>Ga0222662_1000176_pt1 | contig 59509 bp, 43 predicted proteins | sample AntAcemetagen600_FD_179821 | JGI IMG/M metagenome (GOLD analysis project Ga0222662, IMG submission 179821) | Saline water microbial communities from Ace Lake, Antarctica - #600 | ecosystem: Environmental > Aquatic > Non-marine Saline and Alkaline > Saline | place: Antarctica: Ace Lake... | reverse complement strand
TCGATCTTCTGCTCCAGGGACTTCGTCGTGGTCGTCATGCACCAGGAATCCCACAGCCAGAGCACCGGCTCAACTGGGGGGCTGAACGGTTACGCCTGGGCCGGCGAGGGCGAGACCGAGTCGCCCCGCCTCGGCTGGTGGCGCACCGCCATGGTCGAGGCCGACGGCGGACACGCCCTGTTCGCCCGCCTCGCCCCACGCACCTGGCGCTGGGCCGCGCTGCAAGCCGCCCGCGAGGCCGCACGCCGCACCGACGAAGCCGCCCGCAAGCGCGCCTCGGACTCTGACCGCCTCTACTCGCTGTTCCGCTTCGGCTTCGCCGTGGACGAGCAACTCCAAGAGCGCCTGACCGAGCTCAAGCTCGCCCACGAAGACCCTGCCGCCGCCCTGCCCTCCCTCGGCCCCCTCATCGCGTCCTTCAACCGCGACGAACTGGCCGACCACCTCGCTGGCCTCGCCACCGCCGAGCACTCCGCCACCCCGAACGGACGCCTGCTGCGCGGCCCCATGCCCGCCCCCGAGCTCGCCGCCCGCAACCTCGCCGCCGCGCTGCTCCCACTGGCCGAGCGCTACCCCGCCCCGCACTACCTCGATGCCTGAACCCTCCGCCGAGGCCACCGCCATCCACACGCGGCTGCTCAAGTGCGCCCTCGCCGTAGACGAGTCCCGCGCCTACTGGCGACACATCGACCCCGAGGCCCCCGAGCACCCCGCCACCCGCGCCTTTGAGGAGTACTGGTTCGGCGCGAAGTCGCTCGACCGCGTCAAGGTCCTCATCGCCAACCTGCGCGCCCGGTTCGACGCCTTCCCCACCGGCCTCGCCGTGCTGCGCCGCTGGCCCGACATGGATCCCGAGACCCGCACCGCCATCTGCCACTGGCACCTACAGCTCGCCGATCCGCTGTACCGCGATTTTTGCGGCACCTACCTGCCCGAACGCCGCGCCGCCGCCCGACCCGAGGTCCGCCAGGACCAGGTCGTCGCCTGGGTGAGCCAGCAAGGCCCCGGCCGCTGGACCATGTCCACCCGCATCCAGTTCGCTAGCAAGCTGTTGTCCTGCGCCTACGCCGCGGGCCTGGTCACCAGCCGCCGTGACCCGCGCCCGCTCGGCTTCCCCCGCGTCCCCGACGCCGCCCTGTCCTACCTGCTGCACCTGCTGCGCGAGGTCACGTTCGAAGGCACCCTGACCGACAACCCCTACGTGCGCTCGGTCGGACTCGAGGGCGGCATCCTCGAAGACCGCCTGCGCGCCCTGCCCGACCTGCACTTTCGCCGCCTGGCCGACATGGTGGACTTTGGCTGGTCCCACCCCACGCTCGCCGCCTGGGCCGAGGCCCGCCCATGAGCCCCACGCAGAACCTCTTGTCTCGCACCGACCTTCAGCGCGCGTTCGCCGCCCTGCGCAGCGACCTCATCCAAGACGACGGCCCGCGCATCAGCACCATGCGCAACTACCGCTTCGCCATCGTCCCCTACCAGCCCGACGACGAGTTCCGCCTGCGCCGCGAGGTCAGCAAGCTCAGCACCGACCTCAAGGCCAACGGCTGGGTCGTGCTCTCCATCTCGCTCCAGTCCCTGCTGCTCGACCGGATCCGCGGCATGGGCGACGACATCGTGCAGCGCCTCATCGCGCGTGAGCGCAGCCTCGCCGCCCGCAGCCCCGAGCGCGGCCTGGGCTACCTCGCCGACAAGCTCGCCCCCCACATCGAAGGCCCCAACGGCATCGCAGCCGACGCCGCCCGCATCATCGACGCGCACGTCAAGGCCCACCCCGACTCGGTGGACCGCACCCTGGCGCTCGTCGGCCGGGCCGGCGCGCTCTACCCGTTCTTCCGCTCCTCAGCCCTGCTCAAGCACCTCGACGGACGCACCCACAACGTGCCGGTCGTCCTGCTCTACCCCGGCGAGCGCCGCCCCGAAGGCGGCCTGTCGTTCATGGGCGAGCTCAACCCCGACCGCGACTACCGCCCCCGCATCTACCCGTAGAGACACCGCCATGCAGATCCGAGATCTCTTCGCCTCCGACGTCACCCGCGACATCCCGCCGGTGGTCTACCTCTACGAGCAGACGCCCACCAAGCTGGCCGACGAGGTCGGCGAGTACATCATCACCGGCGGCTGGCCCGAGGGGCACCCCCACCGACGCCGCGTCCCCAACGGCATCCACGAGCAGTTCGTGCGCCTGCTGACCGGCGTGAAGCGCGAGCTCGACGGCCGGGACGACGGCTCCATGCCCGGCGCGTGCTCCTTGCCCGCATCGTGGATCTCTGGCTTCTACGGCTCGGGCAAGTCCAGCTTCGCCAAGCTCCTGGGCCTCGCCCTGGCGGACCTACAGCTCCCCGATGGCCGTCCGCTGCACGAAGCCCTGCTCGCCCGGGACACCTCGCCTCGGTCGCCCGAGCTGCGCACCGCGTGGGAGAGCCTGCGTGGCTCGCTCCGCACGCCCGTCGCCGTGGTGTTCGACATCGGCGCAGTCGCCCGCGACAACGAGCAGATCCACTCCGCCATCGTGCGCCGCGTGCAGCTCGCCCTCGGCTACTGCTCCACCCAGGCGCTCGTCGCCGAGTTTGAGCTCAAGCTCGAGCGCGACGGCGAGTGGCAGCGCTTCCTGGAGACCGCCGAGTCCGAGCTGGGCCGCCCCTGGCCAGAGCTCAAGGACACCCAGATGGCCGAGGAGGACTTCTCCCAGGTCATGGCTGCGCTGTTCCCCGACAAATACGTCGATCCCATGAGCTGGTTCGAGAGCCGCGCCGGCACCTCAACCCTGCAGCTCTCCCCGTCGGAGGCAGTGCAGTCCATCGCCGAGATGATGCGCCTGCGCGCCCCGGGCCGAGATCTCGTCATCGTCATCGACGAGGTGTCCCAGTACATCCACCAGGACAGCGAGCGCATGCTGCGGCTCCAGGCCTGCGTTGAGGCACTGGGCGCGCACATGAAGGGTCAGGCCTGGCTGTTCTGCACCGGCCAGGAGAAGCTCGACGCCCAGAGCTCCGGCGCCGTGCTCGGCAAGCTGAAAGACCGCTTCCCCGAGCGCTTCCGCGTACACCTCGCCGCCACCAACATCCGCGACGTCGTGCACCGCCGCCTGCTCCAGAAGACGCCTGACGGCGACCGCCACCTGCGTGAGCTGTTCGGCCGGCACCGCAACGACCTCAAGCTGTTCGCCTACGGCTGCGAGTCCGTCACCGAGGACGACTTCGTCGAGGTCTACCCGATGCTGCCGGGGCACATCGACCTGCTGCTGCAGATCACCTCGGCCCTGCGCACCCGCTCCACCCGCTCGCAGGGCGACGACCACGCCATCCGCGGCCTACTCCAGCTGCTGGGCGAGCTGTTTCGGGCCCAGAAGCTCGCGGAGCTGCCCGTCGGGGAGCTCGTCACCCTGGAGCGCATCTACGAGGTGCAGCAGACCGCGCTGGACTCCGACGTGCAGCAGACCTTGTCGCGCATCTTCAAGCACTGCGCGGACAACAACGACGCCCTCGGAGAGCGGGTGGCCAAGGCCGTCTCCTTGCTGGAGCTCATCAGCGACACCCAGGCGGTGGACGCCCGCCTCGTCGCCGCGTGTTTGTACGACCGACTCGACCGCGGCGACATCAGCTCCGACGTGACCGAGGCCCTGGAGCGCCTGCGCAACGCCAACCTGCTCGGCTACTCGGAGAAGTCTGGTTACAAGGTGCAGTCGTCGGCGGGCCAGGAGTGGGAACGCGAGCGGCGCGACATCGGCGTGCCCACCGAGACCGTCAGCGAGCTCGTGCAGGAGGCTTTGACCTACCTGCTCGGCGGACCGGAGCGCCCGCGCCTTCAAGGCCGGCCCTTCCCGTGGAGCGCCTCGTTCTCGGACGGGCGCCGCTTCGCGGATCACGTGCTGCTGGACGCCCGGGACCCCGCTGCAGTGGTGGTGGACGTGCGCTACCTGCAGGTCGCCGACCAGAGCCGGGCTACCTGGATCAAGCGCAGCGATGAGACCGCCCTGCGCGACCGCATTGTGTGGGTGACGGGTGATCCGGGGCAGGTGGCCGACCTGTGCCGCCAGCTCGCGCGCTCCCGGCGCATGGTGTCCCGCTACCAGCCTCGACGCGAGAGCCTCACGCCGGCCAAGCGCGTGCTGCTGCAGGAAGAGCTGAACCGCAGCGAGGATCTGGAGAGCAAGGCTCGCAAGGCCGTGGACGAGGCGTTGATGGGCGGCCGCATCTACTTCCGCGCCCGGGACACCGATCCGCGCGAGCTCGGCGGCGCGTTTGGCCCGACGCTCAACCGCATCGGCACCCAGGTGCTGCCCGACCTGTTCCCTCGCTTCACCGCCACCACCGTGACGCCGGGTGAGCTGATGGTGCTGCTGGACAAGGAGCTGTCGGGCCCGTCACCGAAGTTCCTCCCCGCCGATCTGGGCATCCTCGAGCTCGACGCCGGCCGCTTCGTCCCCACGTGCAGCGGCCAGGTCCCCGCGCGGATCCTGCAGCGCATCGAGGACGAAAAGGGCTTGTCTGGAGCGTCGCTGCTCACCCACTTTGGCAAGCCGCCCTACGGCTACCCCAACCCGGTGGTCCGGGCCTGCGTCGCGGGTCTGCTGCGGGCGGGCAAGGTGCGGATCCGCCCCGACGGGGCGGCCGAAATCACGTCCGTGAGGGACGCCGGCGTGCGCGAGCTGTTCGACAAGGAGCGCGGGCTGATTCGCGCCGACATCTTCCCCGCCGGGGAGACCGAGATCGGGCCCCGAGATCGCACCCGCATCTGCCGCTTCTTCGAGGAGCAGCTCAACCACCGCATGGACCGCGAGAACGACGCCATCGCGGACGCGGTGTTCCAGCACTTCCCCATCCAGGGGAGCCGGCTGCGCAGCGTCGAGGAGCGCCTGAACCGGCTGCCTGGGCCGCCTCCTACGCCCAACGCCCTGGTCGCGCTGGGCAAGGCGCTCGAGGACTGCCGCCGGAGCCGCCAAGTGCTGCCGACCGTCAAAGAGGTCAAGTCTCACCTGGACGCGCTGCGCGACGGGGTGCAGCAGCTCGGCAAGCTGCACGCGGAGCTGACGGACGAAGCCATCGCTGAGGTTGCTGAGCTGGACCGCGCGGCTCGCTACCCGCTGGCCCAGCTCAAGGATCTGGGGGTGCTGCCGCCCGAAGCGCACGGGCCCTCCGACCGCATCGAAGAGCAGCTGCGCTCCCCGTTCGCGTGGCGCGGAGCGGCGGGATTGAGTGGAGATGCGGAGATGCTGTGGGCTGCATACGCCGTCGCCCGTGGCCGGATCATTGAGAAACAGGAGCAGCTCGCCGAGGGCGCCCGGGAACGGGTCCGGGCGCGCAAGGCCTTCATTGGGTTGAGCGCGGATCTGTCCCATCGGGTGCTGCGGCCCATCACCGAGGCGCTGATCGAGACCACGGGCCAGGCGGTCGCGCCGACGCTGCGCGCGCTGGCGTCCGGCATGGAGCGGAGGCTGCACGACGCCGAGGACCTGGCGAACGAGCGCCTGGACTCACTCCTGGTCAACGACGACGACCCGGTCATCGTCAAGGTCGCCCTTGGCCTGCGGAACCGGGAGATCGGCAACGCCGCCGATCTCGACGCCCTGCTCGACGAGATCCGGTCCCGGGTCACCGCACAGCTGACCGACGGTCGGCGCATCCGGTTGGTGTAGGCGATGGGAATGTCGTCCGACAGCAAGCGGCTCCTGAACACGACGATCCGGGGCCTACGAGACCGGCTGCTGACCGACCTGCGCGGCGCGACCGAGGCCGAGTACCGGCTCTCGCTCCCTTTGGCTCACGCGGACCTCAGCGAAGCGCGACGGCTCAAGCGCAACCGGCTGGAGCGCTGGATCGGCGAGCAAGTCCGGGCGGCGACGGGGCGTGAGGACGTGCTGCGGGCGCGATTCCTGGGCGACGTGGTCGAGCAGGCCGCCGCCACCTTGCTGAACCGGCTGGTGTTCCTACGGCTGATGGAGGCCTGGGGGCTACGCGACGAGAAGGTGCTGACGGGCGGCTGGAGCAGCCGGGGTTACAAGGACTTCCGCGCCCTGGCGCCGGGCCTCATCGGTGACGAGACCGAGGGGTACTCGCTACTGCTCTCGCTCGTGTTCGAGGACCTCGCTACTGACCTGCCCGGCCTGTTCGGGGATGTCGGCCTGGGCGCGCTCATCCCGGTGCCCGACGCGACGTTGCGCGGCGTGGTGGAGGCGCTGGACCAAGAAGACCTCGAACCCTGCTGGCACGACGACACCACGCCCGGCTGGATCTACCAGTACTGGAACGACCCGCGGCGCGAGGCGTTGGACAGCAAGCTCAACCAAGGCGGCAAGGTCGAGCCCCACGAGGTCGCCAGCAAGACCCAGATGTTCACCGAGCGCTACATGGTGGAGTGGCTGCTCCAGAACAGCCTCGGCGCGACGTGGATGGCGATGTGCAAGGCCCAGGGCTGGACGCCCGAGGCCGAGTCCAGCGGGGCCCTGGCTCGGCTCGAGGACCGGCGCGTGGACTGGCGGGCCAAGCGTGAGGCCGGCGACGTAGAGCTGGACGCGCTGATGCCCGTGCATGGGGAGGCGGAGGAGCGTTGGAAATACTGGGTGGACCAGCCCATCCCCGCGGACGCGGTGGGTCACGCGCCGCGCTCGGTGCGGGACATCAAGCTCATCGACCCCGCCTGCGGCTCCGGGCACTTCCTGGTGATCGCGTTTGACCTGCTGGCGGCGCTGTACCGCGAGGAGGCGCGGCACCTGGGCGAGGAAGACCTGGAGCAGTGGTCGGACATGGCCATCGCCGAGCGCATCGTCGAGCACAACCTGCACGGCATCGATCTGGACCCGCGCGCGGTGCAGATCGCGGCGGCGGCGCTGTGGCTCAAGGTCAAGGCGCTGGCGCCGGACGCGCAGCCCGAGAGAATGAACCTCGTGGCGAGCGCCCTGCGGTTGGGGGCCCTGCCCGACGATGACCCTGCGCGCGTCGAGCTGCGGCGGCGGGTGCAGGACGAGGTGGGCCTGCCCGGCGACCTCACGGACGGGCTGGTGCACGCACTGGCTGGGGCGGACCACATCGGGTCGCTGCTCAAGGTGGACCGTGCGATCAGCGACTCGCTGGAGGCGTTCGACAAGCGAAGGTCCAGGGGCGAGGCCCAGCAGGGCGACCTGATGGGCGGCTTTGCGCCGCAACAGCGGAGCATGGATCTGGCGAAGGACCGGGCCTCGGTGCTGCAAGGGCTCGAAGCGTTCCTGGCCCGGCACGGCGGCGGCGAGGACCTGGGGCTGCGGCTGCGGGGCGAGCAGTTGGCGGCGGGGCTGCGGCTGATTCGCCTGCTGGGCGAGGGGCAGTACGACCTGGTGGTGGGCAACCCGCCGTACCAGGGCACCAGCAAGATGGCGGACCCGAAGTACGTGCAGACCCACTACAAGCTGGGCAAGGCCGACCTGTACGCCGCGTTCTTGCTGCGGGGGTTGGAGCTGGCGAAGGAGGGCGGCACGTCGGCGCTGCTGACGATGCGGAACTGGATGTTCATCAAGCAGTACGCGGGGCTGCGGGAGGAGCTGCTGGGGAAGTACGACTTGAGGATGCTGGGGGATGTGGACCGCGGGGCGTTCGAGGATGTGCCCGACGAGGTGGTGTCCTGCGTGATCAGCGTGTTCCGGCGGGCGGAGCCGGCCGATGCGCTCAGCGTGGCGCTGCAGCCGACGCCGCTCGACGACACGACGCGCGACTCGGGCCGGACGCCGCGGAAGCGGGCGGCGATGCTGGCGGGGGTGGGGCGGTTTGAGTTTGATGTGGGGGCTTTCGCTCCGATCCCCGAGAAGCCGCTCGTGTACTGGTGGACCGCGGCTGAATTCCAGCTCTATGGGTCGCACCCCCTCCTCGGAACGGTCGCGCCAGCCAAGTTCGGCCAGAACCTAGGCGACAACGCGAGATTCACAAGACGTCGCTGGGAGATCGCCAGCCGGGGCTGTTTCGATGTCAGGCCGAATAGATCTTCGGTCTCGGCTATTCAGAGTTCGCCCTGGGTCCGGTACCTGATGGGTGCGACGGGCATTCGATGGTTTGACCCCGTCGACTCGGTTTGCAAGTGGGGTCACAACGCTTTCGAGATCAAAGTCCGGGTAGAACACCGATATCGCACCATCTCTCGCAAGATCACGAACGAGGACCTGTTCTTTCGGCCCGGAGTCGGCTTCGTGATGATTGGCGCTGAGTTCGCTGGGCGCGCGCACCGATGGCGCTGCGTCGTCGATGGAAAGGGCTCATCTCTCTACCCCGCCGACCTCCCAACCTACCTCTGTCTGCTGAACGCATCCAAGGCCAAAAGGGTCCTAGCTTCGCTGAACCCCGGGCTCGACTTCACGGTTGGAGACGTGAACCGCTTGCCCGTCTTTCCGACTCCGTTGGCTTCCGCCATTGTCGGCACAATCGACGCCGCCTTCACCACCCACGAGTCCCACCGCGAGCCCTCCGTGGAGTTCCTCTCCCCCGGCCCGTCCCCCTGGACCTACGCCCAGAACTGGGCTCAGCGCGCCGTCGACCGCCCCGAGGGCGACCCACTCCCCCCCTACGAGCCAACCCCCGACGACATCGAGCCGCCCGCGCCCACAGACCACGTCTCCTTCGGGGTCGGCGTGGCCCTCGGACGCTTCGGCGCGCAGGGCGAAGGCATCCTCGACGAAGCCCCCGCCGACGCCCTGCCTGACGGCATCCTCTACCTGTCCGAAGCCACCGAGCAGGACAGCCTGCCGCACCCCGCCTGCCGCACCCTGCGGGACGCGTGGGTGGACCACGGCGGCCGGGTCGACACCAAGAAGGACCTGCGCGCCTGGCTGCGGCTCTCGTTCTTCTCCGACGTACACCGCCAGATGTACGAGAACCGGCCCATCCACTTCCCGCTGAGCAGCGCCAAGAAGTCGTTTGTTGGCTTCGTGAGCATCCACCGCTTCACGGTCCAGACGCTGCGCGACCTGCTGGCGACCCACCTCAAGCCAGAGGAAGCCCGACTCGACGGGGAGCTGAAGGACCTGCGCGCCGCCGCCCAGTCCGGAGACCGCACCGCCGCCCGCCGGGCCGAAGACCGCCTCGCCAAGGTCCAGAAGTGGCGCGAGGAGCTGACCGAGTTCATCGAAGATGTGCAGCAGTGCGCCGAGAAGGGTCCCCTCCCCCCGGACACCAAGACGCCGCCCCGCGAGGTGGACGCCCGCTACGCCATGGATCTGGACGACGGCGTGCTCGTGAACGCCGCCGGGCTCTGGCCGCTGCTCACGCCTCAGTGGAAAGACCCCAAGAAGTGGTGGAAGCAGCTCGCCACCTCGCCGAAGAACGGCAACAAGGACCTGGACTGGTCCCACCTCGCCGCGCGCTACTTCCCCACCCGTGTCGACCGCAAGTGCCAGACGGATCCGTCGCTCGGCGTCGCCCACGGCTGCTTCTGGCGCTACCACCCCGAGCGCGCCTACGCCTGGGAGCTGCGCCTCCAGGACGAGATCGGCCCGGACTTCACGCTCGATGAGAAAGGCTCGGACGAAGCGCGGGCGGCGTTTGAGAGAGCCGAGCCAAGCAAGGTCACGGCCCTGCGTGAGGCCGAGCGCAAACGGCGTGAGAAGAAGCGGAAGAAGGAAGAGAAGCAACAGGCTGAGCTGTTCAGCGCGAAGGACTCCTGAGCATGGCCCCCACCCTTGACGAAGCCCACGTCCGCGACATCCTGCGGGTGCTGTGCCGTCGGCACATCCTGTTTCGGGAGCTCACGCTGTACCACCTCGTGATCGCCGCCGGGGCCAAGGGAGTGAACAGCGCGACCATCCTCAAGGTGCTCGAGCTGACGCAGGCTCAACACCGCGGACTCATGGCTTCCCTCGCCGTGCGCATCAACGACACGCCCCGAGAGCTGTTTCAGCACGACCGGCCGGGCCTCGGGTTCCTGTTCGAGGTGCAGTGGCTCCGCAACCAGATGCTTTACACCGCGCGTCCCGAGCTGATCGAGGCCTTCGCCCGACTCCCAAAGCTCGACGCGCTGGTTCGCGCCGCGACCGCGGTCGTCACGACGGCCAGGGCTCAGTCTTTCTCGCTGCCCAAGGGCATCAAGGCCGACCCACCGGTCAAGCCGAACGAGACGCAAGCGCCACCCGTCACCACCGTGAGCGCGTTCTCTGAAGTGCTCGACTCGCTCTACGAAGCCGGCCTGCACTACCCGTCTGAGCTCGTCGCCAACTTCGTGCTCGCGCTGCAGACCAAGCGCTTCGCCATCCTCACGGGGATCTCCGGCACCGGCAAGACGCGCATCGCTCAGGCCCTCGCCGGCCGCTACGCCCGTCGCGGGGTACGCACGCGGCCAGTGGAGATCACCGACCCCCGCGCGGCCCTGATGACGGTGATGCCCTACATGCGTAAGTACACGCGCTTCATCCTCCCCAAGGACCTCGTGATCCAGTGGCCCTGGCTCGCGAACCTGAAGGGGGGCGGCGAGCACATCACGGTGCGGTTCAACGGCGGGCAGCATCGGTGCTCGGTCTACGGCGACACCGCGGTCGCCGTGTTGCTTACCGGTCCAGCCCGGATCTGGTTCCTCGCCACGTTCGAGCAGATCGGCCTCCCGTTCGTGGTCCGCCTGGAGGGTCCCGAGGAGGAACCCACGGGGATCCGCATCGAGCAGGTCACGCAAGAGGTCGTGCAAGACACGCGCCCCGAGAACTACGACGTCGTCGCCGTGCGGCCCGACTGGACCGACTCGCGCGGGCTGCTGGGCTACTTCAACCCCATCACCGGCGGGTATGTCACCACTCCGTTCCTGCGCCTGGTGCTGCGCGCGCAGCGGGAGTTCGAGCGCGCCCGGGACGCCGACAAAAAGGTCGAGCCCGCGCCGTTCTTCATCGTGCTCGACGAGATGAACCTCGCCCGGGTGGAGCACTACTTCTCGGACTTCCTCTCGGCGCTGGAGTCCGGTGAGGCCATCGCCCTGCACGACGTCGAGTCGCTGGAGTCCGGCGAGGCCGAAGTTGAAGCGCTGGCGGTGCCCAAGCGCCTGAGCGTGCCGCCCAACCTGTACTTCGTCGGCACGGTGAACGTGGACGAGAGCACCTACATGTTCAGCCCCAAGGTGCTCGATCGCGCCTTCACTATCGAGCTGAACGAGGTACACCTGCGCTCGTTTGGAGAGCGCCCCGAGTGGTCCGACGCGCTGGATCTCAAGCGCTGGTCAGGCCGGCTCGATCCGGACGCGACCCGCAAGCCCAACCGCGACGACTGGGTGGCGTTCGGCAAGCTGCAAAAGGGCGCGCTGCGCGACCAGCTCGTCGCGTTGCACGACATCCTCGCCTTCGAACACCGCCACTTTGGGTACCGGGTCGCCAACGAGGTCGCTCGCTTCGTCCTGCTGGCCGTCAGCCAGGCGAAGGACGCAGAGCAGGCAGGCTGGGACGCCCTCGACCTCGCCATCCTGCAAAAGGTCCTGGTGAAGCTGCACGGCACACAGCAGGAGCTCAGCGAGCTGCTCGACGACCTGCTGCGCTTCACACTCGAAGGAGCGACACCAGACACCGCCTGCGTCCTGACGGACTGGAAGCCGGTGCGAGAGACCGGAGAGCTCTCCCGAAACCAGACCGACGACGAGGACGAGCCGGCCACTGCCCTGTTCGCCCGCTCGGCGAAGAAGCTGTGGCGCATGCGCAAGCGACTCCGGGCGCAGGGCTTCACGGCCTGGATTGAGTAGGTGAGGCTCTTTGATCCGACCACGGGCGCGGTCTGTGAGGCCGAGGGCGGCGTGCGCCGGGTCCAAGCAGAGCGGCGCTGGCTGGTGCAAGGAGAGTCGGCGCAGGTCCAGGAAGTCCTCATGGCGCTGCACGGCGTGGCGAGCAAGCTCACGGACGAATTGCTGGAGCTGGACTTCGGGAACTCCGTGGGGTGGTTTCACGGAGGCCCCCTCGGCCCGCTGGACGTGTGCAGCGGGAAGTGGAGCGAAGGCGACTACCGCGCGATGCTGGCCCAGATCACCGAGACCGCCGGCGCCCTACCGTTCGCCGCGTCGTCGGCAGGCTCGCTCCCGTACGAGCAGACCGCCCTCGACCACCAACCCATCCTCTATCACGCGTTTGCCTGGCTGCGGCACCTCGTGGGCTCGCCCAGCAGGCCGAGCCTCGAGCTCGTCGGCCCCCTGCGCAGCGTGTTGGCGCGACCTCACCGCGCCACGGCCAGGGAGGGCCGCGTCGTGCCGGTGGGGCTCGCACGACGCGTGGATCCGTCGGCCCTCATCGGGATCGCCGCGGGCCGCTGGCCCATGCAGCGGTCGACTCGGCTCTCGCTGGCCCCGGCCCTGCGGGGGCTCGTGCCTATCGAGGTGGAGGAGTCCGTGCTCGCCCAAGACCTAGACACCCAGGAGAACCGCTTCGTGCGGGCGTTCCTGGAGCTGTGCGCAGGCGTCGTACACCGCATTCGTCGGATCGCGCTCAGCGGTGAACGCACCGGGCTTGGCCGCCAGACTCTGGCCAGCTGCGACCACATCGAGACCGTGCTGCGGCCGTTCGCGACCCACGCCATGTGGGCGGGAGTGGGGAGGATGACGCAGTTCCCGTCATCGTCCACGGTGCTCCAGCGACGGCACGACTACCGCGCTGTGTTCACCCACTACAACCATCTGCGGCTCGGCGCACGGGTCCCAGTCGATGCGGCGTCAGCGGCCGCCATGCTCGAGTCGAAGTCGATCGACACGCTGTATGAGGCCTGGACATGCTTCGCCTTCATCGCCGCTGCGAGGCCGGTGTTGGGCGAGCCCACCGAGGTCCGGCGCACCGCGAGCAACGATCTGGAGTCTCGGCTCGAGCCCGAGCTCCAGGCCCGATGGGCGTCGGGGGCGAGCCTGCACTACAACCCGCCGTTCACGCGCAACGCGCCTCAGGGGTTCCGCAGCTACTCCCGGGGGTTCAAGCCCGACCTGCTCTTCACGGTGCCGGCCGGTCCGTCGGTGGGCCGGCACGTCTTCGACGCGAAGTTCAAGCTCAGGCAGACCTCGTGGGCCGACGCCGCCTCGCCAAAGGCCACGTTCAAGAGCGAGGATCTGAACAAGATGCACACGTACCGCGACGCGCTGGACGGGGTGCGCTCCGCCTGGGTGCTCTACCCTGGCACCGCGTTCGGCTTCTACCCGACCGAGGGGCCTGTGGCCCGGTCGGCGAACAAGCTGGGGGCTCAGATCGACGGGGTGGGCGGCGTTCCACTGGTCCCCTCGCAGAAGCCCAGTGAGTTGACCGCGGTGATTGCGCGGCTGTGTGGAGAAGGCCCATGAAGATCGAATCCATCCACATCCGCAACTACCGCGTCTTCAAAGACGCCGAGCTGAAGGGTCTCCCCGGCATGGCCGTGCTCGTGGGCAAGAACGGCACCGGCAAGTCCACGCTGTTCGATGTCTTCGGCTTCCTCAGGGACGCCCTGGCCGACAACGTGCACGTCGCGCTGCGTCGGCGAGGTGGCTACCACGAGGTACACAGCCGGGGCTGCGACGGTCCCATCCGCTTTGTCATCAAGTTCCGGGAGGCCGATGGGCCGCTGGTCACCTACGACCTCTCCATCGGAGTCGAGGGGAACCACGCGGTCGTGGAGCGCGAGGTCCTCAAGTACCGACGGGGGCAGCACGGCCAGCCCTGGCACTTCCTCGACTTCACCCGCGGGGAGGGGGAGGCGATCCGCAACGAGGAGGACTACGGCAAGGAGGACGCCGAGATCGAGCGCGAGACCCAGCAGCTCGACAGCCCCGACCTACTAGCCATCAAAGGGCTCGGCCAGTTCCAGCGGTTCCGCGTGGCGAGCAGCTTCCGCAAGCTGATCGAGGACTGGCACCTGTCCGACCTGCACGTCTCCTCCGCGCGCCCCAGTCAGGAGGCCGGCCACGCCGAGCACCTGTCGCCGCGGGGCGACAACCTCGCCCTGTTTGCCCAGTTCCTCTACGACGAGCACCGCGAGGTGTTTAACGAGGTGCTGCAGCGCATGGCGGCCCGAGTGCCCGGCGTGAGCAAGGTCGAGGCGACCGAGACCGTGGACGGCCGGGTCGTGCTGCGCTTCCAGGACGGCGCCTTTCACGACCCGTTTGTCGCGCGCTACGTGTCGGACGGCACGATCAAGATGTTCGCGTACCTCGTGCTGCTGCATGACCCACGCCCCCACCCGCTGTTGTGCGTCGAGGAGCCCGAGAACCAGCTCTACCCAGATCTGCTGCTTGAGCTCTCCGAGGAGTTCCGCGACTACGCGCAGCGCGGAGGCCAAGTCCTCGTGTCCACCCACTCCCCCGACTTCCTCAACGGCGCGAAGCTCGACGAGGTGTTCGTACTGGAGAAGCGCGACGGCTTCACGACGATCTCACGAGCATCGGACAACGAGCTGCTCCGCGCATTGGTGGCCGAAGGAGACCGCCCGGGCACGCTGTGGAAGCAAGGGCTCCTGACGGGCGAGGCGCAGTGAGGACGTTGGTGTTCCTCCTGGAGGAGCCGTCGATGAAGGCAGCTCTACAGGGGCTCCTGCCACGACTGCTGCCCGACGACGTGCACTTCACCCTCGTCCCCCACGAGGGGAAGAGCGATCTCGAGAAGTCCATCCCCCGCAAGCTGCGCGCCTGGAAGACCCCGGACACGAGCTTTGTGGTCTTGCGAGATCAAGACGCTGGCGACTGCGTTGCGGTCAAGGCCCGGCTCCAGCAGCTCTGCGTCGCTGGCGGGAGACCCGACACGTTGGTGCGCGTCGTGTGCCGAGAGCTGGAATCCTGGTTCCTGGGCGACCTCGCAGCGGTCGAGGCCGGGACGGGGGCGCCGGTCGCGCGTCTGCAGAACAAGCAGAAGTTCCGCGCTCCCGACAAGCTGGGCAGCCCGTCCAGCGAGCTGGCCGGTCTCGTGCCTCGGTACGGCAAGGTGGGCGGCGCCCGGGCGATCGGGCCGCACCTCGATCTAAACGCCACCTGTTCCCATAGCTTTGCGGTGTTCGTACAGGGCGTACGCAGGCTCGTCGAGGAGGCGATTACCCCATGAGCACACCCGTCTCCAACCATCTTGAAGCCGACCTGCGCGACTACACGCGCCAGCACGGGCTGGTCGTGTTCCTCGACAAGGAAGGGCTGTACACGCCGCTGTGCGACTCGTTGGCTGCTCGGCACGCCGACGGGAGCTTCCCGTTCCCCGTCGTGGGACTGCGTGGCAGCTACCTCGAGACGATGCTGAAGCTCGAGCGGCTGTTCGACACCGTGGACCCCACCCCGTTGGTCCTGCACCTGCCCGGCCACAACGAGGACTCGGTGCGCGCGACGCCACTGCTGGAGCTCTATCGGCCCGGCAAGCGGTTCCGCCGCGGACTTGAGAAGCTCGTCACCGAGGCGGCCGCCGGCAGGGTCCCCCCCGACGCCATCAAGGAGTTCCTCGCCGGGTCTCCCGCGGACCTGGCCACCGCGGACGCCTGGCTCGCGGAGCAGCTCGCCTCCCCTGCCGGCGGACTCGCCGATGAGCTGCGCGCCCTGTCGCCCCAGGCCCTGACCGACGACTTGCTCGCCCGCGGATACGTGTCGGACCGCATGGGCAACGACCACGACCGTGACGCGGTGTGGCACTGGCTCGAGGTACGACTCGGCTTGAACGAGGCGTGGCGCGAGCGAGCGGGAGGAGTAGGCAGTCCGTCCGACATCGCGTTCGCGGCCATCGGATGGGCCCTGGCCGTCGAGTATGTGCATGACCTTGCGCGACCACCCCGCGCTGCGCTGCTCGGCGCCATGACGGACCTTCCAGACAGCGTCAGCGGGGCCTGCACGACGTTGGCCGCCCATGTGCGCGCTCGCCATCCAGAGGTCTACGGCCGCCACGCGGACGAAGTCGAGACCTGGCTCGCCGACGAAGCCCACGGCGCGACGCCTGAGGATCTGGGGCGCATCGACACGTTCAGGTTCGAGGAGCAGGTGGTGCTGGATGCCGGACTGGTCGCGCTCGAGCAAGAGCGCTGGCAGCAAGTCCAGAGCTGGGCGCGCGGGCGCCTGGACGGCGCGTCGTTCTGGCTGCGGGAGCCGGGCCGCCGGGCCACCTGGCAGTTGGTTTTGGCGGCCGTGGACCTGGGCCTCGCGGTCGAGGCTGCGGGGGGCGAGCTGGGCGCGGACAGCCACGAGTCCGCGCTGGCCCGCTACGAGAGCGCAGGGGCCGTGGTGGACCGAGCGCATCGACGCCTCGAGCAGCTGCGCGCGACGCTCTTGGTCCCCCGGCTTCCGGTGTTTGCCGAGCTGCGTGCGCGGCTGGATCACCTGCGACATGTCTATCGCGAGTGGGCCGACCACTGGTCGCGAGACTTCGCAGCCTTGTGTGAATCGTTGGGGTTCCTGCCGCCTGCGCACCTCCAGCAGCGCACGTTGTTCGACGAGGTGGTCGGTCCTTCGGCGAAGGAGTCCGGCGTCACGGCGTTCTTCATGATCGACGCGCTGCGATACGAGATGGCCCAAGAGCTCGCGGAAGCGCTTCAGGGCCAGCCGGGCACCGCGGTCCACCTCAAGTCGCGGTATGCGGAGCTGCCTTCGCTCACGGCCGTGGGCATGAACGTGCTCGCGCCGGTGGTGACGGGAGGACGGCTGAGGCCACTGCTCAAGGGCTCGTCGTTCCGGGGGTTCCAGACCGCCGAGTTCCAGGTCACGGGTCCCGAGACCCGGCAGCGCGCGATGCAAGCCCGGGTCGGCGGCTCGACGTGCCCATGGTGGAGCGTGGAGGACGTGCTCGGACGGGACGCCGAGAGCTTGCGGCGCGGTATCGCGAAGGCTGATCTGGTGGTGGTACACGGCACCGAGATCGACGACGCCGGGGAGAAGGGCGCGGGCCTCGCGGTCTTCGAGGGCGCGGTCCAGAACCTCCGTGCGGCGTGGAAGCTCCTGCGCGGAGCCGGGGTGCGGCGCTTTGTCATCACCTCGGACCACGGCTTCCTCCTCCTCGACGACCAGACCCGCAAGGCGACTCCTCACGGCCGCAAGATCGACCCCAAGCGCCGGCACGTGGTCTACCCCCAGCCAGTGCGGCCCGACGGGCAGGTCTCCGTGCCGCTCGAGGCCCTGGGGTACGAGGGAGTGCAGGGTCACCTGGTGATGCCAGCGGACACCTCGATCTTTGACATCGGCAAGACCAAGCAGACGTTTGTGCATGGTGGCAACTCGCTCCAGGAGCGCGTGATCCCCGTGCTGACCGTGCTGCACCGCACCGGCGGCGGGCCATCCACCATGAGGTACGCGCTGCGCGTCGAGAGTAAGGAGGGGATCGCGGGGCTTCACTGCGTCGCCGGCCAGCTCAGCGTGGTGGCGCAGGAGGGTCTGCCGTTCAGCGCGCCCTCGACGCTGGAGGTCTCCCTGCGTGCGGTGGACGCACCCGATGTGGTCGTGGAGTTGGTGGACGTGCGCGGCGCGACCCGGGGCGAGGGCGCTGGCCTCGTGGCAGCAATGGGGACGCCGTTTGAGGTGTTCTTCCGGCTCAGCGGCCCTGCGGACCAGCGGGCACGGGTCGAGCTGTTTCATCCGTCAGGCGTAGAGGACGTGCAGCCGGGCAGCACCAAGCGGCAGTTCGAGGTCGCCGGCGAGGCGGTGGATGCCGTCGCCCCGCCGACGGACAAGGGATGGCTGATGTCTCTGCCCGAGGGGGGCGTGAGGCGGTTGTTTGAGCACCTCGCCGCCCATGGCTCGATCAACGAGCCAGAGGCCACCGGGCTGCTCGGGAGCCCGCGCAAGCTGCGCAAGTTCTCTCGAGAGTTCGATGAGCACGCGGCGCTCGCGCCGTTCGGCGTCCGGGTGGAGTTTGGCGCTGCTGGCAAGCGGTTCGTCCGCGAGGGAGATGGGGAATGAGCGTGCTGACCGCGAGAGACAAGGACCACGTATTCGAGGCGCTGCGCAAAGGGCTCGTGCCCGAGCGAGGGCTGGACGCGTTCGCGGTGGGGATCGAGCGGCAGCGGGCAGAGCTGCACCGACAGCTGGACCTGGCCAAGGTCGGTGAAGGAACCATTAAGTTCCTTCGCGGTGGGTACGGCTGCGGCAAGACGTTCATGGCGCGGCTGGCGGCGCTGGATGCGCAGCAGCGAGGCTTCGCCACGAGCTTTGTTGTGGTGTCGGACAACGATCTCAAGTTCCATCGCTTCGACGACGTGTACCGCAAGGTCGTCACGGAGCTGAGCACGTCGAGCTGCCCTCGGGGCGCGCTGGGTGACGTGCTCGACCGCTGGATCGCGTCCATCGAAGACCGGATGATCGCAGCAGGTGCCGATGAAGACGCCGACGACTTCGACGCCCAGGTCCGGGCGCGGCTCGACGAGGAGCTGGCGTCGCTCACGGGCGGCAAGGCACCCCAAGACTTCATCCGGGTGGTGCAAGCGATCTTCGACTGCAAGCAGGAAGGCGAGCTGGCGGACGCTGGCGCGCTGCTGTCGTGGCTGTCGGGCAGCGGGAACGTGGCGGCGTCGGCGAAGAAGCGGGCGGGCATCAAGGGCGACATCGGCAGCCGGGACGCGCTGGACTACCTGCGCGGCGTGCTCGAGATCGTGAAGGCGGCTGGGTACAAGGGCTTGCTGATTGTGATCGACGAGGCCGAGACCATCCTGCGTATGCGCAAGGACAGCCGGCACAAATCCTTGAACGGGATTCGGCAGATCAGCGACGCAGCGGGCTCGTACCCCGGGCTGCTCTGGCTGTTCACGGGGACTGCGGAGTTCTTCGACAGCCGCCAGGGGGTGGCCGGGCTGCCTCCCCTCGACGACCGGGTCCGCTTCATGAAGAAGGGGCAGTACGCGAGCCTGCGACAAGCCCAGCTGGAGCTGAGGCCGTTCGACTCCGAGAGGCTGCGAAACGTGGCGCTGGCGTTGCGTGAGCTGTTCCCGGCGAGCGACCGGCAGCACCTGGAGGAGCAAGTCAGCCGGGAGTTCATCGATCTGCTCGTGGACCAGGTCACCCGGGGGTTCAAGGGCGACGTCGGCGTGGTCCCACGGCAGTTCCTCAGGGAGTTTGTGGAGCAGCTGGATCTGGTGATGCAGGAGCCCGAGTACCACCCGATGGAGCAGTACGGATTCCAGGCGAAGGAGCTGACGAATCAGGAGCAGTGGGCGCTCGATGGAGAGCCGCCGCCGCCGGACACCGTGGACGATCTCGTGCCGCAGGCTGACGTCTGGTGAGCGTGTTCGCGCGGCTGCAACCACGGCTCCAGGACGCCATCGTGGCGCGGCTCGGGTGGACGTCGCTCCGGCCGGTGCAGGAAGAGGCCGGCGAGGCGCTGCTGAGCGGGAAGAACGCGGTGGTGCTCGCGCCGACGGCCGGTGGTAAGACGGAAGCCTCGATGTTCCCTGTGTTGTCGGCCTGCCTCGCCGATCCCCCACGAGGGCTGGCGGCCATCTACGTCGCCCCCATCAAGGCCTTGCTGAACAACCAGGCGGGGCGGCTCGGGCTGTACACCGAGATGGTGGGCTTGGACCGGTTCGTGTGGCACGGCGACGTGGGTGCGAGCGCCCGCAAGCGGTTCCTCGCCGATCCGGTGGAGCTGCTGTTGACCACGCCGGAGTCTCTCGAGGTGATGCTGATGTCCAGCAAGGTGGACAGCGCGGCTCTCTTTGGGGACCTACGGGTCGTCATCGTGGACGAGATCCACGCGATGGCGGGCACGGACCGGGGCGCGCACTTCATGTCGGTGCTGGAGCGCGCGGCCCAGTGCAGCGAGCACGACGTGCAGCGGGTGGGGCTGAGCGCGACGGTGGGGAACCCCACCCAGATCCTGGCATGGCTGGCGGGGAGCTCGCGGCGCGAGGGCGTGGTGGTGAACCCCCCGGCGCCGCCGTCCAGGCGTGAGCTGCTGGTGGTGGGGCGGGAAGACATCACGGCCATCGCTCGGGACGCGGCGGCCCGGGCGGCGGGCGGCAAGAGCCTGTTCTTTTGTCAGAGCCGGGCGACGGCCGAGGCGGTCGCGGACCGGATGCGGTTCTCTGAAATCGACGTGTTCGTGCATCACAGCTCGGTGAGCCGGGAGGAGCGGGAGGCGGCGGAGGATCGGTTCAACGGGGGGCGCGACGCCTGCATCGTCTGCACGTCCACCCTGGAGTTGGGTATCGACGTCGGCGACCTGGATCTGGTGCTGCAAGCCGAGGCGCCCGACACGGTGAGCTCGTTCCTGCAGAGGATGGGGCGCACGGGGCGGCGGTCAGGACAGGCCGCCAACACGACGTTCTTCTGCACCAACGCCGACTCGGTGCTGCTGGCGAGCGCGCTGGTGACGCTGGCGAAGGAGCGGTGGGTGGAGTCAGTGCCGGTGCTGGACCGCTGCTGGCCGGTGCTGGTGCATCAGGTGTTCGCGATGGCGCTGGCTGGTGGCGGGGTGACGCCGACAGAGGTGTTTGCGTTGTGGAGGGCGGTGCCCGACTTCGCCGGGATCAGCGAGGCGGAGCTGCGGCGACTGCTGGCGTACCTCGTGGCGGATCGGTCGTTGGAGGTGGTGGACGGGCGGTACGTGCTGGGCCCCAAGGCGGAGCGCAAGTTCGGCCGCAAGAACTTCATGGAGCTGTACAGCGTCTTCAGCAGCCCACAGACGTACACGGTCGGCACGCTGCAGGGGCAGACCCTGGGCTCGCTCCAGCAGGACTTCGTGGACCGCCTGGTGGACGGCACGAGCACGTTCTTGCTCGGCGGGCGGGCCTGGGCGGTGTTCCGGGTGACGCACGCGGACCGCCAGGTGGTCGTGATTCCGGCGGGTCGAGGGCGGAAGCCGACGTGGGGCGGATACATTCCGCAGTTTCTGGGATTCGACGTGTGTCAGAGGATCTTGTCGCTGCTGTGCTCTGGCGACGCGCTGCCCTTCCTCCACCCGTCGGCGGCCGAGTGGCTCGACGAGCGGCGCGCGGAGCTCGCTGGGGTGTTGGTTCCGGAGCGAGGCGGCTTCGAGGTTGAGGGCGACGAGGTCCGTTGGTGGACGTTCGCCGGGGGCCGCATCAACTCCACGCTCAAGTACGGGCTGGCTTCGCTCGGGCGCGAGTGGGCGGTGGTGTCGGACAACTTCGCAGTGAAGGTGCGCGGCACCGATCTCGACTCGCGTGAGGTGCTCGATGCCGTGGAGGCGTTGGCGGATCCCGAGTACTGGCAGAGCCCGGGGCTGTGGACGGAGATCGTGGGGTCGCTCCCTGCGTATCGGCTGAGCAAGTTCGATGACGTTCTGCCGCCGTGGGCCCGCCAGGAGATGGTGGCGAGCTTCCTGCTGGATGTGCCCGGCGCGTGGCGAGTTGTGTCGGGCGGGGAGACCGGGAGCGAGGCGGCGGGAGACGCGCTGCGCGCTGCGTTGCTTGATGCTGGGGCCTCGGTCGGCCCTGCGGGGGGAGACCGAGAGGAGGGCGAGGAGAGCAGGGCCTACGCGGCGCCTCGAAACCCAGTGCGGTGGATCGACACCACCGAAGGGCTCTCGCGGGCGTTGGAGGTACTGAATCGTCAAACGGAGGTTGGTCTCGACGTCGAGACCACCCTGACTGACCAGGCGCTGTGCCTGGTCCAGCTCGCTACGCGTGAGGAGACCTTCGTGATCGACGCCCTGGCGATCCCTGAGTTGGGTCCGTTGGGCGCGTTCCTGGAGTCAGAGCGGGTGGTGAAGCGCATTCACAATGCTGCATTCGAGCGCGGTGTGCTGGGCGGGCTCGGCTACCGGATCGAGAACGTCGTGGACACGCTGGAGGAGTCCCGCTCGCGGCACGGGCTCGACGCGTTCGGCGGCCACAGCCTCGCGGCGGTCTGCGAGCGGGAGCTGGGCGAGGAGCTCGACAAGCGCGAGCAGTGTTCCAACTGGCGGCGACGGCCGCTGACGGCGGAGCAGCTGGCGTATGCGGCGCTGGACGCCGAAGTGCTGCTGAGGTTGTGAGGGGCGGCGAGGCGTCCGCTCCGAGGACGGAGGCGCCCGGTTCAATCCGGACGCACCGAGCCCGTAGCGTCCTTCGCCTGGTCCTCCCGCAGAACATCAAAGAGCGCGCCCCAGGCCACGACGAGGAACGCGACGACCGGGACCACGCCGACCACGTAGAACAGCAGTCCTCCGAAGAGCAGTCCGAGCGACAGCAGCGTCAGGAAGACGACGAGAGCGGTACTGCCCCGCGTGAGTCGCCAGCTCTCCCGCATCGCCGCGAGGGGGGAGAGCGCGAGGTTGTTTGCGTAGTAGATGGCAAACGAGAGGCGGGCTAGGACCAACAGTCCCGGCAGCACCAACAGGATGGCTCCGAGGCCGACGAGCGCAGCCGTCAGCGAGGCGACCAGCAGGTTGCTGACCCATCGCGAGGGAGGCCAGAACGCCTCGACGAGCGTGGCTGCTCCGGCGCCGGCGCCGCGAGCTGCGAGCAGTCCGGTGATACCGAGCCCGACCGCCAGGATCGGATGCACGAAGAACCCGATCATCGCCATACCGACCGCGACGTCTTCATCCGCCTCGAGCAGCGGAACGAACCACAGGAGCGAGGCGAGGAAGAGCACGGAGTTCAGGAGGAGCGCGACGACGGACTGCCGGAACCCCCTGAGGCTGCGGCGCCCCACCCGCGGGAGCGTCGATGCGAGCTGGTCGAGGACGTTCTTCATCCGGCCCGCACCAGCACTGGACGGACGCGCACGGGGTTGGAGCGGGGGAGCATGTACCAGGTGCTGCCCACCAGGAGCGGCTGCTGGGTGCGGATCGTCTCCTCTCGGCCCTCGTCGTCGCGCCCGTGGCCGAGCAGCCCGGTGTGTGTCGCTTCCACCTTCTCGATGGAGACCAGGGCCGGGAAGAGCCGGGCGCCTTCGCGCTCGTCCCGCAAGTGACTGAGCCACTCAGCGGCGGCGCTGAGGAATCGCGGCGCGATCTGAGCGGGCTGCTCCCCCTCCTCCCGATGGTGGGCCAGCGCGTTCCGCATTCGCGCGAGCTCGCTCAAGGTCGCCCGGTCCATCACCCGTCCAGCGTAGATGTCCGCGTGGCGCTCCCGCGCTCTTCGCTCGGGTCCCTCGGTGCGCCACCGATGGAACTCGTCGAGGGCGTGGGCGAGCTCGCCCAGGGAGCGGCATGAAGGCGCTTTGGCCTGGCCGTTCGTGGCCAGCGGAGCGAGGTGGGTCTTGTACAGCGAGTCGAGTGAGCGATCGCTCCGAAAGGCGAGCCGAAGATGGAACCCGAGCAAGCACTTGGCCACCTGCTCCAGAGTCGGCCCCAGCGCGGCCGCCTCCCGGGGGTCCATCCCGCCCGCCGACAGGCGATCTTGGAGCAACCCAACCTGAGAGATCGCGCCCGCGAGCCCGAGCTGAGCCAGCTGCCGTCCGAACCCGAGCTCGGAGAGGATGCGGGTGGCCATCTCCCGGCCATCGTCCATGTCGTGCAGGTCGAGTGAGAACCGTTTCCGGGCGATCACTGCGAGCTCGAATGGGGCGAAGAGCCCGGCCAGCTCACGGCTGGGATCGTCGACCGCGTGGATCCACTCCTCGACCACCGCCAGGGGCTGTCCGCGGCCGCGCCGTCCTCGCGCCTTGCGGACCAGGCTCTCTCGAGGCCGGGGAGCCAGCTCCTCGAGGAGGAGAGCTGCCAGACCCGACACAGCGTCGGCTCCCGGTGGCTCGAAGCTCGTGAGACCCGAGGTGTCGCGAGCCCGCGCGCCGGCGATCTTTCGCTCGACCCACGCGGCTCCGGCGAGACCAAACGCAGCGAGGGCGCCGACGCCGAGGACCTTCGCTCGTGCCGCCGCCTCACCCTGCGGCCTGGGTGGTCGTGGGGAGCGAGCCGCGCGTCCAGCCCAGCTAAGGACCTTCGACAGATCGCGCTCGCTGTTCGCCGCGAGGACAACAAGCCCCTCACCGCTGTCGAGCCCGCCTCGGAGCCAAGCAGCGAGGGTGCGCGGTGCGACGTCCAGACGCAGCGCATCCGACGCAGGGACCACAAGCTGCATCGATGGCCGGCAGAGCACGCTTCGCACGGGCGCGAGGGGGTAAGGCTCACCGTGGAGGACTGGGACGTAGACGAGCCCCGCCCAGGCGTTCCGAGGCGCCGGGAGGAGCCGAGCTCCCTCTTGGGTACTCCGGCGAGCTTCGGCCACAAGCACGGACAACAGCGGATCCGCGCTGAGCAGGTCCCTGGGCTTGTGAGTCGCGCCCGGGGTGACGTCGTCGAACAGGACCAGGTGCGCGTTCTGGATCGAACCGGACAGCGGGTTCAGCGGAACCGCATAGGCACGCCAGGACCCCCACTCCCAGACCAACTCTTGTGCGCTCCCCATGCGGTGAAGCGTAGCAGCGGCGGTGTCAGGACTCCCCCGCCCTCCGCGTCTCCGGGGCATGCACCCCACGCCCACCTACCCATCCGCCCAGTTCATCGTCGTCGAGGGGCTCGACGGCTCAGGCAAGAGCACGCTCGCTCGGGACCTCGCGTTGGCGCTCGGCGCGACGTCCATGACCACGCCCCCGCCATCTGTTCGCGCTGTGCGCGAGACGGTCATCGCGGGACTCAGTGGCTCGCCGGTCGCCCAGCAGGCGTTCTACCTCGCCACCCTCGCCCACGCATCCGACACCATCGCGCCCATGCTGCGGGCGGGCAGCAGCGTCGTGCTCGACCGCTACCTGCTGTCCACCATGGTCTATGCGGTCCAGCGGGGTGAGCACCTGCGGTGGCGTGAGCTGGAGGAGTCCCTGCTCCCCGCTCACGTCACCGTGTTCCTGGACGTGCCGTTGGCCATCCGTCGCGCGCGCCTGGAGGCCCGGGGCATGAGCCTCGCCGACATCGAGTCCCTCGACCCCGCGTTCGACGCCGGCGTGCGACGCCTCTACCTGGACTGGAGCCGCCACCCCGTCGCAGGCCGGTTCGTGCACCTGCAGCTCCAGGGGACCGAGACCCCAGCCGCCATCGCAGAGCGCGTTCTCGGTTTGCTTCGCAGCTGTCAGGACTCACCTGCGCGCCGCGTCACATCTGCATGAACCGCCTCCCCATCCTCTCCCGCGCCCCCTCCCCATCCCCCGGCGGCGTCGTGCTCGTCGATATGCCGTGGACCCGCGACAAGGATCCCCGCGTCCCCCTCGGCCACGCGTCGCTCGCCGCGAGCCTCCTCGGTGCCGGGATCGCCGTGGCTCCGGTGGTCGCGCCGGTCAACTCCGACCCGTTCTCCGTGGCGAGCGTTCACCAGCGCGTGCTGGACGCCGCTCGCCCCTTCGGCCCGTCCGTGGTGATCGCGATTGGTGCCTATGTCTGGTGCGAGCCGTTCGTCCAGCAGCTGCTCCCCGTCCTCGCCGCCGCGCTCCCAGACGCCCGCATCGTCGTCGGAGGTCCCCAGGTCAGCTTCGCGGACGATGTGCGTGGTCTCTACCCCGAGTCGACCTGCGTCGTCCGGGGCGCAGGCGAGGCGGCGATCGTTGCCCTAGCAAGCGCCCCCTTCGGCGCGGCGATCGCTGGCGTCGTGTGGACCGGGCTCCCTGATGGGGGTGGGCAGGCCAGGGTCGATCTGGACTCTCTCCCCTCCCCGTTCCTGACCGGCGTCGTGCCAGTTCGTCGCGGTGGCTTCGTGCGGTGGGAGACCCAGCGCGGCTGCCCCCACAAGTGCAGCTTCTGCCAGCATCGGAACCGGGACGCCGTCGCGGTGCAGCGGCTCCCCGAGGGTCGAATCTACGAGGAGATCGCGCTGTTCGCACGAACCGGCGTCGCCGACATCGCCATCCTCGACCCCATCTTCAACGCCGGGAAGCGGTCTGAGCGCATCCTCGAGAGCTGCCGCAGCCAGGGCCTCACCGCGCGCCTGTCTGTGCAAGCGCGCCTGGAGAGCACGGACCAGCGCTTCCTCGACGCAGCTCGAGGCCTCGATCTGCGGCTGGAGTTCGGGCTGCAGACCGTGCACGAAGCAGAGGGCGTCGCCATCCAGCGCAGCAACCGCATGGACCGCGCGGAGCGCAACCTGGGCCTGGTGCGCGACTCGGGACATCCGTTTGAGGTGTCGCTCATCTATGGCCTGCCGAACCAGACGCTTGCCTCGTTCCGGGAGTCGGTGGCCTGGTGCCTGGAGCGCGGCGTGCCCACCATCAAGGCCTTCCCGCTCATGCTCTTGCGGGGCACGGAGCTGGATCGGCAGCGCGACGAGTGGGGGCTGGTCGAAGACGGCGCCGTGATTCCCCAGGTCATCGCGTCGAGCACCTTCGGTCCCGAGGAGCACGCGCAGATGGCGGGCCTGTCGGAAGCGCTGCGGCGCACGGAGGGGAGTCACCCTCCAATTGGGCAGCTCCTCTCGATGGCGAAGACCATGGCGCCGTCGGCGGCGCGGTTCTCGCCGGTGGCAGCGTGATGGGGATGGCGATGGGCACCAACCCGCCGCCGTTCAACAGCCGGCGCTGAGCAGCCAGGCAAGCACACCAAACAAGACGGAGGCGAAGAGGCACCCGGCGACCTCCGGCAGGTAGGCCGCGAGCAGGAACCCGAAGATCGCGCCGGGCACCGCCCCGAATCCACCCGCTGGAGCGCCGAGGAAGAACCCCACGGCCGCCCCGAGACAGCCGCGCCCGATGCGCGAAGGGTTGTCGCTGGTTGGCTTCTCGACCTGCTGATCCGCCGGCAGCGGCGCGGGCAGCTGCGCCTGCTGGACAACGATGGTCACCGGAGGAGAGGTCACCGGGGACTCGGTGACCGGCCCCAAGAACTGCGTCAGGGAGGTCTCCTTGGCCTTCCTCGGAGGGACAGCGACCGGCTCCCGGGACGGCGGCGGTCGGGACGGCGCGCGAGACTGCTGCTGGCGCGCCACCCCATCGGTCGCCAGGGCCTCCGCCATCGCAGCGACATCCGGGAACCGCTCGCCAGGATCCAAACGCAGCGCTCGCTCCACGACCGCGACGAGCCCAGGATCACTGGCTCGCAGCGCGTCGGGGATCACGTAGTCCACCTCGTGGATCGCCTTCATGGTCTGGAACTCGCTGTCCCGGTCGAACGGCGAGACGAGCGTGGCGTACTCCAGCAAGCAGATGCCCAGCGAGAAGACGTCGCTCCGCCCGTCCACATCTCGCGACGAGACGACCTGCTCGGGGCTCATGTAGCCCAGCGTGCCCAGCGTCCGTGATCCGAGCGTGGTCTTGCGGCTGCCCTTCAGCTCCCCAGCGACCTTCGCGATCCCGAAGTCCGCGACCTTCGGCGTGAGCTGACCTGTGGAGTCCGTCGCCAGAAGAATGTTGTCCGGCTTCAAGTCCCGGTGGACCACGCCTCTGCTGTGCGCGAACCCCACGGCCGCCATGACCGGCACGAAAACCTCCCGGATGTGGGCCGGCGCCGGCCGATCGTTGCCGGCCGCCTGGCGCAGTTCGATCTCGTCGCCGAGCGAGCGTCCATCGACGTACTCCATGACGAAGCCGGCGACCCCGGGCTCGGCGATGAGGTCGGTGACCCGCACGATCCCAGGGTGTTGGAGCTGAGCCTGCACTCGCGCCTCGTCGAGGAACCGCTGCCGGACCTCCTCCAGCCCGAGCAGATCGTCGTGCAAGACCTTGAGCGCGTGAGTGCTGCCCAGCAGAAGGTGACGCACCCGCCAGACGGCCGCGAACCCGCCCTCCCCGACAAGGGTGACGACCTCGTACTTGCCTACCTGATCCCCCGCTTGCATCGCGCCCATTGTGACACGGTGACGCTGGCGCAGCCCCCCATCGGCGCGCTTGTGTAGAGTGCCCAAATGGGGGAGCGCTGGACCACGATTCGAGACGCACTGCTGGCCCGTGGCGACGGCGACCACATCGCGTTGCTGCACCGCGAGCTGTACCGCCTGGGAGGCGTGCTCGATCCGCAGCTCGCGGCGTTTGACTCAGACTCCAGCCCCTTTCCCAACCTGCACGACGCCGCGACGGTCTCGCTGCTTCAAGCCGCTGAGCTGACCCACCACCGAAAGCTCATCGCCGTCACGCTGAAGTCGGCGCACGTCGTCAGCTCCCAGGCACGAATGCCGGACGGCATGCTGGCCGTCGCTGAGCTCGCCGGGGAGGCCGAGCGCCTCTTTCGCCATCTCGCGACCGCCGTACAACCCGGCCTCGACCGAAAGGCGACCCTCACCCAGTCGCTCGTCGCGCTCCGGCAAGCCGAGCTGCTCCCCCTGAGCCGGCGCGAAGAGGAAGCCTGGACCGCCGACGAGGACTGGGTTCGCGGGGAGCGGGCGAGGCAGCGCAAGGACTCGGGGCGAAAGGGAATCCCCGACAGCAAGGCCATCCCGCGCCTGTGGGAGCGCCGGGTCGCGCGGCGGCTGCTCGACACCGAGTTCGCCGAGCAGTGCCCGCGGTACCTCGCGGTGCTCGAGCTCCAACGACTTCGCAACGCGCTCTCCCACAAGCACAGCAGCGAGCTTCGCCAGCTCGGGTTCGCCCACCAGACCTGGGGACGGGTGGTCGGCCTCGCGACGATGACTTGTATGAGGGTGTTCGCAGCCGGAGTCCTGCAACCCAGCCCGACTCCCCAGCGTGGCGCGACCACCATCCTGCGGCCTCCCGATCGGACTGAAGCTCTGATCGCCGTCGCGTCGGTCATGGAGCCAGAGCCGCTGCCGGCCATCGCTAGGCTCATCGAGCCAGAGGACGATGAGGACTTCGGCGAGTCCGCGCCGCCCCGATCACGGGTGCTGCGCCGCCTGCTCCTCGTCACGACCGCTGCCACGCTGGCGGTCGTGGCCGGGACGGTCGGGGCGAACCTGCTCTCCCCGAAGACCGTGGCCACCGCGCCGACCGAAGACCCCGTCTCAGTAGCCTCACCGGCGCCGCCGGCCCTCCTGGCTCCGCCCGTCGCCTTGAGGCTCGCCCCTCCGGCTGTCCCGTCCCGGTCGGCGCTCCCACAGACCGAGCGGTGCAAGGCCGCTCGCAGAGTCCCACCTGGCACGTTGCCGCACCTGAGCCTGAGCGTCGGTGGTCGCACGCCGCAGGTCCTGCCAGCCGAGCAGGTCGCCGCAAGAGTCAAGACCGGCGATGGCATGGAGCCGATCATGTGGCTCGCCAGCGACGATGACCTCGAGCGAGAGCGGCTCCTGGCGGCCCTGGAGACGGAGATCTGCACAGTGCACGCGGTGCTGTCGGCGAAGGACGCGCTCGCCACGGTGGCCGAGCCCGAGATCTCCCTGCCCCGCGGAGCGTTTGTGGTCGCGCTCCAGACCTCCGAGCACGCGACGGACCTAGACGACCTGCGTCGCTTGAGCGGCGACGAGACCCGGGTATTGGTCGCAGGTGGCGAGCCCCCACTCGGGATGGCGGGCGTCACCGTGCTGCGGGCCGCTCCTCTGGACTGCGACCAGGCCGAGTCCGCGCTCTATGGCGCGATGGGAACGAAGCCCGGCTCGGAACAGACCCGCTTCAACCGCTGGCGCCTCCTCCCTGGCCGGGGGGACGCCTGCACACCCGGTGCCCTGCTCGACCACATCGCCGGTGTCCAAGTCGTCGCGGCGAACCTCGCGCGGCACGACCAGCCGCCAGCTTCCCTGGATGGCTCGTGGACCCGTTGGGTCGCGACGAGCTCCCTAGCGCCGACCCGACGTTCGAAGGGCCGGGTGGGCGGCCTCCCCAAGGCTCCCGACGGAGAGATGGACCTGCACACCACCGCGCTGAAACTCGACAGCGCCGCGAAGGTGGGCGGGCCCAACCCCAGGCGTCGCAAGGCGTGTGAGCGCTGGAGTGCTGAGCTGTTTCGGGGGAACGCACCCGCGACCCCAGGTCTGGTGACCCATCTGCTCGGCTTCGAGTCGGGCCAGCGTTGCGCTGCCTGGCTGCTCGCCGGTCTGGACGCGCAGGGTGCCTCTCCCCGTCAGATCGTGACTGCCCTGGACAGGGGCCTCGGCACCCACGCGGAGCGGGCCGTCACCCTCAAGCGTCTCTCTGGCGACCGGGGGCGGGTGCGGCTCAAGCGCGACGTCTCGCGGAGGCTGGGGAAGCTGCGCTGAGACCCCCACCGAACCTCCAGCGCGCTCGTCCACGATGGAGATGCTGGTTGGCCGGATCCTTCCCGGATGCGTAGCAGAGCCTCCGGCAAGACCTACTGCGCGACCCACCGCGACGGAGGCCGGAAGTCCCGGCGCAGCACCGCGAGCTCGGCCAGCAGCGCGACGGCGCGGGAACGGCCGGGGTCGGGCTGCTCGGCGAGCCAGACCATCGTCGCCGGGCCGCTCATGCGATCCGCTCCCGGCGCGTGTATCGCTCGCGGTCCACCGGTAGACGGCGCACCCCGTGCTTCACCGTGAAGCCCAGCCGCTTGAAGGACGCATCGAGGGTGGCGAGGGTCCTCACCCCGCCCTCGTCGTCAAACGCGCGGAAACGAAGGCCGACGCAGCGCGGTGTCCGGCTGTAGACGTGGGTCCAGAGCATGCACCAGCCCTCGCGACGCCGTCGTTCGCTGCTGAGGAGTTGGTATAGGGCAATCTCGAGTCCCGCCTCTCCGTCGTGGGGGGTCAGGTCCTCCCGGGTGATGGGCCCGAAGACGTCGAGCCCAGGCAGGGGCTGCTCGCCGTATTCGTCCCAGGCCAGCTCCCATGCCACTGGGAGGAGCGGGTCCCCCAACAGCCCGTCCTCGTCGTACTGGAAGTGGTTGAGCTCTTTGGGTGCGCGCATGAGGCCTCCTCGCCGCGGACAGCGGCTGTGTCTGTGCTCAGGGCATGCCTTGCGCCCTCGTTACACAGGTACATCGGGCTCGCGCGGCGATACCAAACTCCGTCGCGCGTCCGGGCGCCGGGCAGGCCTCTCACGCGCTTCAGCGCTCCCATCTCACGGCCCCCGCGCATCCACCAACAGCGACACGTTCCAGTAGTGCCGATCGGGGTTTCCTGTGGGGTCCACGTTCCCGACGAACCACTCGAGGGGGTCAGAGATCGTGGTGATGTGGGCACTCTCGCCGAACCGCGTCCGCGCAATCTGGACCGCTCCCCGCACCATTTCTGGCCGGAAGCGCTCGTCCACCGGACACGCGAACACCATGTACTCCTCGCTCTCGGGCCCGTCGTACCAAAGCGTCACCACATGGAGTGCTTCGCCCGTCTCGGGCGCCTGCAACCAACGCACATGGCGCCCTCTCATCGCAAACGGTGCCTCCAGTGGCTCATGGGCGCTCTCCCGGCCCTGCCACAGCCAAGCATCCCGCTCCGCGGAAGGAGGATCGCAGCTCGATGGCGACTCGCGATTCCAGTCCCATGTGAGGTCCCAGAGCCCGACAGGCACCGTGGGCTCGGCGCTCCGGTCGATCGCCCAGTTCGCAAGCTCCGCCCCAGCGGAGTCCCTCCGTGAAAGAAGATGGTGGGTGTTGCCCGTCCCGCCGTGCTCCGTCCGCGTGAACCACACAAGCACGGGCCCCATGTACGCCTCTGGATGATGGACCGGGTCCGGGCCCCGAAGAGAAGCCACGATCGGGATCGCGACAACCCCGAGGCCTTGCGCCAAGACCAACGCCAGCCACGCCATCCGCGCCCACGCAGGGAGCCGCGGACCGACGAGCTGGTCCAAAGCCGCAAGTGCGAGAGTCACCACGGTGGGGAGGAGGAAGAACCAGTCGGACACGAACCCCGCATTGGTCACCGAGATGAGCAGCGCCGGGAGTTGCAGCCCAACGAGCAGCGTCAGCCAGGCTCGGGGCGTCAACCCGAGGTGACGTCCTCTGCGCAGCGAGGCACCCCAGGCCAGCACACCCGGAAGGAACACGAGGATGGTCGCCGGCGGCATCCACCAGGCGGTCCAGAGGTGGCGGACCACGGCCCGCACCCCGCCGCCCAGGGGCGCCAGATCACCCCGGAACAGAAAGTCGAGGTTCGTAAATCGCTGGGCGTGACGGAGGTAGAACCGGAACCCCGACTCTGCTTCAGGACTGCCTCCAAACAGCCACGGAGCACCGATGAGGGAACCCACCGCGACCGCTCCGAGTGCCCACGCTCCGGCACGCCACCGGCCAGGCCCTTGCTTTGTGGCGAGAGGCACGAGAATGCAGGTGCTCGCGATGAGCGCGACGGTGTCCACCAGTTGCACGGGATGACTGCTCAGCCGCAGCCCGACCACCAACCCGAACGCTCCCCAGAGCCACCATCTGGCCCCGCGGCCAGTACGCAGGAGAGAGAGCGCGATCGCCAGTGACAGCGGCACCAGCGCTGCGGCGTGAAACTGGATGAAGAACTTCCGGCTCAGCTGCACGAAGACGGGGAGTGTCGAGACAATGAAAGCCGACAGCAGGGCTGCTCGGACCGAGCCCAGCTCGCGTCCCAACAACCAGGTCCCGACCACCAGCAACAGAGCCCACGGCAGGTTCGCCAAGCGCAAGGTCTGCTCGTTCCAGCCGAAGGTCCCGCAGAAACCCAGCAGCCAGGTCTGGGCGAGCCTCGGGTGCAGCCCGAAGTCGCGTGTCGCGAAGTCCCAGAGCAGCCCGGGTCGCTCAGTGAGCTCGGCGGCAGAAAAGGCTTCGAGCCCGGTGGCTACAGGTCCAGCGAAGAACGGGTCGTGGTCGTCCAGACCCCGTCGGTCGAACGCGGCGAACAGAACCAACTGGCATGTCGCGAGCAGCAGGATCAGCCCGAGGAGGGCGACCTCTCGCCGCGTCACGGGGCCCGCAGGGCTGGGGCGTACTGGCTGGTCCACAGTCGGTCTCACCCTCGGAGGATCGCCCCTGACAACCCCAAGGAGAAACGGCCACTCAGGTTTCCCTAAGTGGCCGCTTCAATGATGGTTGCGGGAGCCGGATTCGAACCGACGACCTTCGGGTTATGAGCCCGACGAGCTACCTGGCTGCTCCATCCCGCGGCCGGTTTTTAGGTGACTCAGCCGGTCGTGTCAATCAAACGGGTGTCACTTTCTCAAAAGAGCGATGCGGGTCCATCCCCGGCCAGCGGTGACAAGCCGTGACAACCCGTTCCTACCGGGTTGGGGGCCCTCGCCGTTAGGGTTTCCCCACTGGGCCGCATTTGTTGTTGCAGCCCGCTTGTTTGGAGTCCCCGATGCGCACCCTCTCTGCTCTTGCCCTCCTCGCCCTCCTGTCCGGCTGCTCGGTCTCACCCGAGCCCATCGCCGAGACCCCGGACGCCCCCCGCGAGACCCGCACTCCCCTGATGGAGCTGAACCTGGCCGGCGGCGCGCTCAGCGGCTCCTTTGACATCGCATCGCTGGACGGCGCCTGCGAGGCCTTTGACACCCTGCGCATCGACGGCGACCTGTTCGCCGCCGACCTCGACTCCGCATCGCTCCCCGATGTCTCCTGCATCACCGTCGTCACCGGCGACCTCGTCATCGCCAGCAACCCCGAGCTCGTCTCCCTCCAGCCGCTCGTCGGCCTGCGCACCGTCGGCGGCGACATCGTCGTGCAAGACAACCCCGAGCTGCTCGACCTGCTCGGACTCGACCGCATCACCCGCGCACGCTCCATCACCATCGCCGGGAACGACTCCCTGCTCGACCTCGAAGGACTCGACTCCTTGACCGACGTCACCGACCACCTCACCGTCGCAGACAACGACGGCATCCAGTCCCTCGAAGGACTGCTCTCCCTCGCCCCGGACTGGAACGGCGACATCGTCGTCGTCGGCAACGGCGACCTGCGCGACCTCTCCGGACTCGACACCCTCGCCAACCTGCGCGGCACCCTCGAGGTCGCCCGCAACCCCGTGCTCGACTCCCTCGCCGGCACCGAGGGCCTGCGCGACATCGGCGACACCCTGCGCGTGCACGGCAACGACGCCCTCACCGACATCACAGCCCTCGGCTCCGTGCAGACCATCGGCGGCGACCTGCTCGTCACCGACAACCCCCGGCTCGCCGCCGAGTCCGTCAGTGACCTCGTCAGCAGCATCCAGGAGATCGAGGGCAGCGTCATCACCACCGGCAACGGTGAATAGCCGCTAGCGTGAGCACATGCGCCTTTGCGATCTGCTCCACCTCGCCCCCGCCTGCGCGCTGCTCGCCCTGCCCGGCCTCGCGCTCGCCAACGGACAGTCCACCCACATCTGGATCAGCGTCGAGGCACTCGACCTCCTTCCCGCCGGCCCGCTGACCGACCTGCTGACCGCGCCCGGGGCCCTGAGCCCCCTCGTCAACGGCACCATGTTCCCCGACTGGGGCTACGCGTCCGGCGACCGCGACCACGGCGAGGCCTCGCACTGGGAGCCCTTTCAGCAGGAATACCTGTCCTGGATCCAGGAGAACTTCGACCCTCCCTACAGCAGCCCCGACGCCGCGCCCCACGTCGCGTTCCTGTTTGGGATGGCGTCCCACGGGATGGCCGACGAGCACTTCGACTCGCTCTTCATGGAGCGCAGCCGCTGCTACGACGCCGGCTGGACCATGGACGACGTCGCATCCCTCGACACCGCGTCCGACGTGCTCTTCATGGCCCAGGTCGGCGGCGTCCCCACGCCCGAGCCCTACCTCCCCACCGACGCCCTCGCCGCCGTGTACGCCCGGGCGATGCCCGACCTCCCTCTCGATCTCGAGGGCCTGGAGTGGGGAAACCGGCTGCTGCACATCGCGGTCGCCAGCGTCGACGCGCTGCGCCAGAACGAAGAGCGGATCGAGACCTTCACCGCGCTGTATCCGTGGAGCGCCGAGCGCTTCCTCGACGCCACCACCCCCGGCTCCCCGCCCACCGAGGCCGCCGCCGTCGCCGCCTACTGGCAGGCCCTGTGGCAGCGCCTCCAAGGCACCGCCACCTTTGAGCAACCCGTGGCGATGATGACGCCCGCGCCAGGCTCCTTCGGTCACGCGACCACCTCGGACAAGCCCGAAGGCCGCCTGCACCTCGCCTTTGCTCACGGCGTGAGCGCAGCCACCCTGGACCGAGTCTCGGTGACCCGCGCGGACGGCGCCGTCGTGGACGCCGAAGTCTCCCACTTCTACGGGGACTACTCGCACGCGGTGCTGGTGCGCCCAGACCAAGACTGGGAGACCGACACCGACTACGTCCTGACCGTAGGACAAGGGCTCGCGGACTTGCACGGTCGGGTCTCCCCTGCCCCGTGGAGCGCCACCTTCTCCACCCGGCCCGAGCCCGCCGTGACCGACCCCGTGCCCGACGATCCCGTTGTTGGTTGCGGCAGCAGCCTGCTCGCCTCACGCGCGGCCTACCCCTGGTGGCTCACGCTCGGGTTCTTGCTCTACGTCAGCGCATCCAGCCAGCGGCCGAGACGCCGCGCGACCTGAACCGCGTGAGTCCGGGGAGCCTGATGGCCCGCCCCATCGATCGACTGCGACGGAACACCGAGCGCGGCGGCGAGCGCGCGTCCCACCGCCAGAGACTCACGGGTCGTGAGCGCACCCGCGAGCACCGCCGCCGGACCGAGATCCATCAGCCCCTCTGCCGTCGTCGCATCGTCACGCCCGGACGCCACCTCGGCCCTCGTGTGAGGCAACCCCTGCATGAGTCGATCACGCGCGCTGGCCGGGAGTCCATCCCAGCTCCCAGGACCGTTCCAGTACTCCACCAGGCCACGCAGCGCTCCCGCGGCGTCGCCGGCGTCCAGCGCACCGAAGAACCGGGCGTTGAGCGCATCGATCGCCGCCCTCTCCCCCGGTGCCAGCAGCCCGAACGCGATGGGCTCGATCAAGCCGACCGGTCCTCGCCACACCCCCGCCTCAGCCGCGGCCAGCGCCAGGAGCGCCCCGTAGCTGTGGCCGATGACCGCCAGTGGCTGCAGCCCCTCGATCAACGTGCTCAGCCAGGGCAGGTCGAGGTCGATGGCCCGGCTCTGCGAACCGACCGACCCTCGGGAGCCCGGCAAGCTGGGCGCCGCCAACCGAAACCGTCCGGCGAGCTCTCCCATCACTCCGCGCCAACACCCCTCGGAGTCGGCGGACCCGTGCAGAAGCAACACCACCGGTCCCTCCCCAAGCACGAGACCCGGGACCGTGAGGCCCGGGACATCGATTTCCCGTTGGGTGGCCCGAGGGCTCGGTGGGCTGGCCATTGTCAGACCATGCCCCACCGAACCATCCGGCGCTGCGCTACTCGGTCGGGCGGATCGAGCACCGGTGCGCGATCTCGGTGACGTACCCGTCAGCGACCGGCACCGAGTTGCCTGACACGATGATGCAGCGGCTCTGCGGCGCCCCCGGCTCCATGAACAGGCCATTGCTGGGCACCATGTTCACGTTGGTCCAGGTGTCCCGGCCGCCCATGTCCATCAGCACGATGGTCGGGATGTACCCCGCGGCGTTGATCTCGAGCTGCTCCGTGTAGCCAGACCCGATCCCCTTGATCTCCCAGGCGCCGTCCTCGTCACTGATGACACACGTGTTCCCGTCCACAACGCAGATGGTCGCCCCGACCAGCCCCAGGCCGTTCTCGTCGTTCAGCTGACCCAAGGCGACCGCCGCTGCGGCGCGCTCATCCGTATCGGAGCCGCTGAACTGACCCGCGATCTGCTCGTCGGGGGCGTCGATGTCCGAGGGGGCCTCGCACCCGGCGAGGGCTGCGATGGAAGCGATGATGGCAATGCGGGTGTAGATGGTCATGGGTCAATCTCCAAACAAGGTGTGCGGCGAACCGCGGTGTTGTCCTGGGTGAATGCGAGCGTTGTGCCAACTCTCACTCGGCGCCGTAACAATTCGCGTGAGTCTCTGTAAACAAAGGGCTTTATCGGCACATACCCGGCAGGCGCGCCCCCAGGGAGAAGCGCAGGAGCGCCGCTGAGCCTGTCCGCGGACGTCCGCGTACACGCCACTGCAGATCCCAGAACGACGAAACCCGGGTCGAGCCCGGGCTTCGCGGCGCGTGGTTGTGGGGGAGTCAGTCCAGCGACAGCTCGATGCAGGACTGCTCGACGTACGTGATCGCCCCGGCCCGGACCGGAACCGTGATGGCGTTGGCATCGGCGCCGTCCCATCCGCTCGTCCTGGCACACATCAGCGGGCTCCGGCTCGCGTAGCGCACGTCGTAGGTCCCCTGCCGCACATCGTCGAGCTGGGCCTTCGGTCCCGTGGCCTTGCCCACGCTCTCGCCCTCCTCATCGAAGGCGTACCAGTTCACGTCCGTCCCAATCGGCCGTGCGTAGCCGGCCATGCTCCACGTGCGGAACCGGATGGACCCGTTCGACGTCGGCCGTGAGTTCGGGTCCTCACGCACCATGGTCAGATCCATCCGGCGGTGCCCGTCACCCTGCAGGTCCAGCGGGACGATCAGCGTGACGAACCCAGGAGCCCGGACGACCACGGTCTCGGACACGCCTGCGTGCAGTCCGTGCACAGCGAAGCCGCCGTCCTCGAAGACCGACCCGCAGTGCGGCGCCCCTTCGACGCAGACCTTCGCCCCCCCGATGGCCCCGGTGCGCGGCCACACGAGGTGTCCAGTGAACGTCCCGTGGCCTGCACCGTGGACGGGCTGGTGATGGCCGCCCTCGTCGTCGAAGGGGTGATCGGACGACGAGGAGCCATCAGCTTCGAAGGCGGCATCATCGGACACCTCAGCCGGGCCGAAGTCCTGCGCATCCAAGGGCGCTTCGCATCCGGCCAGGGTTCCGAGGAGGGCAAAGGAGGCGGCGGTGAGGATGTAGCGCATGGGAGTCTCTCCAAACAAAGTGCGGCGGGCCGCGTGTTGATGGAGTTGTTTGCGAAGGGCGTGCCAACCCACAAGAGCCCACGCCCACACACGCCTTAGCCCATTGGGCAAGCCAAACTCACGCCCTGCGGACGTTCGCGGACGTCCGCCAGTTCCCGTCCGGGAGCTACTCGGTCTTCCTGGAGAAGGAGACCTGATCGGAGACCTGCACCGATCCGTCAAGCACGCCCAACACCGACGCGGTGGTGTCGGACAGCACGTGGGCCCGGGCGAAGGCGAGGGCGTACGTGTCCACGATGGCGAACCCCTGCTCTGAAGGCAGCGTGTCGCACGTCCCCAGCGCGAACGTCTGATGACACGCGCCGGCGATATCCACCCAGGTGAAGTCGATGTCGTCGATGGAGTCCCACTGGGCCTGCTGCCCCACGCCGTCGTTGCCACCGGTCATCGAGAGCACGGGGCCCCGCACCGAGCGGTGTCCCTGCGCCCCGAAGAACGAGCGACGAATGGTCCCCGCCATGGGGATCGCAGCCACGATGCGCGGATCGGCGAGCTCACCGCCGAGGAACGCCGCGCGCTGCTCATCGGTGCACGCCCCCGTGGGCAAGCCGCCCTGCCCAGAGCAGGCATCGTCGATGGCCGCGCCATCGTAGGTAGCGCCCAGACCGGCCCATGCGGCGTACGTGCCGAACGAGTGCCCGGAGAGGACCACCCGCTCCGTGTCGGCGAGCCCCGCCAGCGGATCCGAGCCCGGCAAACCCTCGAGCGCGTCGAGCACCGCCGTCAGGTCCTGGGGCTTCTGTAGGTAGTGGGCCGTCTCCAGAGGATCCTCGTGATCGAGCAGGGTGTTCCCGGTGTGGTCTGGCGCCACCACGACCCAGCCGTGGCTCGCGAACCAGCGGCACAGGTCCGAGCTCGTCCCTCCCCACCCCTGAAACCCGTGGCTGTACACCATCACGGGGTACCGGCCGTCGTACAGGGGGGCGGCCAGGCTCGCGTCGCCCAGCGACTCCTCGTCCAGGAACACCCCCATGTATCGGACCTCGTCGCCTTCGGTGTCCTCGCTGGGGTACCAGACGTTGAAGCCGATGGTCCGCGCGTCATCCTGACCGAGCGGCTGGTAGCTGATCTCCCACGACCGCCACCCCGCCGAGAACGGCCCCGGCGCGTCCACGGCAAAGGACAGCGGATCGACGGCAGGCTCGGTGGCGTCGTCGTCGTTGGCGCTGTCGTCGTCATCGCCGCTCGGGCAGCCGACGACAAGTCCGAGCGCGGTCAGGACAAGGAGTGCTCGCAACGTCATGGGCTCGTCTCCACCGGGGTGTTGTAGTCATACACGCCGCTCGCCTTGCGCACCGGGCGGTGCGGCACCCAGCGCGGCACCGCGTTCTTCACCGGGGGCAGGGTGGCGAGATATCGGTACATCGCGGTGAGGTCTTCATCGGACAGTCCCGCGTAGGCCGACCACGCCATGGGCGAGTTGAACCCGCCATGACCCAGCTCGACGCTGCGGACCGCGCTCTCGTTGCTCGCCCGGAACCGCTGCACGAACTGCTCGGCGCTCCAGTGGCCGATGCCCGTGTCCTTGTGTGGAGTCAGGTTGGGGCTAAACACCCACCCGCCGCCGGGCTCAGGGACGGGGAAGCCCATGCCGCCCGCCCACTCCTTGCCGGGGACCGGGAAGCCGAGCACATCGGTGCTGGTGTGGCACCAGCGACACGACGCCATGTTCACCAGATACGCGCCCCGACGGGCGGAGCCGGGCTTCCCCGGGACCTTGGGCTGCAGCGCCGGCGGACCCACAAACATCCAGCCCACATCCCGCAACGCGCGGTACTTCAAGACCGTCTCCGGCACGGGCGGCGCGTCCGTGGGGTGCAGCGTGCGCAGGTACGCGATCAGCGCCACCATGTCGGGCCGCGCCATCGTTCGGTACTGGTTGATCGGCATCATCAGGAAGATCATCTCGCCGTCGCGATCGAGACCGCCGGCGATCGCTCGGGTGATCTCCCCATCCGTCCAATCCCCGAGCCGGGCGGGACCCAGGCTGTCCGAATAGATGGTGACCTCCTCGGGGAAGAGGAACAGCTCCGTGAACGACTCCCCGCCCATTCCCGCAGTGCCTTCGGTGGGGGGTCCCCCGTAGTACCGCCAGTCCCGCTCGCTGTGGCAGGTCGTGCAGATGGCCAGGTGGTTGGCGATGTAGCTGCCTCGCTCGACCAGCGCTGCGGGCGCAGGATCGGGAATCTGGATCCGAGGTGACGGAAAGCGACAGGCCGTGCCGAGCAGGGCACAGACGACCAGCAGAGAGGCGGCGGAGCAGCGCATCGTCGCAGTGTGCCGTGTGGAGATCCCCGGCGCCCGCAGAACGGCCCGCCTCAGCGGGCTATGATGTGGGGATGAGCGACCCCTGGTCCAGCCACTCAGCCCGCGCGCAAGGCGAGGGCGAGAGCGACGACGACACCGTGGAGGCCGATCTGCCCGAGCTGGGCGGAGAGGATCTCGCGGAGCTGATCGATGGGCTCGCCCCGGTGGCCGACGGGCCGGCCCCCGAGGACGCGAGCGTGTCCCACTACGAGCTCGAGATCTGGGACTCGGAGCCGCCGAGCTTGCCAATGCCCACGGTGTCGGCCGACTTGCCGTCCCTGCCCCCGCAGCGCCGGATGGACGACGCGGACTACCGCTCGGAGCCCGGCGGGCCCGTGGCGAGCCCTCGCCGCGACGACCCCGACTACGGCTTCCTGCCCCCGGTGGCCCAGGGGCCGTCAGCCCTGCTCGTGCTCGACGACATCAACGATGCTTGGGCCCTGGAGGCCCCCCTCACCCGCATGGGCTGGCGCACCTCGGTCCGGCTCGGCGGCGACGAGGCGCTGCACGCCATCCACGAGGAGATGCCGGACCTGCTGGTGCTCAAGTCGTGGGGCAAGGGCGCCGAGGGCGTCACGTTCCTGCGGGTCGCGAAGCGGTTCTTCCCCGAGGTCGAGCGCCGGGTCATCGCCGTGGGCTGCGGCGGCCGCGGGGGCGGCTTGCACGACGTCTTGCTCACCGAAGGGGTGCGCGCGTTCATCGAGGGCCAGAGCACGCCGAAGGCCCTCACCAGCCTGCTCGAACACCTGGAGCTTCAGACCGAGGCTGGCGAGAGCTCGTACTCCGCCAGCGTGCTCGATCAGCTCACCGCAGCCCTCACGGTGGGCGGGTCCCCTGAGACACGGGACCTAGGCCTGCTGCCCGGCTCGCTCATCGGAGACCGCTTCGTGGTGGAGCAAGCCATCGGCCGAGGCACCACCGCGACCGTGTACCGCGTGCGCGACCTGCTGCTCCAGGTGCGGGTCGCCCTCAAGGTGCTGTCGCTGTCTGCGGCCATGGACAACGCGCTCGAGCGGTTCCGGCGCGAGATGTTGGTGTGCCGCGAGCTGATCCACCCCAACGTGGTGCGCACCTACGACTTTGGCGTGACCCGAGGCCAGCCGTTCTACACGATGGAGCTGCTGCGCGGTGAGACCCTGGACGCCTACTGCGGCGTGGACGGCAGCAAGCCGTGGAGCGAGCGACCCAACCTCGCGGGCCGCCTCAACCTGATGTATCAGGCGTTCGACGGTCTGAACGCGGTGCATGAGGCCTCCATCCTCCACCGGGACATCAAGAGCGACAACGTCTTCGTGCTCAGCGCGAACCAGCACGTCAAGATCGTGGACTTCGGCGTCGCCAAGTTCGAGGGGGCCCAGGTGGCGATCAGCGCGGAGGGCGTGGTGCTCGGCACTCCGGCCTATCTCGCGCCGGAGATCCTGCTCGGCGGAGAGGCGGCGAGCCGGGCCACGGACATCTACGGCATGGGCGTGGTCGCCTGGGAGATCCTCGTGGGCCAGATGCCATGGGAGTCGCCTGATCTCGCCAACCTCATGGCGGCTATCGCCGTGCAGCCGCCGCCACGGCCAAGAGCGCTGCAGCCGGAGCTCACGCGAGACGCGGAAGACCTGCTGCTCCAGCTCATCGACCGTGATCCCGCCAAGCGGCCAAAGAGCGCTGGGGCCGTCGCGGCGAGGATCGATCGTGAGGCCAAAAAGCTCGGCTGGCGTCCCGGCGGGAGCGACGCATGACCACCAGCGGAGAGTTCCCCGCCGTCGATCGGCTGCTCGGGCCTTGGCTCCTCGGAGAGGCTCTGGGGGGCGGCATGTCCGCCCGGGTCTACAGCGGCGTGCATCAAGCGTCCGGCGTCGAGGCCGCGATCAAGGTGCTGCGCCGAGACCGGACGCGACGCCTCCAAGACGGCGTGAGCTTTCTGCGTGAGGGGCGGGTCCTCAAGGAGCTGGACCACCCGACCATTCCCAGGCTGCTGGAGATGGGCGTGGCGGAGAACGACCGCATGTTCCTCGCCATCCAGCGCTTCCCCGGTCGAGACCTGCGCGCCGCGCTCCAGGGACTCGCCAACCGACCGGCTCCGTTGCGCCGGCAGATCCGCGATCAGCTGTTCCTTCCTGCCTGGCTCGCCGTCACCGAGGCGGTGACCCACGCTCACGCCCGTGGGATCACTCACGGCGACCTCACGCCATCCAACATCCTCGCGGACGGCAAGGGCGTGGTTGGCCTCGTGGACTGGGGGATGGCTCGCAGGTTCGATCCGCCTCCGGAGCCCACGGGGACCGAGGAGGAGACCCCGTCCGGAATCCGGCTGCACGGGACGCCCGGGTACGTCGCGCCGGAGACCCTGGGCGCCGACCGCGCGGACGCCACCCCGCTGTCAGACATCTACAGCCTCGGGGCCGTGCTCTATCACCTGCTCGCGTTCCGGCCCGCCATCAAGGCGCGCACGCTGCCGGGGCGCCTCGCCGCAGCGCTCCTCCCGGTCACCGACCCGCGTGAGGTGGCTCCAGACATGGAGATCCCCGAACACCTGGCGAAGCTGGCCGTCGCCGCGATGTCGGTGCAGCCAGCGCAGCGGCCGCCAAGCGCGGCAGCCTGCCGGGCGGCAGCCACGATCTGATCCCACCGGAGAGCTGATGCGCACTTCCTTGATTCTGGCCCTGCTCGCGCTGCTCTCTCTCCCTGGCTGCGGCGGCGGGCCTCTCGGCGACGATGATGACGCGGCAAACGACGACGACGCGGCGGACGACGACGACGCGGCGGACGACGACGACAGCGTCGATCTGCAGGCATGCGGCGACGCGGTGGACTGGACTGACGACTGGGCAGCCCTCACCGAGGGGGTCAGTGGGATCGAGAGCGGCGGCGCCCAGCCCGACAACCTCTTGCTGCACGGACCGGGGACCTTTCCCGTGGTCCAGGACGAGAGCGGCCGGCCCTTCGTGGCGGCGGGACACATCAGCGAGGGCCGGGTGGTGGCGTTCGCGCACGAGAGCTATCTCGGCGGGTTGATGGCCGGCAGCGACGTGGGACAGCTCGTGGACAACGCCGTGGCCTGGGCTGGCGGGAGCGACTCGCCGGCCGTGGCCGTGGCCCCGGGGACCTTCTCTGAGCTCGTGAGTCGCCTGGAGTCGGGCGGACTCACGGTGCAGGAAGTGGCGCCTTCGGGCCTCGACGACACCGTGGATGTCTACATCTACTCGGCATACAACGGACCCGCCGAGGACGATCTGCTCGCCGTGCGCGCGTACATGGAGGGCGGCGGTGGGCTGCTGCTTGGCGGTCAGGCGTGGTGGTACACCTACTCCACTGGCGAGCCTGCGAGTACGTTCGCGGGCAACATCATGGTGGGAGACCTCGGGATCTGGTTCGCCGGGGACGGAGCCATCAGCGCCGGCAGCGACACGGTGGCCACGTCACCTCCCTCCGCCCTCGAGCAGGGGCACTCGGCCCTCGCCGCCTTGCTCGGCCACCTCACCGGTGGACCGACCCTTACGCAGGCGGAGCTTCAGACCGCAGTGACCGCGGCTGGCGGTGGCGTGAGTTCACTCCCCATCGACACCGACTTCTTCACCTGCGCACGGGCCGTCGCCAACGCAGTGGGACCGGTGGTGATCACCGAGGCTGCTCCCCTCGTGCGTGCGGACTCCCCCCTGGAAGAGCTGGTCGTGCGCCTGGACGTGCGGCAGGGCAGCGATCTTGCGGCGTCCGAGCTGTGGGGCCACGACTCGGCGAGCGACTTCCCCGGCGCGGTGCCCGCCGACGCGGAGCGAGAGTCCGTGAGCGTGGATATCGACGGGACTCACGCCGGAATCGACAGCAACCTCATCTACTCCGGCGCGGGCGCGTGGGCCTGGCGTGGGACTGGGGTGTACGCGGCACCTGGGGAGCTCCTGACAGTGGAGGTGTCGGTCGCTCACGCGGCGCAAGGCCTCGAGGTGCAGGTGGGCGCGCACGCCGATGGCCTGTGGGGCAAGGACAGCTGGGACCGACCGCCGCAGATCGTTCGCCGCGACGCCCTGAGCACCACGAGCACCGAGACCGGAAACCTCTGGGGCGGCCCGGTCTACATCCGCGTGCCCACGGGGAGCACGCTCGGACCCGTGAGCGTGACCATCACCGGCGGTGTGCGCGCGCCGCGCTTCGTCCGGGGAGAGACCACCAACAGCGAGTGGACCGCCAGCCTGCGGGATCTGCCGGGGCCGTGGGCGGAGCTCGAGGCGGACCACTTCATCATCACCGCACCAAGCGACGCTGTGCGGACTCTGGATGACCCCGAGGCGCTGATGGCGTTCTGGGACGCCGTGCTCGACGCCGATGCCGACCTGTTCGGCATCGATCACGACCGGCCTCGCGCAGAGCGCTTTGTGTTGGACCGCCAGATCAGCGCTGGATGGATGCACTCGGGCTATCCGATCATGGCCCACCTGGCCTCGACCGACGAGGTGCTCAACCTGGGCAGCCTGCAGTCCGCCGGGGCGTGGGGTCCGTTCCACGAGCTGGGACACAACCACCAGCACCGCGACTTCGTCCTGCCGGGCACCACGGAGGGGAACGTGAACCTGTTCTCGGTCTACGCAAGCGAGCTCGTCGCCGGGGTGGACCGGGACGACGCCCATCCCGCAATCGCGCCAGCGGACCGGACGCAGCGAGTCGCGGACTACCTGGCCGGTGGGGCCGACTTCAGCCAGTGGTCGGTGTGGACTGCGCTGGAGACCTACCTGCAGCTCCAGGAAGGCTTCGGCTGGGAGCCCTATCCTCAGCTGTTTCAGCTCTACCGTGGCCTCGACGCCACCAACGGCCACCCCGGCGACGACCAGGGTCGCATCGATCTGTTCGTGCAGAGCTTCAGCGACCTCACGGAGCGCGACCTCGGGCCCTTCTTCGTCACCTGGGGCTTCCCCGTGAGCCAGTCGGTGCTCGATGACATCGCCCAGTGGCCCGAGTGGACTGACGACCCGATGAACCCGTAGCGGCGAGCCGTCAGCGCGACACGCCGAACCGGGCGCGCTGGGCTTCGAAGACCGGGACCGACGGACGGCCAAGCACCACGTCGGCCGCGATCCGCCCGAGCAGCGGTGCGAGCTTGAACCCGTGGCCCGAGAGCCCAGCGAGCACCGTGACTCGGCCACCCCGAAGCTGGCTGAGCACCGGATCCTCGCTCGCAGTGGCGGCGTAGAGGCAGGTCTCTACCCGCTGGAGCGCTGGGAGTCTGGTGAGCGCGGGCGCGACATCCGAGAGCAGCTGCGCGCGCTGCTGCGCGCTGACCAGTGGTTGCGGCCCGAGCTCATCAGCTGGGCCCGTGAGCCGGTGCCGGGCCATCTTCGCTCCGTCCCCACCGTGCGGCGGCAGGCCGTACGCCAGCCCGCCTCGGTCGAGTCGCGCCCAGTTGGGACAGCCGCTGAGTTCCCCTTCCCCAGCGAACCCGACGACCTGCCGCAGCGGTCGGATGATGCCGCCAACCTCGGGCACCAGCGCCGGGGTGTACGCGCCCGCCGCGACGACCACATGCCGCGCCAGGATCGGCGCCTCGCGACCCAGAATCGCAATGCGTGAGTGCTCGACGTGCTCGACGCTCACCACCCGAGCACCAGTCTGTAGGACCCCGCCGGCCTCTTCGAGCGCCGACTGCAGCGCGCGCAGTGTGTGGTCGGCCGAGAGCACCCCCGCCGTCTCGTCCAGGACGACGCCGTCGCCGGCCTCGATGCGCAGCATGGGGAACCGCGCCTGCGCGTCCGCCACCGTGAGCTCGCTCAGGCCGTCGCACCCCGCGGCCATCGTGGCCTCGCAGAACGCGTCGAACAGGCCCCCGCGAGGGCCAAAGAACACCGCAGGCCAGGGATGCAGCAACGCGTGCTCTGCGTGGGCCTGAAGCTGCGGCCAGTCGTGGCCCAGCGCCTCCGCCACCAGCTCGACGTAGAGGCGTGAGCCGTAGGTGGACCGCGTCATCCGGGCGCGCCCGTGGGAGCTGCCGGCGAGGGAGCCAGGTTTGTCCGCCTCGAGCACCACCACGCGCTGCCCGGCCAACGCGAGGTGCCAGCCTGCCGAGAGGCCCGCCGCGCCGCCTCCGATGACCGCCACGTCCCACACGGTCACCGGCGGCGCGCCGTCTCTTCCTCACGGTACGTGGTCCACGCCTCACGCTGAGATGTGTTCAGCGTCCCGGCCACGTCCTCGTCGGTCGCGAGACGGATCGCATCCGCCTTCTCCCGCGCTTCGTCCCAGCTGCCATCCTCACGGGCGGCACGGAAGATCGCGAAGATGGCGTCCCGCTCCTCGGTGATCGCCTCCTCGAGGTCCGCCACCTGGGCGTCGTCCAGATCAGCGTCGATCGCCAGCTGGGCGAGCTGCTTCGCCGTCCGCTCGACCATCCGCTCACGGCGCCGGTCCATCCGCTGCTCACGCTCCTGATCGAGCTGGTCGCGCACGAGCCCGCCGATGGTCTCCTCCACTGCGGGGTCTCCGCTGTCGAGCGCCTCGATGACCGCTTCGGTGGTCGTGCCGTCCTCCCTCGCCACCGCAGACGACGCGCGCTCGCCGCCATCCCGAGCCGCTGCTCGGGCCCCACCACCAGGTGGACCCCGCCGTGAGCGGCGGTCGGGCCGGCGCGCCACCTCAGCGCGGAGCGCAGCGACCTCGGTCTCCAGAGACTCCAGCCGGGCGACGAGATCAGCCGACGGTTCCGGCGCGCTGCGGCCGAGGAACAGGACGCCACCCAGCGCAGCGATCGCGATGACGGCACCGAGGGCGATGACAGGACTGGATTCGCTCATGCGATCAACCTACACCGAACGCTCGGGCGAACAGCCCAGCGGTGAACGTGCGTCGCAGGTAGAAGCCCCGAGGCATCGTCTCCACCCACTCGGCGTCCTCATTCATCGTCCAGGTCACGTCAGCCGACGTCGCGCCCTTGGGGCGAAGCTGCAGGATCTCGCCGGCGCGGGCGTGAAGTCCTCGCAGGTCGCCGCGCACGATGCGCTCGGTGATCTCCTCCCAGTCCGCCCGAAGACGCGCGTCTTCCGTGGCGTCCGGCTCCCAGAAGATGGGAGCGCCGATGATCCGGTCACCGGGGTCTCCGTCGCCGACGATCGGCACGAAGAGAACCCGCGCGAGCTTGCGACGGACCCAACTCTCTTCCCAGCAGGCCTCCATCGCGCCGTCGAGTCGCGCAACACAGACGTAGGTCGAGCCCTTCGGTCGCGCGTCGGGACCCACCGGGACGGTCTTGAGCTCCACCGCGAGGTGCGGAAAGTCGGGCTCCGCCCGTGACGCCGCCGAGGCACCCAGCGCGTACTCCAGCAGCTGTCCCAGCCAGCCCTTGTGGCGCTTCATCTCCGCCGGGACCGGCAGCCCAAAGCGCTGCGCCGTGTGACTCACGGAGCGCCCTGCGAGCTGCTGGGCTCGCACCATGAGCGCGCCGACGTCGTCCGGCGGGCGGGGCCGCGGCTCCATCAGCGCGGGAGCCCGAGGGTGCCGCCGTGAGCGGGCACCACGAACCGTGAGTCCCAAGGCAGGTCGGCCCTCTCCGCCGCTCGCTCGAGCTCGTCGGCGCCCTCGTCCAGCGGCTCGTCCGTCAGATCGAACGTGTTCCAGTGCATCGCGAAGAAGCGCTTCGCGCCGAGCCCGACGAACGCCGCGACCGAGCCGTCGGGATCCATGTGCTGCTCGGCCATGAACCACCGGGGCTCCCAGGCGCCGATGGGCAGGATGGCTGCATCGATGCTGGGGAAGGCGTGAGCGATGGCGCGGAAGCCGTCGAACGCCCCGGTGTCACCGGAGTGATAGACGGTGCGGCTGCCGCTCACGACGTACCCGCCCCAGAGGCTGCGGTTGGTGTCGGCGAGCCCGCGCCGGTGCCAGTGCTGGGCGGGGACCAGCGCCACCTGCACGCCCCGAACGGTGACGGACTCCCACCAGCTCAGCTCGACCGTTTTGCGGCAGAAGCGAGGCAGCGCCGAAGACAGCCCCTTGGGAAGAACGAACAGCACGTCGTCACCGAAGCGCTTGCCCAGCGCACGCAGCGATGGGCGGTCCATGTGGTCGTAGTGGCCGTGAGTGATGGCGACGACGTCCACGTGAGGCAACTGCGCAGGCGTGAGCGGGGCCGGAGTCTTGCGCGGAACCGGGCCGGCCCACCCGAAGACGGGATCGATGAGGACCTGCACACCGTCCACGCACACCAGGGCCGAGGCGTGCCCGAGCCACGTCACCCTGCCCTGGGCGTCGTGCTCCTCGATGGAACCGAGAGGGTCAGCCTCGAGTCGCGGCGCGGCCCGCCCGGCCTTCTTCCTCGCCTTCCAAGGGTTGGCCTGCGTCTGCCAGCGCAGCAGCCGTGAGAACTCCGGCTTGACGTTGATCCCCCAGGGGTTGCGAAAGCCCCGCCCCGACGGATCCGCCGGGTCCTCGAAGAACACCGACAGGTCATCGGGGACGTCGGTCACGTCGATCGGCTGGGGCTCGGGCGACGTCATGCCGTTCAGTCCACCACCACCTGGCTGATCGGACGCACGGAGCTGGTCGCCATCGCCTCCCGACCCTCGTCGTCAAACGCCTCCACCGTGAGCGTGAGTTCGTCACCCCTCACGCTCGATGCGCTCTCGAGGATGACCGTCACCGCGACGATCTCCCCCATGCCAGCGAGGCAACCCGCCTCGGCCTGGGCGCACGGCTGAAGTGACTGGCGGATGGTCGTGGGCTCACTGACCTCCTCGCCCTCTTCATCGGTCAGGGTCCACGACACCGTGAGGTCTCGCCAGTCCATGCCGATGGCCCGGGCCGCGCCCCAGACATGGGTGCCTCCCTGCACGCCGTTGGTCAACACCAAATCATCGACGCCGGACGTGAGCGTCACGAACTCCACCTCACCGGTGCCGGGGATGACCCGGGGCTCCGTGTCGAGGTTCGGCCCCGGACATCCCGCCATCGCCAGCGCGAAGAACCCCAGCGGCAAGAGCAGCAGCAGCCTCATCGAGTTCGTCCTCCAAAGCGTACGAGAGCGACGTCCACCGAGATGTGGGACGTGTAGCGAGTGAAACCGCCCGGGGGCGGCGGGAGCACCACCAGCGTGAGCGGCTCGAACTGCACCCAGAACTGATCGCGCGACAGCAGCCGCACCCCCGCCCCTACCTTAAGAAAGGGGCCGGCCCGCAGATCGTTGTCGAACTGCTTGAGGTACCCGCCCACGATGTGTCCCACGAGCTCGACGTTGGGCACCAGCCCCCCGAGCACCTCGAGCCCGCCGCCGACACGAAGGCTGAACTCGCCGCCTTCGGCGACTCCAAAGGACCCGGTCACGATGGGCGCCACCGCAGGCACGCCTCGGGGCACCGCGTCGCCGAACTGGGGACCGGCGGTGAGGCTCAACAGCGCGTGGTCGGACATGCCTTGACCATCGGTGATCGCCCAGATGAGCCCGAAGTCGGCCCGAAACCCGAGCGCCGGCGGCGCGGGCTCCGGCGCGTAGCCGTCGGCGACCACAGAGGTGGGGAGCGCCAGCAGAGCCAGCAGCGCCAGTGCGACAGGCAGCGATCGCCTCATCAGATCTGGGCTCCGATGATCAGGGAGACCAGTGGGTTCACCGCGTCGCCCGCCTGTCCTCCGAGGCTTCCGAACTGGAAGTTTTCAAAGACGAGCAGCCGCAGGCTCGCGTCCATGAAGAAGTACTTGCCCAGGCTCACCAGCACGCCCGGGCCGCCGGAGAACGTCAGTCGGGGGGTCAACTCACCGCCCGATGGCGTGCGGTCGCCCAGCATCATTCCGGCGCCCACCTGCCCGTACACCAGCATCCAGTCGGTGGGCTTGACCCCGTAGTTGAAGTGTCCGCCGACCAGGATCATGTCCACCCGGGGCCGGGCGGCGGTGTCCAGAGCGGTGACGCAGCCCTCCCAGGTCGCGCGAAACCCCATGTGGATGCGGTCTGCCACGGCCTCAAAGCGGTGCCCCGCCATGCCGCCGAACCAGGCGCACGGCCGCAAGCCCACCTTGCGCTGCCAGGTCGCGATCCCCACCAGCCCCGAGACCTCAAACGCTTTTCCACGCACCTCCGCCGCGGCCACCGCGGGGCCGAACGCGGCGCGCTCGGCGGGCAGCAGGGGAAGCAGACAGGCGGTCAGCGCGACCACGACCATGAGCCGGATTGAGTCCACGCATCGCTTCTACAACAAAATGCTGCCCTACGGGCAGGAGCGAATGGAGGCCGAGTCAGCAACCGGCGCAGCTTGCGGAATCGCAGAGGCTGCGGAATGGTTCCCCCCCTTTTGCCTGTCCGCGCCCCGCGGCTTGAGGAGTGTCCTGGTGTCGAGAACCCTGATCATCGCCGAGAAGCCCAGCGTCGCCGCTGACATCGCCAAGGTCGTGGGGGCCGCGAAGAAGGGGGCCAACGGCTGGGAGGGCGACGAGCACATCGTGTCGTGGGCAGTCGGCCACCTCCTCGAGTTCGTTCCGCCCGAGGAATACGACGAGCGGTTCAAGCGCTGGCGCCTCAAGGATCTCCCCATCATCCCTGAGAAGTTCAAGCTCAAGGCCACCCGGGGCAGCACGAAGCAGCTGACTGCGCTCAAGCGCTACATCAAGGCCAAGGACGTTGAGACCATCATCAACGCCTGCGATGCAGGGCGTGAGGGAGAGCTGATCTTCCGCGAGATCTACCGGCACTCCGGCAGCAAGAAGCCCGTCAAGCGGCTCTGGCTGCAGTCCATGACGGGCGACGCCATCAAGAACAGCCTGGGTTCACTGCGGGACTCGTCGGATGTCCAGGGCCTCGCCGATGCCGCCGACTGCCGCGCCGAGTCGGACTGGCTCATCGGCATGAACGCCACCCGGGCCCTCACCGTGCGGCTTCGCAGCGCCCGGGACCGGGTCGTCTGGTCCGCAGGTCGGGTGCAGACCGCCACCCTCGCCCTCGTGGTGCGCCGCGAGCTCGAGATCCTCGCCCACGAGCCCGAGCCCTACTGGGTCGTGCGCGCCCAGTTCGATGCCAGCGACCACGCCTACGAGGGCCAGTGGTTCGACAAGGCCGCCGAAGGCCAGAAGGACCGCATCTTCGACCAGGCCCAGCGCGACGCGTTGATCGCCCTGCTGGAGAGCGAGCCGAAGGCCACCGCAGAGGAGACCCGCAAGGACAGCAAGGAGACCGCCCCTCCCCTGTTCGACCTGACGTCTCTGCAGCGTGAGTCCAACCGCCGCCTGGGCTTCTCCGCTCGGCGGACGCTGAGCATCGCCCAGTCCCTGTACGAGGGCCACAAGCTCATCACCTACCCGCGTACCGACAGCAAGGCGCTGCCCGAGGACTACGAACCGCACGTCCGCACCGCCATCGAGTTCCTGACCGGTGAGAAGGCGTACAAGCCCTCTGCAGACCGGCTCGTCGGCAAGGCCCTTGCCAACCGCAAGCGCAACTTCGACAACACCTCTATCAGCGATCACTTCGCGATCATCCCCACCGGCGAGGGCAGCACCGCGAACCTGCGCGACGACGAGAAGAAGGTGTTCGATCTCATCGCTCGCCGCTTCCTCGCCGCCTTCCACCCCGCCGCCGTCTCTACCCAGGTCGAGCGCATCACGACGATCGCCGACCAGGAGTTCCGCACCCGTCGCAAGGTGTTGAAGATCCCCGGGTGGCGCGCGTGCTGGGAGCGCAAGGAGAAGGACAAGGACGACACCTTGCCCGCCCTCACCTCCCCCGAGGTCACCCTCAAGGAGCACGAGGTCGAGGAGAAGGAGACGAAGCCCCCGAGCCGCCTCAATGAAGCGAGCATGCTCGCGTTGATGGAGTCCGCCGGGAAGGACGTGGACGACGACCGGCTGAGCAAGGTGCTCAAGGAGACGGGCGGTCTCGGCACGCCGGCCACCCGCGCCGAGACCATCGAGACCCTGCTGTCGCGCAACTACACCGAGCGCATCAGCGGGATCGGCGGTCGCAAGTCCATGCGCGCCACGGCCCGCGGCATCCGGCTCATCGACTCCCTGCAGCGCATCCCCATCGAGCAGCTCACCTCTCCCGAGCTGACCGCGGATCTGGAGGCCTCCCTCCTGGCAGTGCAGGAAGGCAAGCGGGACCGGGTCAAGTACATGGAGGAGGTCCGCGGCTGGACCCGCGAGATCGTCGAGAAGATCCAGAACTTCACCTACGACGGGCTGTACGCGGAAGAGTCCGTGCTCGGCGACTGCCCGATCTGCAAGACGAAGATTCGGGAGACCCTGCGCACCTACGTGTGCGAGAACGGCGGCAAGGAAGGCAGCTGCAACTTCGTGATCTGGAAGGAAGTTGGCGGCCGGTACATCGACCGCAAGAGCGCCGAGCAGCTCATCAGCGCGGGGGAGACCCCGGTGAAGACGGGCTTCTTCAGCCGCGACGGCCGCGAGTACGAGGCCAGCCTGCACCTCACCGACGACGCCCGGGTGGAGATCCGCAGCAAGGGTCACGGCGAGCTGCTGGAGGCCTCTGGAGAGCGCGTGGAGCCCGCGGATGTCGGGACCTGCCCCTTCCACCCCGAAGACCCGAAGCTGGTCCGACGAGGGCCCCTGGGCTACCGCTGCGACGGCTACGCCGACAAGACCTGCAAGGTGAACCTGCCTCTGGAGGTGTGCAAGCGCCCTCTGACGCTGGAAGAGGTCACCGGCCTCATCGGCACCGACCGCAAGACCGAGGTGCTGGAGAACTTCACCAGCAAGCGCGGCCGCCCGTTCAGCGCCACGCTGCACCTCAGCGACGCCGGTCGCCTGCGGTTCGAGTTCCCGCCCCGGGGCGAAGGCGGCGGAGGGCGCAACCGCAAGGAGTTCCCCGTCAACGAGGAGCCCATCTGCAAGTGCGGCTCGTGCAAGGAAGGCAAGATCGTCGAGACGGCGACCGACTTCCAGTGCACCGCCTGCAAGGTCCGCGTGTCCCGCGAGGTCTGCAAGCGCGAGGTGAAGCGCGACGAGGTCAAGGAGCTGTTCGAGAAGAAGAAGAGCATCCTGCTCGAGAACTTCACGTCCCGAGCCGGCAAGCCGTTCAACGCCCACCTCAAGCTCAAGAAGAGCGGCGGGCACCGGTTCGAGTTCGCGGACGAGTAGCGGTTCAGCTCTCTACAGCGTCGTGACGTAGCCGGTGCCGACGGCGCCGACTCCGAAGTTGCTCCAGAACGTCTCGAAGTTGTGGAAGTCCGGGCCGTCCGCGGCGCGGATGCCGACCAGCGCCACCCCGTAGGCCACGCCGGACTCGGGGAACGCCTCGGGCGGGAAGACGTAGCGATCCCGGGATCCCGCATCGCGAAGGTCGGCGATGATCTCCTCGGTGTTCGCCGGGCGGTCGTCCCACACCACCGCGCCGCTGGGATCGATGACCGCGCCGTAAAGCAGCGCGTACGAGACGGCCGACTCCACCACCAGCGAGGCGCCCGCCGGGTGGGTGACCGGCAGGCCGCTCAGATCGGGTGGGCTCGGCGCGACGACGGTCGCCACGCCCTCTTCGCCATCCACGTGGGCGTGGACCGAGACGCTGGCACCCGGCTTGTAGGTCACGCTCGAGCGGGAGCTGTCGTACAGATAGAGGCCGGAGCTCTCGCCGCGCAGATCGACCGGCGCGCCATCCAGGCTCAGCCAGACCGCATCCGCGTCGGTGACGGCGTTGGACTCCAGGTCGGTGAAGCTCAATGGCCGTGCAAGCACGACTCCGGCTTCAAAGGACTGCGCGAGGCCCGCGAACGCGGGATCGGACGGGCCGCCCAGGACAAGTCCGTTGGCGACGACATCCGCGGCGGGTCCAAAGCATCCGGTAGAGGTGATGAGCAGAGGCAAACAAACAAGCAATGCGGGGGTCTTCATGACCTTCAAGTTGGTGACAGAACCCGTCCCTGGCCACCCATTGAACGCAATGACCCCTTACCGGCTCTTACTTGTTCGAGCGCCCCTTGCCGCCTCCGGTCCGGCCTCGGCCCTTTCCGCCCTTGCGGCGCGGCCCCGCGGTGCCGGGCTTGTCGGCCTTCGCCTTGGGACGAGCCCATCCCTTCGCGCGGTAGGGCCGGCCCTCCTCGTCGCGCCCGCGCACCCGCTGCTCGCGCTGCGGGCGCTCGATCTTGGGCAGGTGCAGCGCATCGGCCACAGCCTCACGCACCTGGAACGGCACCGTCAGGCGCGGCTTGGCCGGCGGCGCGCTCACGACCCGCTTGATGTGCTCGATCTCGCCGCGGCTCAGCTCGCGGAACGCGCCCGGCTCCAGCTCCTTCATGGCGAGCCCGCCGAACCCGATGCGCTTGAGCTTCAGGGTCCGGTGACCGATGGCCTCGACCATGCGCCGCACCACGCGATTGCGGCCCTCGACGATGGTGATGAGCAGCCAGCTCGACGGCCCCACGGTGCGAATGAGCTCCACTGCCGCCGGGGCGGTCTTGCCGTCCTCGAGCTCGATGCCCCGCTCCATCTCCTTGAGCTTGCGAGGCTGCGGCGTGCCGGTCACCTTGACGATGTACGTCTTCGCGACGAGGTACGAGGGGTGGGTGAGCCGGTACGCCAGCTCGCCGTCCGTCGTCAGCAGCAGCAGCCCCTCGGTCCAGTAATCGAGGCGCCCCACCGTCGCCACGGACGCCGGCACTTCACCCAGGCTCTCGCCCAGCAGATCGAAGACCGTCTGACGCCCTTGAGGGTCGCTGCGGGTGGTGATCACGCCCTTGGGCTTGTGCAGCATGATGTAGGTGGGCCGCGGCGGAGGCGGCAGCGGCTCTCCCTCCACCAGGATCTTGACTTGATCGGGGTCCACCATGGTGCCCGGGTCGTACTCGACCAGGCCATCGAGCGTGACGTGCCCGTCGCGGACCAGCTTCTCGCAGCCTCGGCGGGAGGCGACTCCGTGCTCGGCGAGCACCTTGACCAGGTGATCTGGCTTCATCGGGGTTCTCCTTCACTCTGTGGACTGGCGGACGCGCTGTCCGAACCAGTGCCTTGACCCAGTCGCCGATCCACCTCGCGGTCGAGGTGCTCGATGGCGCGGCGGGCCGCGTACTCCGCAAGGGTCAACTGACCCTTGTCCGACTCTGGCTCGCCCGGCAGGGACACGATGTCCTCGGGGCCGAGCTCGGTAAATTCCCGCAGGCTCGGTAGGTCGGCGACCGAGGACAGCCCGAACTGCTCCAGAAAGGTGCCGCTCGTGCGGTAGACCATAGGGCGTCCGGGCTCGGGACGCCTTCCCGCGATCCCGATCAGCTTGCGGTCGAGCAGCGCGCGCAGGACACCGCCACTGTCTACGCCGCGAATCCGCTCGACATCTGAGCGCGTGCAAGGCTGGCGGTAGGCCACGATCGCCAGGGTCTCCAGCGCCGCCCGGGACAGCCGGGCCGGCTTGACCCCCGCGAAGCGGCTCACGTGGGGGCCTGCGTGCTGGGTGCTGCGCAGCTGCCACCCGTCTCCATGGGACACCAGCGCGAAGCCGCGGCCGGGCGCGTCGGGGTGCCGCTCGGCCAGCACCGCCAGCGCCTCCTGCACCGCCGCGGGCTCCACCTCCCCGGCCAGCGCCGCGCACAGGTCGCCAGCCGACAGCGGGCGCTCCGCCACAAACAGCAGCCCCTCCAGCGCGGCGAGCAGCTCGGCGGTCACGCGGCCTCCACGAGGATGGGCTGGCCCGGGCCGGGCTGGAGCAGGCGGAGCCGGCGCTCGTGGGCCAGGTGCAGGATGGCGAGAAAGGTGACAACGATGAGCGGACGGTCCGCCCCGGTGGGGAAGAGGTCCAGCAGCGCGCTGCGCCCCCGGGCGATCAACGCGGCCAGCACGTCCGCCATGCGCTCGGCGAGCGGCAGGTGCGGGGCGGACACCTCGTGCACCGCGGCCCGCTTCCGACCGCGCTCGAGCAGATCCCGCAGCGCCGACAACAGGTCCACCAGATCACACTCCAGCGGGCCTTCCTCGTCGCCCTCCTGCGCGAGCCGGGGCCGGCTCAGGTAGTCCCGGCCAGCCCGGGGCAGCAAGTCCAGCGTCGCCGCCGCGCCCTGGAAGCTCTTGTAGTCGAGCAGCCGCTGCACCAGCGCCGCCCGCAGATCCTCGAGATCCTCGTCCTCTTCGGTGTCAGGGAGGGCCGGGAGCAGCTCGCGGGACTTGAGCAAGCACAGCAGCGCGGCCGTCTCCACGAACTCGCCAGCGACATCGAGCTCCAGCTCATCCAGCACCGAGAGGTAGGCGAGGAACTGGCGGGTCACCTCCGCCAGCGGCAGCTCAGCGAGCGGCATCTCCTGGCGGCGGCACAGGTGCAGCAACAGCTCGAGTGGGCCCTCGAAGAGCGGCAGACGCAGGAACGGCCCGTGTCCGATGGGCCGCGATGGGGCAGGGGCTTGCATAGCTCGTCACGGTCAATCGCAGGCGCCCGCAGCGGCGCGCGTGGTGCAGCCGCCACCGTTTAGCAAATCGCAGCGCACGATGGTGCGCACTCCCGCCTGCACTTGCACCGTCGCGCCGGTCTTGTCGCTGCCGTCGGGGTCGAGCGCCATGGCGCCATCACCGGACCAGGCGGGTAGCGTCGCATCACCGAGTTGCCGCTCAACGCCATGAACCCCGCGTCCGCGCCGCCCACCAGGACGGTCGCCCCGACCGGAGACGACTGGAACACGACACAACCCAGCGCTGGCGCCACGGGCGCCGCCTCGACGGGCGGCGGCACCTCGGCGACGGGAGGCCGAACCGCGACGACAGCCGCAGGTTCAGGGGTGGGGACGACCGCGACCACGACCGGCGGCTTGCTGGCCGGGGTCGGCTCCGCGACGGGCTCCGGGTCCTCTTCTGGGGTTACCTCCTCCACCGGAGGCGACGGCGTGACCTCGGGCGCCGCCACGACAGGCTCTGGCACGGGGGGCGCGACCATGGGCTCAATCGATTCCTCGGCCTGCACCACCGACTCGCCGTGCTCGCGGCTCATCCACCACACCCCGACCAGCACAGCGACCAGCACACCGACCAACGCCCCGCGCAGCCACACGGGCACACCGCGGCGCCCAGCCCCCTGCACCGGCAAGGTCATCGCGTCGGTTGGCGGATCGGCCTCCAACGGCGGAAGGTGCGCCGGGACCGCCCGAATCCCCGGCGTGGACAGGCCCGCCATCACCATCAGCTGATTCCAGGACTCGTCCTGGCTGCCGGCGAGGCTGCGTCGCGCTCCCGCGAGCCGCTGCTTGTTGCGCGTCACGCCGAGCAGCTCCAGGAACAGATCGAGCCCACCGGGCGCCCGCACCAGGTCCCGCAGCTCCCGCATCTCGACCAGCGCCTCCCACGCGGTGCTGGTGCGCTCGCCTGGGTCCCGCTTGAGCAGCCGCTCGAGCACCGGGACCAGCTCGGGGCGATGCCGCCGCAGCGTGTCCATCTCGGCGAGTTCATCGCCGTGCATGCACTGGCCCATCACCTCGATCATGGAGCCTCCGAACATGCGCTGCCCCACCGCCATCTCCCAAAGGAGCACGCCGATCGCGAACAGGTCCACCCGGGGGCCAAACACCCGCGTACCGCCCCACACCTCCGGGGCGATGTAGCCCGGCGTGCCGCGCACCTGACCGATCACCGTCTCGTTGCGGTTCGTGGTTGCCTTTGCGAGCCCAAAGTCGGTGACCTTGACCCCGATGCCCGGCGACAGCATCACGTTCGCGGGCTTCAGGTCCCGGTGCACGATGTTCAAGGCCTCCCCCTCGGGAGTGCGCGCGTTGTGCGAGTGGTCCAGCGCCTCCAGGATCCCGATGCCCACCTCCAGGACCACCGAGAGAGGGATGGTCATCCCAGCGCTGCTGATCCGCACGAGCAGATTGTCCAGCGTAATGCCCTCCACGTACTCCATGGCGACGAACGTCAGGCCGTCCACCTTGGAGACGCCAAAGACATCGACGATGTGTAGGTGGTGCAGCATCCCGCACAACCGCGCCTCGTTGAGCAGGCTCTCGTAGGCGAGCGGATCGGACGTCGCCTCCTTGAGGATCTTCAGCGCGACCTTCTTGCGAAAGTCGTGCTCCCCCTCCTCCATCGCCAGCCACACCTCGGCGAAGGCGCCCTCACCGAGGCGCTTGACCAGACGGTATCGACCGAGCTCCCGTCCAGGCTCGAGGCCGGACGCGAGCGCAAACGAAAAGCCAGGCTCGTTCGCCGAGGTCAAGGGGTCTTCGATGCATCCTCCGGCGACGCAGGTTCGTCGAGCAGCCAAGGATCCCAGGAAGGCACCGACGTACGCAAGCGCGCCGCGCGGGCACCAAAGGCGATGGTCAACCCGGCCCCAGTCACTGAGATGCCGCCGGCGATGCCCGTGGCGATGCGCAGACTGGACGCGCTGTCTCGCGCCTGGGCGTACACGCCCCACGCAGACTCCACCGCCGCGAGATCTCCACGGTCGCTGGCCGCCACCGCGTCCTTGCGCGCGTCCTCGGCCCGCTGCTGCGCGCCGTTGGCCAAGGCCCCGAACACGCCCGCCACGATCCCGCCGCCCACGAGCGTGACGATGGCGGGCATGAGCGGCTCGCGCATCGCCTTGCGCACCGCCATGTCGCGAGCCGTCCAGTCGGCGTAGCGCTGAGTGAGGGTCTCCACTCCGGCCATCTCGCGCCAGTCCAGCGCGAGCGAGTTGGTCTCGCCGGGGACCAGCAGCGCAGAGAGGACCTTGTTGCCGAGCACCGGGTGGAGGACAAAGACACCGGCGCTGCCGCCGGTCAGGGAGTCCATGGACAGTCGCTCGACGATGCGAGCACCCGTACCCGGGTCGAGCTCACCCTCGCTGGTGGCCAGGGTCAGCGTGCGGGACAGGGCGGTGCCATCGGGCGTCTCGACCACGACGCGCACCTTGCTCCCCGCAGGCAGATGCAGCAGGTCCACCGCCGCCGGCAGGTAGGGCAAGGGGTCGAAGATCGCGCCCGCCTCCCCTTCCGGGACCTGCGCGGTGGTGTGCACGCTGCCGTGGGCGGCGCGTACTTCGATGGGGACCACCCCGGCGGTCACGCTCTGGGGCTTCACCGAGAGCGGCAGGATCCCCCGGTCCTCCTCGGCGAACACCTGTACGCCGTCCAGACCGCGGGCGAGCGCCACCGCTCCCATTCCCTCGAACTTGGGAGTCACCGTCTTCTTCATCAGCTCACCGGGCGTCAGCGGCGGCAAGCTGATCTCCTCGCGCATCAGCCCGCGCCCGCCCACCAGCAAAGTGAGAGCGACGTCCGCGGGGATGTCACTGAACCGGAACAGCGCGGACCCCGCGGCCGCGGCCTCTAGCGTCTCGGGCGCCTCGGGGTCCTCGATGCGCAACCGCAGCCACGCGGGAGGGGCAGCGTCCCGATTCACGACCTGTACCTGCACCACCCCCAGCGAGCGCTGAAGCGACAGGATCATCGTGTCGAGCGAGGTCCCCGGTCGGCCAAACTCCCGCACATGCCGGTAGGCGATCACCGCCTCTCGCGCCCGCCCGGCGCACCGCGCGGCGTCGCCGTGCAGCCTCGCGACGTCTGGGTCCTCCTTGTGCTCGATGGACAACAGCCGCGCCTGGTCCAGCGCCAACTCACAGCGGCCCGTGTCCACCGCGGACCGGATGAGACCGACGACATCGGCTGCCGGGCCTGCAACAGCGGCCGTAGGCAAGCACAGAACGCTCAAACCGAGCGCCCAGACCCAGGGCGAGGATCGCCGGGGGGCCTGCCTGGGCCGCCGACGCCGCGAGAGCAGCGGCAGGAGCAACAGGCAAAGCGCTCCCGCCTCGGAGCCCTGGGCCGGCACGGAGCAGCCACAGCCCGTCTCCCAGCACTCCGGGTCGTCGTGATCGCCGGTCTCGGT
>Ga0222662_1000173_pt1 | contig 59989 bp, 41 predicted proteins | sample AntAcemetagen600_FD_179821 | JGI IMG/M metagenome (GOLD analysis project Ga0222662, IMG submission 179821) | Saline water microbial communities from Ace Lake, Antarctica - #600 | ecosystem: Environmental > Aquatic > Non-marine Saline and Alkaline > Saline | place: Antarctica: Ace Lake... | reverse complement strand
ATCACCTGTCCTGCAACCGCTAACATCTCAATGGATGCTGGAGTTTGTACATCAAGTGCCTCAATTGGATTACCAACCACAGATGATAACTGTGGTGTAGCAACAACAGTTGTTGATAACGCTGGACCATATTCAGTAGGAACAACAACGGTAACTTGGACAGTAACTGACGACAACGGTAGAACAGCAACTTGTACGCAAGATGTAGTTGTTACTGATGATGAAGATCCAACAATTGTTGGATGCCTTTCAGACATTTCAGTTACTCCAGCTAGCTCAGATTGTTCTCCAGTTGTTACTTGGATTGTACCAACATCCGAGGATAATTGCTCAGCAACACTTTCAAGCACACACAATTCTGGAGATTCATTCCCAGTAGGAACAACAACTGTTACTTACACTGCAACGGACCTTGCTGGAAATACATTCAGCTGCTCATTTGATGTAATAATTACACCATCTGCACTTGTACTTACAATCGACCCTTCAACGGTTCTTTGTGGTGTAAATGTGAGCTGTAACGGTGCAACTGACGGAACAGCTAGTGCCAATGTTTCTGGCGGATGTCTTCCATATTCTTATGATTGGTCAGATGGTCAAACCACGCAGACTGCTACAGGTTTAGGAGCTGGAACTTATTCGGTTGAAGTGACGGATGCTAACGGTTCAACTCAAACTGAGTCGGTTACACTTTTTGAACCAGATGTTTTAGAGATTTCAAATTTTGATTTGTCTGAATATATTGGTGGAGAAGGTGTTTCATGTAACGGTGCTTCTGATGGCGAAATCGACATTACAATCGCTGGTGGTTCAACTTGCGCACCTTATACTATTTCTTGGACTGGACCGAATGGATTCACTTCAACTTCAGAAGACTTAACTGGTCTTGAAGCAGGAACTTATAATCTGACCATCGAAGACGCTAGCGGTTGTTCAACTACTGGTTCTTACACCATTTCTGAACCAGATGTAATGGTTCCAACATGTACTGCTGAAGACGCACTTTGTAATGCCGATGCAAATGGAACTGTTTCTGTTTCTGTTGATGGCGGAACAGATCCTTACACTTACGCTTGGAGCAACGGAAATTCTGACGCTTCTCAAACAGGACTTACTGCCGGAACTTACGGTGTAACTATCACGGACGCTAACGGATGTTTCATTACATGTAGCTCAGTTGTTGGCGAGCCAGATGTGCTTACAGCTGTGGTTACTGCTTTTGACGAAACGTTGGTAAACGGATGTAACGGTTCGGCTGTTGCAACCCCAACTGGCGGAACATGGCCATACACTTACGAATGGAACGATGGACAAACTGGCCCTACAGCAATTGACCTTTGCGCTGGAATCTATTCAGTAACTGTAACTGATGCAAACGGTTGCGAATACACAACTAGTGTAGTTATCAACCCACCAACATGTGATTTGGATGTAGAGATGTCTGCGACTGCTGTTAGCTGTAATGGCGGTTCTGACGGAACAGCTACTGCAAATCCAATTACTAGTCAAAACAACACGCCATTCACTTATGAGTGGAATAATGGAGCAACAACTCAATCGCTTTCTGGCGTAACTGCAGGACCTTATACTGTTGTTGTAACCGATTCAATTGGTTGCCAGACTTCTGGTTCAGTTACAATCTCGGAATCAACTCTTCTTACAGTTGGAACAAGCGTTATTGATGAACAAAACTTCGGTGCATGCGATGGTTCTGCTACTGCAAATCCAAACGGTGGAACTCCGCCTTATTCTTACGATTGGAGTGAAGGTCAATCTACCCAAACTGCTACTGATCTTTGCCCAGAAACTTACACGGTTACTGTTACAGATGCTAACGGGTGTGAAGAAACAGTAACAATCACTATAAACGCACTGCTTTGTACTGGATTCTCAGTAGCGGTGAACACAGAAAGACTTAGCTGTTTTGAAGCTGGTGATGGTTCTGCAACTGCAGTTGTTACTGGCGGAACAGCTCCTTTTATTTACGCTTGGAGTAACGGTGGTTCTAGTACTTCAATCTCAGGATTGGATGCAGGAACATACACTTTAACCGTTACTGATGCTGTTAACTGTTCTCAAACGGTTAGTGGAAACGTATCTCAACCTGCATTGCTTGAATCGGCTACAGCGGTTGACAATGTTTCTTGTCATGGAGCTGTAAACGGTGTGGTAGAGTTAACTGTAACTGGTGGAACTGCTCCATACGTTTTCGATTGGGCTACTTCGACAGGCTCAGCACAGGCAAATGGAGCTACAACGGAAGATTTGAATAACGTTGGGCCTGGTTCTTACAACGTTCTTGTTACTGACGAGAACGGTTGTACAACAACTGCCTCTGCGGTTGTTACCGAGCCAGATACACTGCAAGCTTCAAGTGTTGATGTTAACCCAACATGTTTTGGAGGAAATGATGGTTCTATTGATCTTACAGTTTCTGGCGGAATTGGACCGTATCTGTACACTTGGAACAATGGAGAAATCACACAAGATATCAGTGGACTTTCTGCTGGAACGCACACAGTAACGTGTTTCGGTCAGAATGGATGTATCTACATTTACACTACAACTTTAACAGACCCACCGCTAGTTGTTCCAACCGTCACTGCAAATGGCCCAACCATTTTCTGCGAAGGTGATTCTGTTACACTTACAGCTAGCGAGTCGGCAAGTTATTCTTGGATCCCTAATGGAGAAACTACTCAGTCAATTACAGTTTACGATGCTGGAGATTATTCGGTAAGCGTAGTTAATGAAGACGGCTGTGATGGAACATCAGCTTCAACTACGGTAACTATGTTCGAAGTTGATCCTGCAACCATTACCATTATCGGCTCACTTGAATTCTGTCAAGGTGAAAGAGTTGAGTTAATCGCTTCTGAAGGTGATTCTTATCTGTGGTCAACAGGCGAAACTTCGCAATCGATTTTCGTTAATACTGGTGGAACTTATTCTGTTATTGTAACAGACGAAAACGGATGTGAGTCAACGTCTGACGATGTTGTAGTTATTGTTAATCCTTTACCTCAAATTGATATTACTGCTGACGGTCCAACGGAGTTCTGCGAAGCTGGTTCAGTAACGTTAACTGCTACCGAATCTGATAGCTATTTCTGGACTCCAAACGGAGAAACTACCCAGTCAATCACGGTTATTGAACCTGGAGATTATGGAGTTAGCATTACTGACGAAAACGGGTGTTCTAACGAGTCTCAAGTAGTAACGGTAACGGTATCCCCAACTACTCCTGTTACAGTAACAGCAAGTGGTTCACTAAAATTCTGTGATGGTGATGATGTGACTTTAACGGCTTCGACTGGCGGTAGCTATACATGGTATCCTAATGGAGAAACGGATCAATCCATTCTGGCTTCAGACTCTGGTCAGTATGTGGTTACAGTAATCGATGCAAACGGTTGTTCATCTACTTCTGATACTGCTAATGTTATCGTAATTCCGAATCCAGAGCCGATTATTGTAGCTGATGGCCCTACAGAGTTTTGCAATGGTGAGACGGTTATTCTAAGCTCTTCAATTGGTGGCGGAAACGTATGGTCACCGAATGCTGAAGAGACGGATTCAATCACGGTTGGAGAGTCTGGCGATTACTTTGTAATCACAACAGATAAAGACGGTTGTATCGGAGAATCGAATGTTATAACCGTTACGGTATTCGATACCCCAACCCCAACAATAACGGCAAGCGGAAGCACAGAAATATGTGAGAATGACTCAGTTATCCTGACGTCATCTATTGCGGATTCTTATCTCTGGACACCAAACGGTGAGACAGACCAGTCTATCACTGTTTATCAATCTGGAACTTATTCTGTTACTGTAGTTGATGCCAATGGTTGCGAAGGGTCTGCTTTAACCGCGGTGGAAATAACTGTTTTCGAGACAGAACCTGTTTCTGTATTCGCTAGTGGGCCACTTGAATTCTGCGATGGTGATGAAGTTGTTCTAACATCCTCAGTTAGTGATTCTTACACTTGGTCGCCAAATGGAGAAGTATCTCAGTCAATAACGGCAACGGAGTCTGGGGAATATGTGGTGAGTGTAACTGATGCTAACGGTTGTGAGATTGTTTCAGATACGGTTGAAGTAACAGTATTTGATCTTCCAGAACCAATTGTTGCGCTTTCTGGGCCTGCCATTTTCTGCGAAGGAGATTCGGTTGTACTTACTGCGCCACAATCAGATGCTTATCTGTGGTCTCCTGATGGGCAGATATCGCAATCAATTACCGTTTATGAATCAGGGTCTTATGTAGTTGAAGTGGCAGATGCCAATACCTGTGTTGGCTCATCTGATACCGTTGAAATTGAGGTTCATGAAGCAACAGAGATTGAAATCACTGCTAGTGGAATAACGGAATTCTGTGATGGAGGGGAAGTGGTTCTCACAGCAACGGGTGGTCAATCTTACGAATGGAGCCCGAATGGCGAACAAACACAAGTTGTCACGATAACGGAATCTGGCGAATACGTAGTCTCTGTAACGGATGCTAATGGTTGTTCTTATGATTCCGATGCACTTGATGTTGAGGTTTTCGATCTTCCAACGGTAAGTATTGATGTAACTGGAGACCTCGTTTTCTGTGAAGGTGAAATAGTTGATTTAACGGCTGTAACTCCTAATTTGGTTACGTACGAATGGTTGGAGAATGGTGCAAGTATCAACGGTGCTGATACTGAAACGCTAACCGTAGGTGATTCATCACTCTACACTGTAATTGTAACCGATACGAATGGTTGTACTGCTACGGACGATGCACCTCTAATGACAGTTGGAGCTGTTCCAGCTGCCGTTGTATCTGAAGATCAATGGATGTGTGCGTATGAAGATGTAACGCTTATTGCTTCAGGAGGAGACGACTATGTTTGGAGCAATGGCGAAACTGGATCTACTATCACAGTGGCGCCAGACTCAGCAACGTATTACACGGTAACTGTAACGAATGAATTCTGCTCGTTTGCTAGTTCAGATTCAGTGCTTGTAAGTTTATTCCCTTCTCCAATTGCTGAGATTGAAACGAATCCTTCAGGTATTCTAGAGGTTAATCATGATTTCACGGATGCTTCGGGCGACAGCTCAATTGTGTATTGGGAGTGGAATTATGGAGATGGTGATTTTGAGGAAGAACAGCACCCAGATCACATCTATAGCAACGAAGGTTTCTTTACGGTAATTCTCACAGTAGAAAACGAATTTGGATGTAGTGACACCGATACAGCTGAAGTTGAGATTACACAGGTTATCGATATTCCGAATGTGTTTACACCGGATAACGATGGAATTAACGACTTCGTTTTCATAGACAACTTTGGTGTTGATGAGTATGAGTTTACCATCTATAACCGTTGGGGCCTTGTAATGCACTACGATGCATCTACAGAGATTTCTTGGGATGGTCGTACGCCTGCAGGTGCACAGGCAGATGCTGGAACGTATTACTACGTACTCAACGTTTTAAATCCGCATAGCGAGGGTAACTTCAACCAAACCGGAACAATTACATTGCTTCGTTAATATTGGGGAGGGGGAATTCTAATTGAGGAATTCCCCTTCTTATTTTCTGTTTAATCAGAATACCTCGGCCACACCGTAGCGCCTGGCATCACCACTTGCTTGAAGATTGCCTTTTTTTCCTTGGAATACGGAATGAACACCTCCAAAGAACAGTGATTTGTAATCCCATTCTTTGATTTTCTCAAAATTGTGAGGCGTCAGTGCTGCACCCTTTTCAAAATGAAGGAGGTCTTCCTGAACGTGCACTCGCGGTTTTTTCGTTGCATTATAAAGGTTCATGTCTTCTTCAAAGAGTGCTTTAATAACCTGAGAGATCATGAACGGAATTCGGCCTGCACCGCCAGAACCACCAGAGTAACAGAATTTACCATCACCATCCAAAACCATAGTTGGTGTCATCATGGAATTAAGTCGAACGTTCTCTTGCCATGAATGGAAACCATCGGGCAGCAGAAAGGATTCTCCCATCATGTTGTTCATCTGCATGTTGGTTTCGGGAATAAAATAGCCGCTCCCTTCACCCATAGAAGTAGTGAAACTTACGGCATTACCCCATTTGTCCAATACATTAAAATGAGACGTTCCCTTGGTGGAAACTTCATGCCCCTCTAGATGAAAATCAAGTTCTGGATGCAGTGTTTCCAATCGTTTGGAAATATCTCGCGGATGCTGATAACGATTCTTTACCTGTGTTATGGTTTTTATCCAATCTCCATCGTAAATATCCAAGTAACCAAAAATTAGTGCCATGATGGCCCCACCTAAACTTGGTCCGTTTGGCAAATAAAGTTCTTTGTTGTTCCAAGGAATGTTCAATGGCTTTCGCCAAACGGCACGGTAATTTTCAAAATCTTCTCTTCTTAAATAACCACCTCGCTCTTCAGAATCTGAACTTACCTTTCTGCCAATTTCACCTTTGTAAAAACCATTTTCTCCTTCGTCTTTCAAAAATTCAAGAAAGCTTCCGAAATGTGGAAAGTGAAGTAGGTCGCCTTCTTTTTTTCGCTCGTCACCATTAAAGAAAACGTCTTTCACATTCGGGTCTACTCGAAAGATTACTTCCAACAATTCCAAATCAATGCTTTGGAATGTATTGAGTACAACTCCCGACTTTGCAAGATCCATAGTTGGAGCCAATAACTCGGCCATAGGCATAGAGCCGAATTGCCGATGCATTTCATACAGACCCGCAATAGTTCCTGGAACGGCAGATGAAGCCAGCCCTACATGAAATGTCTCCACTTCAATTCCAAAATTCACGTTAATCGGATAGAAGTCACGGTTTTCCAGATCTGGTTTCTTACGCGGAGTTTGTGTGAAGAAATCCAACATAACTGGCGCATGTCCATTCTTTAGACAAAGAGCAAAACCTCCAGCTCCAGCAGAAGCCATGCATGGTTCTGTAATAAACATGGCAAATGCTGCGGCAATGCTTGCATCAAAGGCATTTCCGCCGGCAAGCAGTATTTCCTTCGCTACTTCCAGCGTTTTCTCGTGCCCCGCAGATATGGCCTGTTGATTTTTCATTTCGGCACGCGAAAATACCGCAAACTAATGGTAAGCGAAGAACCTACAGATTCAATAACTTGGGCGTTCTAATTCAGTCTAGGTTTTGGCAAAAAGAGTACGTGAAAATTCATACAAATTGCCGATGCGCATTCTCAATGCCATTATCGGGATGTTACAGCCTTTCGGAATTACTCCTAAAAAAGTTGATGGAGATTCAATTACCAAGAAAGCGATGCGCAGAACGGGGCTTTCTGATCTTGGAGATGGAATGCATAGAATTGGTATGGATGAATTGACGAAAGCTGTCAACGATTCTCCAGTGACCAACTTCGGAAAACTTTCATCCACTGGGTTTGGAGTTGATGCGTTATCAAATCGCTTGAGGATGCTTGATTATAGAAAGAAGCATCCTGAAGTGGCCGATATTAAGATTGAACGACCCGTTTTTATTGTTGGATTTCCACGAACGGGTACAACACTGTTGCAAAATCTTCTGCATTTAAGCGAAGACAGACGTGCACTCCAGTTTTGGGAATTAGCTAGCCCGATTCCTGTTTCTGATAATCCTGAGAAAGACGTGGCGATTAGGCAGCGAACTACCAAGACGCGATTAGCTATTGCGAATTTTGTAGTGCCTGAAATGAAATTTATTCATGAAGTGCGTCATGATTCGCTGGAAGAATGTTGGTCGCTTTTCATTCCGCAGTTTACTGTTCCGAATTGGGAAACAACAAGTCGTTGGTCAGGTTATGGAAAGTTCATTCTTGGACACGATATGAAACCAGCCTATGAGGAATACAAGAAGTATTTGCAGGTAATGGTTCATCGTGTTCCTGATAAGAAACTGATTCTAAAGTGTCCGGATCACATGTGGCACTTGGATGCACTTTTAGATGTTTTTCCTGATGCAAGCATCGTCTGGACACACCGTGATCCAAGTCGCAGCATACCTAGTTATTGCAGTTTAGCATCGCTTAACTGGCGATTGCTTTATGGTGAGTTTGAACCAAAGCAATTGGGACCTTACATAGAGGATAGATTTATACAAGGAATAGAGCGTGGTTTGGCTGTGCGCGAGAGAGTGGGAGAGGAGCGCTTTCTAGATGTCAATTTCAAAACCTTGCTGAACGAGCCAGTAGAGGCTGTAAATAAAATCACTTCTCATTTTGGTCTAACACCAGTTAGCGAGGAGAAAATGAATGCCTATTTGAATCGTGATAGACCTGATAATCGTGGTAAACACACCTACACAGCCGAACATTATGGGGTAGATGCTGATAAGGTAAAAGAGCGATACAAGGAGTATATAAAGCGGTTCAAGATTTCGGTCGACTGATTTTTGTGTTCAGATTATTACATTCGCAAAGAGCAATACGTACGAATGACCCTGTCAACCCTACAGCATTTTCTTGAAGTATTTAGTTCCCTCTTTCAGGAAAGGGATGTGATTACTGCTAATTCCAAGTTCAGAGAATTGGAGGAATGGTCATCTATGCAGGCACTTATCGTGATTGCAGCCATTGATGAGCATTTCGGCATTACCATTCCGGAACGAGATTTCAGAGCTGCACAGACCGTTTCGGATCTCTATAAGCTGACTTTAAAGCAATAACATGTCTGGGCTGGTTGCAACAGGCGTTCGAATGGTTGGTCTCTCAGCGGCTGTGCCCAATAATAGAGAAGACAATCAAGAATTAGACTCTTTGTCTGAGAAGGCTAGGAACGAGATTATTCAGCAGGTAGGCATTCGTTTTAGATATGTTGCCCCAGATTCAATTACGGCATCTGATTTATGCGAATCAGCTGCAACAAAACTTCTTTCTAAACTTAATTGGAATGCGGAAGATGTTGGGCTTTTGGTTTTTGTAAGCCAAACCCCAGACCATTTAGTTCCGGGTTCTGCAACGCAGCTTCAGGCTAGATTGGGTTTGCCCCAAAGTTCTATGGTTATCGATGTGAATCAGGGATGTGCTGGCTATGTTTATGGCATGTCTATCGTTTCTGCTTTGATGAAAGCCTACGGAATTCCGAAGGCGTTGCTTTTGGTTGGTGACACGATTACCAAAATGGTTTCGCGCCAAGACAATTCAATTTGGCCGATATTTTCGGATGCTGGTTCAGCCACTGCTTTTGAATTGGATGAAACGGCTGCTGAAATGAATTTCAAACTCGGTTCAAAGGGCGAAGATTTCAAAGCAATTCACATTGCAGACGGAGGATTTCGTTCACAAACAACTTCCGATTCAATAGTTCCTGAAAATGTGGCTGAAGGGATTGTAAGACAGAAAAATCAGTTGAGTATGAATGGTCAGGCCGTGTTCACGTTCGGACTTTCAACGGTTGCAAAAAGCATTACAGAAATGCTTGAAGAACAAAACCGAACAGCCGATTCATTTGATTATCTCGTACTTCATCAGGCAAATCAGTTGCTTAATAATTCAATTGTGAGAAAAGCAGGATTCAAACCAGAGCAAGCGCCAAGTTCGTTGAGTAATTTTGGGAATACGAGTTGCGCTACGATTCCAGTTACGCTTGTTTCGCAGCTGTCCGAACAACTACGAAGCGGTCGCGTAAGTCTCATGCTTTCAGGGTTTGGTGTTGGTTTGTCGTGGGCCAGTGTAACTTTAGAAACCCAAAACCTCGTTTGTCCCGAAATGATTCACGTTTGAGCAAAAAGACCGACATAACCGTTGTAGTTCCCGTTTACAATTCGGTAGAAACGTTGCGCCCTGTATACGAACGGATTGCAGCTACGCTTACAAAATTGAGTAAGTCGTTCGAAGTGCTTTTTATAGAAGATGGCGGTCCACTTGCTAGTTGGAATGAACTGAAGTCGATTAAGAAAGCTTTTCCAGAAACGGTTTCGCTTATTCGTTTAGGAAGAAATTACGGACAAAATGCCGCTACAGTCTGTGGGATTACCAATGCCCGTGGAGAAATTGTCATCACTATTGATGATGATTTGCAAACGCCACCTGAAGAAATTGAAAAACTATTGGGAGTTTACGAATCGAACGGTTCAGCAGCAGTTTTCGGTGTGGCTTCTCAGCAGAGTAATCCAATTGTAAAGCGCATTGGGTCTTACATGATTAAGAAGATTTTTGATTGGGTTGATGGCGCTGATATAGGTTCTTCTTTCCGACTTATATCGCCAGAATTAAAAGAAAAACTTAACAAACAGGCACACGATCAACTTTTTCTCAATCAAGTAATTCATTGGTATACCGATGAGATTGAAAGTGTGGAGGTATTGCATGAATCGAGGGCCGAGGGAAGTTCAGGGTATTCTTTTTTCGGACTAGCGGGAATTGCCATGAGATTGCTCTTTTTTTACACAGATTTTCCGCTCAGAATGATGAGCTATACAGGGTTATTGATGGCTTTCGTGTGTTTTGGATTGGGTAGTTACTATGTGTATGAAAAACTGGTAATTGGTGCGGAGGCAGGCTTTGCTTCTCTCATCACCGCAATTTTCTTTACCACTGGAATAATCATGGTCTGCCTAAGCATTTTAGGCTCATATATCAGTAGAATTTATGCTGACAGAATCAAGCGGCCCGTTTATTCCATCAAAACCAAGCTTTAATGCGACTATTGCGTTATGGCGTTACGCTTGAAACTCTTAAATCTGAGCATTTGGAAATGGTGCGTCTTTGGCGGAATCAAGATTATGTTCGGAATAACATGCAGTTCAAAGAGCTGTTAACCAGAACCGATCAACAGCAATGGTTCAATTCGATGAATCAGGAAGCCAACCTCTTTTGGGTAATCAGTTTCAAGGATTACCCAATAGGTCTTATTCATATCAAGGATGTGGATTTGGATAACCTTTCGGGTGAAGCTGGAGTTTTTATTGGCGAACCGTCTTATTTGGAAATGCCTCAACCCATGTTGGCAATTTTATTTATGATGGAATTAGCGTTTTATGCGCTGGGCCTGAAGCAACTGAAGGCAAAGATTAAAAGTGGCAACCATCATGCTATTTCTTTTAATCAAAAGCTTGGTTACAAGTTGGTGCCTGGCCAACAAGAAGGATTTCAATATTATGAGGCTTCTGATGCCGATTTTCAATCTGTCACGAAAAGAATCAGGTCACAATCCGCGCACATGTATGGCGGTGAAACAATTGTTGAAGAGGTATCTAAACTCAACTCCTTAGGTAGTAGTCTGATGAAAGGAATTTCCCGAGCTGATGATTACTTCAATTCAAAGTTTATCTGACTCACCACCGCTTTGATTCCAGTTTGAGCGCCAGTCTAATTGGAAAACAGGGATGTAACCCCCAATAGATTATTCTGAACGGAAACCACCAACCACCATTTGTCCATTTTCGTGTATCTAATTTTGGCCAAATGTCTGTCATCGCTTCCCAAAACTGAACTTGGTTGTAGTTGAAGTATTCTTTTGGAGCACGCCCTTTAAAGATTTCCATTCCGATATGGAATGTGAGGTGTTCATCTTGGAAAACCTTTGGTTTTTCCGCAAAGCAGAACAGATTCTGAGAAAGGGTGATTTCTACGAAAGGAACTCCGATACATACTTCCGCTAACGAAAACTTGGGGTATAGTTCACGTTTGAAAACAAAGCAGTCAAATCCGGGATGTTTCTTGCCGTGCTCGGAATACATTTTATCCAATTCCTCAACCGAATTAAATTTTTCAGGAATACGTCTACGGTTAATCATGAATGCGTCATGTCCCTGTTCAATAAGCCAGTTCACCGCACCATAGAATTGTGGCTGAACTCCAATGTCAACATTCGAGTAAATGATATACTCGGCATCCGATTCGTCATAAGCGCGGTCCAGAATATCTTTTAAAATCGGTAACCGCATCCCTCCATCGAATGTGGCAAGATTGCTCACATCACGTGTTAGGCTCTTAGTTGCAATAAACCCAGGCGAGACAATCTTTCTATCCTCTTCCGTTTGCGCTGAGAGTAGTTGAATCTTAGATGAGTTTTTGCATTCGTTTTTAGCACGAATCATCGATGCAACTGTTACCTCCTGAGCTAGTCTTAAATCTGAGTTTTCAGGAGGTTGAAAAAGGTTGATTATGTGGGCTATTCGTGTCATTAATCTATTTGCCCTGCTCTTTCCAGACCCCTCTGAACGAATGGTGATTGTGATATCATCTTTGTCAGCTTAAGAGAAACAAATCTGAAAAATTTCGGCATAGGTCTAATGAAATCAACGTACAGAATTATTCTGTCTTCATTTCCATTATTCCAAGCCTCGTGGTCGAATGTGTCGTCAAATACCATACTTTCTCCATCCTTCCAGTGGTAGGTTTTGTCAATAAGTTTAAGTCCACATTTTTCTGGTTCTGGTACCGAAAGACCTAGGTGATATCGAAGATACCCTCTGTACGCTCCACGGTGGGCTTTAACATGTGTTCCTGGTTTTAGAATCGAAAAGAAAACAGTCGTTTTGTAGGGAATTGCTTCAAGAATATTGGCAGTTTTGGGACAAGATTCTAAGTTATCTAAGAACGGTACACCGTATGCGTATAGCGGATAGAAATCCCAATCTCCACGGTCTACTACTTTGTATTGCTCAGGCGAGATGTCGCAGATATCGTACATGCCATTTGGTTTGTTTCTAGCATCAATAACTTCATTCAATATGTTTTTCCATTCAGCGTCTACGCTTTTTGTCCAAACAAATTCTGCTGGGGCGAAGTATGATTTATTGGGAAGGAAAGTTCGCATTGAGATTTCAATACATCTGATAATGAACTTCCCGAGATCAGCTTGAACTCTGTACCTGTAATCAGTTATTCTCAGCACGTTCAATAATTTTTTTAATGAAAGTACTGTTACCTGCAACTCCAATAACAAACTTATTCAGCAGGTTCAATGGAAACGGTAGCGGTCTGATGAAATCTACAAACAAGACCACTCTTTTTGCATTCGTTCTATTCCAAGCCGCGTGGTTGTGAGTATCGTCAAAAATTAAACTACCACCCACTTTCCAAGTTTGGGTAACATTACCTACTCGAATACCGCATTCTTGCTCTTTATCAGAAGGAATAATTAGTCCGAGGTGGTAACGCAGCATACCATTGTAGGGACCTTCGTGCGGTGGTAATTCAGTATTTGGATTAAGAATGGAGAACCATGCAGTGCGAACCCCGTCAATCTGCAGTAGTGCCGAAAACGTTTTTGGACATTTGGCGCAGTTGCTCGCCACTTGGTTTTTATATGCCATAAATACATAAGTTCTCCAAGAATCTCCTTGCTGAACCTGAGGGTCGTTAGAAAGCGATTGCCAGGAGGGGATTTCATGCTTGAGCACTTCGCCAAGTTCCAGTAGTATGTCATTGGTTTGAGCTTCAACAAGTGGAATCCAAGCAAATGAGTTTAAGGAATAAAAAGTCTTATCTCCATCAACTATGCGTATAAGATATTCGAATGCGTTTCTAAGCCATACAACCAATTTTGGCTGAGATGTACCTCCTTTCTGATATCGGTTAAATCGCATAATTCAGGTAGATTCTGTAAAACAATGGCAAACTACAGTAATTTAAAAATCACTTGACAATGAAATTGACTTTTATGTATGAAGTAAGAGGCGACTGAAAAACCTACCTTTGATTTTCATGTGCGGAATAGCCGGTTTTATTTCATTTGAGAAGAACGTTAACGAGCGTCACATAGACACCGTTCGTTCCATGGCAAGTGTTCTTGTTCATCGCGGTCCAGATTCTCAAGGTTTGATGTACGATGACCGCGTAGCTCTCGGCAACACCAGACTTTCAATTATCGATACTTCAGATAATGCTTCCTTACCCATGGCAACTGCCAATGATGATGTTTGGCTGTGTTACAATGGAGAAATCAGCAACTTTCAAGAGTTAAAGACTAAGTATAAACTTGAAGAGAAGTTTAACTTAAAATCTACTTCCGATTCTGAAGTTTTGCTTTACCTGTACAAACTGCTCGGCATTTCATTTCTTGATGAGTTAAGCGGAATGTTCGCATTCTGTCTTTATGATAGAACAGAACAAACGGTCTATCTGGTTCGCGATTTTTACGGAATACTGCCACTTTTTGTACATCAAACTTCAAGTGGAATTTACTTTGCTTCAGAGATAAAATCATTCCTTGAAATACCATCGTTTGAGAAACGAGTAGACAAAGAGTCTATACATCATTTCTTCTCTCTTGCATACATACCAGGCAGCCGTACTCCGTTTGAAAACATTCAGGAAGTTCAAGGTGGCGAATTGATAAAAATCAGACCCGGCCAAGAACCAGAGTTTAGAACCTATTATAAGGTTGATTATCGAGAAGATCATTCTATTGACAAGAAAACTGCGGTAGAAACAACACGTGCGCTATTGATTGATTCGGTTAGAAGAAACTTGGTAAGCGATGCACCGTTGGGAATGACCCTAAGTGGTGGAATAGACACCTGCGCCATGCTCGGTATTGTAAAGCATTTGGGGCTTGGTAGCAAAATGCACACCTTTTCCTTGAAAATGGGAGAAAAGAGTTTTGATGAATCTCTGTATCAGCGACTTATGGCCAAGTACGCAGGATCTATTCATCATGAAATAACGGTAAACCCAGATGATGTGGTGGAACTGATGCTTACCCAAATAGCCCACATGGATGAGCCAAATGGAAACGGAGCAAGCATTCCTTCCTTCATTATGGCAAAAGAGGCTTCAAGCACAGTGAAAGTTCTACTTAGCGGAGAGGGGGGCGATGAGCTTTTTAACGCCTATCCTACCATGGCGGCCTATCAGTACCGAGACATATATCGCAAGTTTCCAAAGCTGTTTCGCGACTTGGTACGTCATACGGTACATAAACTACCAGCTGATTATCAGAAGCTGAGTTTTGATTTTAAAGCTAAACGGTTTGCCACAGGAGCAGAACTTTCTGTGCCACATTCGCACCTTTTTTGGCGACATGTTCTTACCGAAGAGCAGAAAGCCAAACTACTGATAGGGGATTTTGAAAGAACACCAACAACAGATTATTACGATAAGATTTTCTACGAAAGTGGAATAGAAAATGAGCTGAATAAGCTTAGTCTAATAGACATGAGACATTTCTTCATTGACGACTTGATGGTGAAGAATGACCGTACCTTCTTGGCTAATTCTGTTGAGGGAAGATTCCCATTCTTGGACCGACCATTGGTTGATTACGTTACCAAACTACCCGTAAAGTACCGTGCGAAATTTGGAAATTTACGTTGGGTTGAAAAAGAGGCCATGCGGCCTTTTATGCCTAATGAGATTTTGAAAAGAGACGGGTTCGGTCTCGAAATGCCGCACGCAATTTGGTTCTTTGATAAACTAGGGCCGTTTGCCAAAAAATATCTTAATCGTGAAATGGTTGAGAGTACCGGATTTCTTAATTGGAAGGAGGTAGAACTGATGTGGAATTTGCACATGGCAGGCAAACAGGACTTAGGTCGTCCATTATGGTGCTTACTTAATTACCTGATTTGGTTCGATTTGTTTATCCGTACTGGTAACTACAAAGATTACTGGAATCACAAAGGAAAGCCAGTTGTTTTCAAGACGCCACAACCGATTATGGCTTAATTGAGATAGAGGAATTCTGTCGGTAAATTCGGTAGCCGTTTACTTCGAATATTATTTCAAATTTCTGACCAAGGTATTCTTCGGATTTATCTCTGAAGCTAAAGTGCCTGTCCAAAGGTCTATTCTCAAACAGTACAAGGTAATTGTTGGTGGAGTTCAAAAGGATTGAATCCAATACATGTATGTTGACTTTGTCAAATTCACTGTCATAGTCTGTAACCAAAAATTTGATTGATTTTTGGCAATTATTTGTTTCATGGCAAACGCGATTGATTGACTCGAAATTTACTGATGCTTGGTTGCTGAGATAGTTGTCGTTGTACTCAATAGCCAGCGGTAGGTTGGTTTCTGCAATCCAATTATAGCTATGAACACCATCATGATGGTCTAAGAGAAATTGACCTTTTGGTATTTTTTTTACAGCCTCTACTGACTGATAAAAGCCGTTGGGAAACTTAGGTATCCCCAAGGTGCTGAACCACAAACCGGAGGTTGAGACAACTAGTGCGAAACTGCATAAAACGACCAGAGATATCGGAGTTCTGCCAATATTCTTGGATATGACGTTCCACACCACCATCAGTAAAGGAATCAGGAGAATGCTCATGTAGTATGTTAAGTACCTGTATTGCGGAAAAATTCCGAATGTCAGATTCTTGATAACAAATGGGGTGGCAAATAGAACAGCAAAAGAAATCAGTAAGACGATTTTTCTGTCTCTTCTGAATAAGAAGCCAGCTGCTATCAATCCCAATACTGAAAACGGAATCCAGCCCTCTTTGTATCCTTCAAAGAATACCTCAAGAGTTCTACCAGCGTTGTCAAAGCAGTATGCCACCTGAAAGTCACTGTAAAGGATTCCTCTCAAACCATGAAAACCTTGTAGAATAAGGATAGACGAAATGATAGCCGGCCCGACAAATGGAAGACATAGCTTAAGTAAGTCTTTGATTTTTATTGGTCGGATGAAAAACGCATATAGTATGATAAATGAACCAGGTAGAAGCCAACCTTCATATCTGAGAAGGGATCCAAGAAATAACCAAACAATCAATCGATTGAGGTTTCTGGGTTTTTGAATTCTATAGAAATCCTGAAACGCGCTGAAGGATTGAAGTGTTGTAAACAGAAAAAGTGGTGCTGTTACCACTTGAGTTGACATAATTGCACTTGCAGGATAGACTAAGTAACCTAGGGCAACTGCTAAGGCAACTTCAATTGAACCTATTTTTCTGGTAATTCTGTAGAGAACAATGGCTGACCAAACGCCTATCGCAGCATGAAAAAATCGAATTCCCGTGGTTTCGAAACCAAGTGCTAACAGTACTGAGTTCAAGTAAAAATGCAACGGTGGCCAGTCTGGATTGGGGTTCAATGCAGATAGAATATTTCCGTCTGGTAGATAGTAGTCGAATGCGAGGTGCGAGATTAGCAGTCTGCAAGAAGCATCTGCATGCGCAGCGTTGTCTGTGATGAATACTAAATACAGCCTTACAAATGCAGCACCAGCTATTAGTAGAATTAAAATCGCTCTGAACCATATCAGATTTTCTTCTTTGTTAAGCCATTGAAAAAAGTTGTTTAATACATGTCTTGAATAATAAAGGAGCATAGAGGTTGATACCCCGTACATCAAAAATTCAAAGTCTAGTAAGTAGTTGATTAGTCCCCCAGCGATGAGCCCAGCAATAGCACCTGAAAAACTGGTAATACTCGAAAACTTGTGAGCTTTCATCTTGGCAATAATCCACAATCCGAAAATAGCGGGCATGAATCCAAAAAAAACAACCCTCATTAACACATTGAATCGAGGGTACCATTCGCTTAGAACTTCCGCTGTAGCATTTAAGTGAAACAAGATGCTGTTGTGCGGAAATACCAGCATACTGAATAGCATGAGAAGAACGGATACAATAGCTCCTCTTTCAGTCAAATAGATTACCTCTTGCTTTTCCAACTTCAATTCAATCAGCTTTCTGAACAACTTTATTTACAGAATAGTTAAGCTCTTGGCTCATAGCAGAGGTGCTCTTCTTAAGTGCCAATATGTGTTTTATAACCAAAGGTATTCTCTCAACTCCGTAGTTCGATTCTCCTGAAGTTCGAGATTGATGCTTAACGTTTACTTGGACGATTTTAGCCCCTCTTTTTTGGGCAATGACAGAAAATAGTCTGTGATAACCGTTAAAGAACGGGAAGTCTGTTAAGATTGATCTTTTAAACACTTTTAAGGCACAGCCCGAATCCAAAATCTCAATACCTAGAAGAGCACGCATTAGCGAGTTGGCGATTTTACTTGTAATCAGCTTCAATAGCGAGTCTGCTCTGAGGCTACGAATACCTTGTACTAAATCTGCTTTTTCTTCGGTTAAGATTTGGAGCATTGGCAAGATGTCATCAGGACGGTTTTGGCCGTCTGCATCCAAAATTGCAATAGTGTCGGCCGAGCAATAATCTAAGCCAGCCTTGATGGCTGTACTCTGTCCATAATTACGCTCAAGTAAAACCAGTTTATGATTGGTTGCCAAAAGATTTTGAACGGTTTCTACGGTTTCGTCTTCAGATTTATCATCAACTAAAATCAGTTCGTAGTTAATTGATTTGAGGGATAAATGAATGTCATTTATTAACGATGCAACAGACCCTTCCTCATTATACATTGGGACTACTAATGATAGGGAAGGAGCTTCCAAGTTACGTTTGTCTTTATCTCAAATTCAAAAGTAACGTTTAGAATGCGCGCTGTTCAAAATGTGGTTTCTGATCCCGTTATCTATCATACTTTTGATGATCGTAAGATGAAAGTTATTCGCATAAATAACGAACCTGAATCATGGTCTAATTACTTCAGTAAACTGTGGGAGAATCGCGCACTTATTTGGGTGCTGGCTAGGAAAGAACTGAAGGAGAAATATGCGCAGACCGCACTTGGGTTGGCCTGGACAATTCTTCAACCATTGACAGGGCTCTTGATTTTCACACTGTTTTTTGATCGGATTATCAAACTACAAGATATTCCTGATGTTGGATATGCCGTATTTGCCTTTTCAGGTATGACCAGTTGGTACTTCTTCAGTTTCATATTATATCAGGCTAGTTCCTCATTAATCAATAATCAGGAACTAATTCGTAAAGTTTCGTTTCCAAAAATTATTCTGCCACTTTCAAAGGTTCTACTTGGAACGGTGGACTTTTCTTTATCACTTCTACTTCTAATAATACTCGTAGTTGCAACAGGGTTAGAGCCATCCATTAATATGTTTTTTTTTCCATTTTTCATATTTCTGAATATTATTGTTGGATTATCGGTTAGTCTGTGGCTTAGCGCACTAACGGTTAAGTATCGAGATTTGCAGCACATCGTTCCTTACGTCCTTAACTTCGGAATTTGGCTTACACCAGTTTTTTATCCCGCAACGCTGATTCCTTCCGAATTTGATTTTTTACTGTATTTGAACCCAATGGCAGGAATTGTAGAAGGATATAGATGGTGTTTATGGGACTATCAGGAATTCAACGTCCAATATTTTCTTGGAATTGGTTTAAGTGTCATCTTATTTGTTTCCGGCTTTTGGTATTTTAGAAAAGTGGAAGACACCATGGCAGACAGTCTTTAAAAATGAAGACTGATTCCAGTCATATAATTTCTGATTGAACCGAATATTTTTGCAGCTCAATAACCCTTATTTTAACAATTGATGAGGCCAGTTTTTAGAGACGAAAACTTAGAAAAGCAATTCCAGAAGGAGGGTTATATTCATGTGCCTTTTTTAAGCACAGAGGAAGTACCATATCTGTGGGACAAATTCTTCGAGGTCTTAAAAACCAGTGGTGGTCATGTTTCTCCAAGAGATGCTGGTCTCGATATGGATTACACCATCACATATGACTTCACATTTATTGATCGCAATTCCAATCATAAGCGTGAGGTGCTCAAAATAATTGATGCGGTTTTTCGGCCACACTACGAAAAACTGTTGACAGACTACAAGCCGATTATTGCCAATTACATCCGAAAGAAAGAGCAAACAGGCGAAGTCCCTATGCATCAGAATTGGGCTTTCGCGAATGAGAAAAAGTGTAGCACGGTATCAATTTGGGTGCCTTTGGTTGATAGCCATCGTGGAAATGGCGCGTTGGAAGTTGTACCAAAATCACACAAACGTTTTGGTGAATTGCGTGGGCCAATGATTCCGTGGGAATTGGAAAACATTAAAGATGAGATTGTGAAGAATGACCTTGTGACCTGCGGAATAAAGGCTGGTGACGCCATCATTCTTGACGATAGCATTGTTCATTATTCTTTTCCGAATACCACCAAAGATTTAAGAATTGCCATTCAACTCATTCTTATCCCTAATGAGGAACCTGCCATTCATTATCACATGAATCAACAGGAGAGTATGACTTCGGTTAATGTGTTGGAGGTAAGTCACGATTTCTTCATGGAATTCAATCCATGGAAACAACCCACAGGCACCAAAAAAACAGGGGAGAGGAGTTACAAACAAAAGGACTTGACATATCCAGAATTCAAGAAACGAGTTGGGGGATTGAGGTTTGACGAAAAACCAACCTTCATCCAAAAGCTGAAATCAGTTTTTTTTAATGAATAACTGCCTTAGAGATAAGAAACTTGCTGCAAAACTCGAAAACGATGGTTTTGTACTTGTGCCGTTTCTCAATTCTGAAAAAGTGGAAGAACTCAAGACGATTTATTCTGAAATAGATTTCCAAACGGAAGAGCTTTTTTGGTCGTCCTCGTTTCTGGAAAGCAACGAGCAGAAAAAGCAATTGACTTTGTCTGTAGAGTCAGTTATTTCTGAGAATATGAATGAGATAGTTGAGGATTTCAAGCCACTTGGCGCTTCGTTTCTTACCAAGTTTTCAGGCGAGTATTCCGAAATGCCAATTCATCAAGATTGGACGGTGGTTGATGAAACCCGATTCGGTTCATATACAATTTGGATTGCATTGACAGACACCACGGCAGAAAATGGCGCATTGGAAGTGATTCGGGGAAGCCACCGAATGTCAACCTCCTTGCGCAGCCCATCACTTCCAGTAAGTTTTGAAAGCCTAAGGAGTGAATTGCGGTCGTATTTACAATTGCTTCCGATGAAAGCTGGAGAAGCACTCATTTTTAATCATGCATTATTGCACTCATCACCAGCCAATACAAGTAAAACACCTCGTGTAGCTGCTACCTTCGGTTTTGTGCCGAAAGACGCATCGCTTTGCATGTATTATAGAAAAGGTGAAAGTAAAGTGGCAAAATATGATATGCCTGATGATATGTTTATTCGCTACAATGATATTAGGCACGAACCGCTAATCGGGACATTAGAAAAGGAATTTGATTATACCGTTAAAGAAGTTACGAGAAAGGAGATGGAAGAGACGTTAGGAAACCCACCAAGAACATCTGAAACAGAGCCACTTTTTAAGAATGCTGCTGATCAAGAATATTTCGATAAGAACGGATTTGTAAAAATTCCCGTGCTGGAAAAGGCAGAGATTGATGAGTTGCTCAAATTCTACAAAGAACTTGGGCTGAAAGACGAAAAAGGGTACGGTTTCCATGTTGGAATGGACAATCGGGACAAAGATTTGGTGCGTTCTATGGTGGAGAAAGTAAAGAACCTTGTAAGGCCTAAAGTGGAAGAGAATCTGCTGGAAACACAGATGTTTACCGCCTCTTTTGTTATTAAAGAACCCAATCCACAAGGTGTTGTGCCACCGCATCAAGATTGGTCTTTTGTGGAGGATGAAAAACGCCATTGTTCGGTAAGTTGCTGGATTCCGTTGCAGGATGTGAACATGAAAAACGGGTGTATTGGCGTAATTCGTGGCAGCCACAAGTTCTTTGATAGCGTGCGCCCTTCGCCATCTCCGCAGGTAGAAACGCCTCTCAAAAACCACATGTACACCATTTTTCCGTACTTAGAATTGCTAGAAATGAAAGCGGGCGAAGCATTGTTTTTCAACAATAGAACAATTCATGCTTCGCCTCCAAATACTACCGATTTGCCTCGAATTGCAATTGGTCTCGGATTCGCACAAAAAGCAGCAGAAATTAGACATTACAGTCTAAAACCGGGCACAACAGATACGCTTCTCAAGTATAAAATTGATGCCGATTTCTTTTTGAAGTATGATAATTCAGAGCTTTCGAGAATGTACGATGCCAACGAGACCATACAAGGCTACGAGTTGGTGGAAGAAATGCCTTATAAATGGAAGGATCTGAATAATGATGAGATGAAAAAGTTGATGACCGATGCAGGAAATGAGTTCAATATTCCGTTGGTGGAAACAATGACCAAGCTGTTTGGAAATCAAACACAGGAAAGTAATACTGAATCAGAATCTGTAGAGGAATCGAAAACACAGCCAGTTTTGGAAGCGGTTGAAGCAGAACCAAGCCAACCGTTTTGGGAAGTTTACACGCCTGTAAACGTGTACAAGGAAATGCGGTATAGATTAACGGGGAAAGAGTAAGCAATGTTTGAGTTTGGCGATAGAATGATACCCGTGTTTAAGGACGAAAAGCGTCAAGCTCAATTTGAGCGCGATGGCTACACTGTTGTGCAGTTTTATACGGTAGAGGAGATGGCAGAGCTGAACAAATTGTACAGCAGTTTGCATCCTGCCGATGAAAAAGGATTCTATCCCAGCACTTTTTCTAAGGATAAAAATTATCGCCAAAAGGCGGATGAGGAAATCAGAAGAATAGGCAATCGCACCATGGAAAACACCTTGCACAATCACCGGGTTGTGTGCGGTAGTTTTATTGTAAAATACCCGGGGCCAGAAAGCGAAATGTGTGTGCATCAAGATATGACGTTGGTGGACGAAACTCAGTTCACAGGTATGAATATTTGGACGCCTTTGGTTGACTTGACCGATGATAATGGAGTCTTGTATGTACTCCCTAAAAGTCATCGTATTTGGCCAACGTATCGTGGTGCTACTGTCCCAAACATCTATCAAGATGTGACGAAGGAAATCATCGATTACATGACTCCGCTATATCTGAAAGCGGGTGAAGGCGTGATATTCAATCAAAGTATTATTCACTATTCGCCACCAAATATTTCTAACGATAAGCGTATTGTAACCAACATCTATTTTACTCAGAAAGATGCGAAGTTCCAAACAGCTTATTACAACGCAGAAGTGGCTGCTGATAAGATTGAACTGTTTGAACAGAGCGATTCGTTTATGACTGATTTTGAGCAATTTGGAGACAACATTTACGACAGACCTAAGATTGGCAAGAGCCTTGGCCTTTTCGATTATCATTTCAATCGTTTGACGGTTGATGATTTGGAAAAAAGCTACGGAAAGCGAAAAATTCCAGCCATTTTTAAGGATACCGCCATGCAAGCGGAATTTGATCAAAATGGTTTTGTGAAAATTCCTTTTCTGAATGATGAACAGATTGCTGAATTGGATGAGCTTTTTGATTCTATGCATTCCAAATTACCCTCGGAAGGATTTATTTCGGGAAGTTATTCTCCCGATATGGAATACAAGCAGAAGGCTTCTGATAATTTCAAACGGATATTTCACGAAAGCTACGAGCGCTATTTTCAGAACTACACTGCTTTTGGTGGTTCGTTCCTTTTTAAAATGCCGTCTGAGAATTCAGATTTGGTCTTACATCAGGACTGGACGATTGTAGATGAGGAGAAATCAGTTGCACTCAATTGCTGGGTGCCGCTTTGCGATACAGATGAAAATAACGGAACATTAATGGTAGTTCCAGGTTCGCATTACCCCAATTTCCCAGTTAATCGGGCACCAACCTTAGATTTTTGGTTCAACGGAAACGATGATTTAATTCGAGAAAAATTGGTTCCCATGAATGCCAAGGCTGGCGAAGCAGTTATTCTCAATCAGAGTTTGATTCATTATTCGCCATCAAATCGTTCTGGAAAAATCAGAAAGGCAATTACATCAGGCATCAAAACTAAGGATGCACCAATGCAGTTTTTCTATTACGATAAAACGAATCAGAAACCGGAGCTGGATGTGTATGCTATGGACGAGAATTTCCTCATCATGTTTGATGATTTTGGAACAGATATTTTTCTTCGACCAAAACATGGTAAGAAGCTGAAAACCATCAATTACGAATTGCCAAAGCCCAACCGAAAGGAAGTGAAAAAGCTACTAGCAAAATTCGTTGGCGAAGAAATTCAAGAAGAACTTGTTGAGGAAGAAATGCTTTCTGTGGAGCAAAGTCAAACCGACAAGCGGACTTTTTGGGAAACCTACACACCAACGAATGTTTATCGTGAATTACGGAGCAGAATTTCCAACAATTGAGCGATTCAAAACGCATATATCTGAAAGATGCCCAACTGAATCAACAGTTAGCCGATGAAGGTTTTGTGGTCATTCCGTTGTTGAATGAGGCAGAAGTTGAGCAATTGAAAAAAGTCTATCGCGAAGCACATCTAGAAGAACAAGTTCCGTTTTATGCCACGGCTCATCATCAAGATTCTGAGTTCAGAAAAAAGATGAGTTCGGCCATTTCCGCAGTTTTGAAACCACATACAGCGGAGGTTTTTATTGATTGCGATTTGCTGGGCGCTTCCTTTATTGTAAAAGCTCCTAAGGCCGAAAGTTCGCTTCAGCCGCATCAAGATTGGAATATTGTGGATGAAGCTGAGTTCCGCTCTTTCAATGTTTGGATACCGCTGGTAGACCTTAATGAGAATAACGGAGCCATAGAAGTGCTACCGAAAAGCCACAATTGGCTTAGAGGCTATCGCCATTCAAGCATAGATTGTGCTTATAGACAACTGCACTATTTGGTTTGGGAAAATATGAAGCCGCTTTACCTGAAAGCAGGCGAAGCATTGATTTATGACCATGCGATGCTTCACGCATCTAAGGCCAATAACTCGGATGAAAATCGAATGGCTGTGGCTAGCGGAGTAATGCCATCCGAAGCACAGATGTTTTTCTTTTGGAACAATAATGGAACGATAGAGCAATACGAAAGCAACACGGAATTTTTTATGACTCAGAATATTTTTGAAGGCCCAACTGGGCTTAAAAAAGTGGCAGAGCTGGAATACGATTTTCCTGTTGTTGAGGAAGAGGAATTCTATCGTTTTATTGGAAAAGAGCCACCCGTAAAGGAGATTGAGACGCATGAGGTTTCTGAGAAAATAACTTCAAAAAAGGAGAACAAACCACTGTGGAAAGTTTATACACCAATAAACATCCTTCGAGAAATTCATTACCGTCTCACATCTGAGAACTGATGCTCAACCACGAACCGATTTTCCGAGATCGAGAATTGAATGATGCTCTTTTTAGAGAAGGATACGTTACGTTACCTTTTCTCAATGCCAACGAAATAGAAAACCTTAAACAGATATTCTGGAATTACCATGCAGAAATAGAAGAGACCGAAGGGCTTTACGTCTCTTCGCATTCTAATGATAATGAGGCCATACAGAAAATGAGTGATGAAATTCAAGCCGTATTTCAACCATCCATCCAAAAACACATTGAAAACGGAATGACCCTTGGCGGAACATTCATATCAAGACCACCACATCAAACAGAACCCTTGCAACCGCATCAAGATTGGAGTATTGTGGATGAATCTCGGTTTCGTTCGTTCACTATTTGGGTTCCTTTAGAGGATACAAACGATGAAAACGGTTGCATGTATGTGCTGCCAAAAAGCCATGAATATATCCGTGGTTACAGGCACGTAACTATCCCAAGTGTGTTTGGGCCAATCTATGATACGGTTTGGCAGCACATGATTCCTATTCATTTAAAAGCTGGAGAGGCCATTGTGTTTGATCATGCTTTGGGGCACGCCTCAAAACCGAATCGTTCTGACAAGATTCGAATTGCTGCAACACATAGCCTTATTTCGACTGATTTTGAAATGAGGTTCTATTGGAACAATAATGGAACGGTTGAAGAATTTGAAGGGGAAAGTGACTACTACAATACTGAAGAAGCTAAAACTGGCCCAGGTGATTTAATGAAAATTCGAGATGTAGATTTTGAGATGCTGCAATTCGACAATACTCAGTTCTTAAGTTTGATAAGCTCCAATTCAACTTCAAAGATACAGAAGCGAGGATGGAGTGGATTTGTCACGAGATTTGTTACTCGGTTAGTAGGGGATTAATGAGGAAAATTCTTGCATTAAGTATTGTCGCGGTAATTTCGGTAGTAACGTTGGAACTTGGATTGCGCTTGGCCGGGTTTAAGGCTTATACTCTCCCGGAATTCTCAATGACCAGTGAACCCACATGGTGTTTCGGTAAGGATAGCCTTGGTGTAACATTGATGCCAGGTAAATACGTTGTAAGAATTAATAAAGGGTTGAAGTACAGCGCCACACATTCTGAATTTGGGAATAGGATTACTAGTGACAATTTATCAGATAGTCTTCCGGAAATATTCGTTTACGGCTGTAGCTACACGTACGGGCAAGGAGTGAACGATGATGAAACCTATCCGTATTTACTTCAACAGGCCTACGGCCAATATTCCGTAACGAATTTCGCGCGGTCTGGTTATGGTTCACTGCAGGCTGATATTCAGCTCAAGAATTCGGTTGATGGAGGAGAAAGACCGAAAGTTGTAATTCTAGGGTTTGCAACATTCCATGAGGAGAGAAACCTTCTATCTCGATCCTATCAAGAAAAACTTTATACCGGCTACAAACTCCTCAAAGTGCAAGAACAAAACATGGTTTATCCAAAATGCAAGTTGAATAGGGTGGGCTTTGATGTTTCATACGTCAACATAATAGATGAATATGTACCCTTTGTTTTCAGAGAGCAATCGGTTCTAATGAATACATTAGATCAGAACATGACCAGGTTTAAAAGTCAGGATGTAAGTAAACTACAGGCATCCAAAAGAATACTGGGCCAGATAAAATCTCGTTGCTCCGAGTATGATATACGGTTGATTGTTGCTGATGTAGATTCTACGTTCAATTCGGCTCGGATTGCTTCTTTTTGTTTAGAAAGTGAGATTGAATACGTGAACATTTCACCTGACCTCTCAATAAGTGGCTATCGGAATCTTCCGTATGATTTGCATCCGAATAAGGAAGCCCATAAAGTTTATGCTCATAAACTTGTAAAATATCTCAATAAGAATCCTTTATGATGAAAAGCATCCTTAAAAATTGGTTTGGTCAATCGTTCGAAGAGTCAGGAATTCAGACCAAAGAGCCTAGTCATTCTCCAGATGATGTAGGTCAGTTTTACAATGACTACAACGATAAGTTTCTTCAAGTGTATGGAGATGTGATTCAGGCATTCAGAACGCACGATGTAGAAAAGTTACTTGACTATCAAATAGAAGTGATGGGGCTTAAGCCTGGAATGAAGGTGGTAGATGCCGGTTGTGGGGTCTGCGGCCCAGCAATTTATTTTGCTCAAAAGGCAGGGGTAGAAGTTCATGCAGTCACTATCAGCAAAGAGCAGTACAATGCGGCAAAGAAGAAAATTGTCGATGCTGGATTAGAAGGTAAGGTTCATGTGTACTACGGAGATTATCATGAGTTAAAAGACGTTATTGGCTCAAGTGGATTTGATGTTGTCTATTTCCTTGAATCCTTCGGCCATTCACCGTATCACTATAAGGCCATCGATTCTGCTTGGAAAGTATTGAATTCGGGTGGGTTGTTGTACATCAAAGACCTCTTCAAACGTGAGCCACTTTTGCCAGAGCATGCCCCAAAAATTGAGAGAGAGATTAGGAAAATCAATGAGGCCTACCGCTACAATATTGCTGATCTTTACGAAGTGCTGCAGCACATTCGCAAGGAAGGATGGATACTATCTAAACTGAAAACAGTTGACCTTCCGATGTCGGATTTTGAGAACCTAACTATTTCAAATGAATTTCAAGAACTAACTGGCATCGCAAAAATTGAAGGTTGGGACGATTATGTTTTTCCAATCGATTTCTTCGAGCTCCATTGCATTAAACCCGAGTTTGATTTGAGCAATGGATTGGATAAATACTTTCTTCAGAACCTGATGTATATGAAGGTTCATGGGAAAAAAGAGGGGGATTTATAGCAAACAGATTGCTATTGCAATGCTAGTTCCCGTCAGAATAGCTAAAAAAACCTTTAACCAATTGACGTACTTGGCAAATTTCATGGCGTAAAGGACTTTCTTTCCAAGTTTCCAATTACTGTTATCCAATTTGTCTGTATTCCTCGTTATTGGGGAGTAAAACGGATTCTTTGCCAACCGTAGAACTTCTGCCTGAATAGCGATTTTGCCAAAATCTAGTTTCCGAAGTTCGTCTGCCAATCCGCGGTTCATTGCACCCATATCAAACCCACCTGGGGGCATTCCTTTTATGAAGAACTTTAGAATGCCGTAAAAAATGCGTGATAGGTAGGAGCTAGGGTCTCGCTCTGTAGTTGACTCCCGATATCCAATTGCCAGATCATGCCCATTTTGAATTGCAATACAAAAAGTGACGATGTTTTTAATAGGGTTTTGAGTGTCGCTGGAGGTAAATACCACAATATCTGCATCAGTTTGGGCAAGGCCAACCTCCATTGCTTTCAACTGCCCCACATTTCGTTTCAGTTCAATCAATTCAATGTAATCACATTCGGTATTCAATTTCCTAAGAATTGAGACTGAATTATCTGTCGAGGCATCATCAACAAAAATCAACTTAAAGGAGGTAGATGCTAAGTCTTCTTGTAATGCGGAAAGCAGTTGTTCGTATACCACTGGTAACGAATTCTGTTTATTGTAAACAGGAAGTATTACAGCAATGCTTTCGTTCAAGGGAATTCAGGTTGGAACCAATACGTGTTGGTCAATTGCCAAATGTAGAAATGTTCAATCACAAAGACTGATGTCTTTTGTTATTCGCTTACTTGGTTATACTTTCATCGCATGAGATTGGAACAAAAACGACTACACTCTTATGGGCATAATGCTAGTAAGCAGTGCAATGTGATCTTGCCTTCTCAGGTCAATGAGTTGAAGGATTTCGTTGGAGAAAAAAGCTCGAATGAAACTTTCAGTATCAAAGGAGCAGGAAATAGTTTTGGCGATGTCTTTCTTCCTCAAGACCATACTGTTATTGACATGTCTGGTCTTAACAGTATTATTAATTTCGATTCTTTGAGTAGTACGGTAACGGTTGAAGCTGGCGTTAACGTGGGCGAACTTCAGCGCTTTCTTCTTGTCCGAGGTTTTTATCTGCCTAGTTGTTCTGGTGCTATTGATAATACCGCTGCGGGAGATGCTTCAGCAAACATTAATGGTAAAGATTCTTGGAGAAAGGGGCATTACTACCATAATGTGTTGAGCTTAGAACTTTTAGATACAACAGGTAAAATTCATACGATTACCAAAATTGATGAGGCTTTTCGGTCAATAATAGGTGGTCTTGGATTGATAGGTGTGATTGTAAACCTAACATTGAGAATAGAGCCTGTTCTAGGTTCTATGCTTAGTATTTCCCGCACCGTTACGCGTTCACTAAGTGAGACCGTCAATTACATGATGGAACAATGCAAAGAACCAAATGATTTTGCCTATGCGTGGGTCGATTCGCTTGCGCGAGGAATAAACTGTGGCAGGGGAATTATTGAGTCGGCAAGATTTGTTGACGGGGCTGATGATGACCTTAACGAACTTTTAAAGATGCCAGATCGCGTTTTGGGAATACCAGATGATTGGTTTTGGAACACTTATCGAGTGTCTTGGAATTTCGTTCAAAAGCTCAACTTGCACACACCTGTTTACAGAATGGTGAATGCTGCTAGATTTCAAATGTTGAAAAACAAAAACGGAACTACAGAAACAGGGTACTTCAAGTATCAATTTCCTATGATGAGCACATTGCCAAATTGGAACAAGCGTTTCATCAAAAAGGGAATGCAAGAAATACATTGCATCTTTTCGGCAGCTGTTTTTGAAAATGCTGTTTTCGATTTGTGGAAGGTAATGGCACAATTCAGGCTCTATCCTGAGTTGGCAGCCATCAGAAAGCACAAGGCCGATGAAGCCTTTTTGTCTTTTGCTGCAGATGGACTTTCAACTACTTTGAATTACGATAGGTTCGGAAGAACCGATGATGAGATTTATCGAATGGAAAGGAAACTCATTGAGACAGTAATTAAGTACAAGGGAAAAGTTTATTTGGCCAAATTCCCATATATCACATCAGAGGAGCTGAAGGAAATGTATCCAAATGTGGATAGCTTTCTCAATCAAAAAAAGATTTATGACCCCGAAAATAGATTGGTTAGTTCTGCTTCGGCAAGGTTGTTTAAAGATTTGTTATGAGTAGAATCACTGGACAAACCATATTGATAACCGGAGCTACAGATGGAATTGGTTTAGCCCTTGCACGTCAATTGCAAACTGATAATTATCTATTGTTATTAGGAAGGTCTGACGCAAAGTTGAAACGACTTTTCGGAGATGTCTCAAACGTAAAAACCTACACCGCAGACCTGTCCAAAATGGCTGAAGTTCGGTCTGTAGCAAAAAGTATATCGGCAGATGTTTCTCAGATTGATTTGCTGATACACAATGCTTCCTGTGTGAGTTCGGAACGAGTAATGACGGAAGATGACTTTGAGCTCCAGTTAACGGTAAATTACCTCGCTCCGGTGCTGCTTACCTCAATTCTATTACCAATGATTGAAAATTCGGGAGGAAGTTTAATATTTATCAATTCAAGAGCTCATAAACGAGCACGATTTACACTCTCAGACCCGCAATTAGAAAGTGGCTACGATTTATCTTTAGCCTATAATCGCTCTAAACTGTATCTGATGTTATTTGCCAAGAGGTTATCGGAATTAGTAAGTGAACGAGGCATAAACGTGAATTCTATTCATCCAGGATTAGTTAATACTACGATGGGAGAAAAGAATTGTAATACTTTTCATCAAATAGCTTGGAAACTGATGAAACAGCTTGGTAAAAGTCCAGATGCAGCTGCAATGAATATCATTTCGTTGATTAATTCAGATGAGTTTAAAGATTCAAACGGTGCTTTTTTTGGCCCTAAAGGGAAGTGTAAACCATCTTCGATTGTTAAAGACTCAAAAGCAACGGGTGATCTTTGGAAGTTGACGGAGAATTTGCTCAAGACTTCCATACTTTAGTAAAAAATATCCCAATGATAGCTGAAGCGGAATCGTCTATAAAAGACAGTATCCATTACAAGGTGAGGCAAGAATCGATAATGCTCAATCCAGAGCATCACATGTCGTTTCTTCAAAAAGGATGGTTTGTAGCGAAAAACGTTGTCAAAGAGCAAGAAATCTCAGCTTTTCAAAAAGCCTACAATCGTATAACTGTATGTGAAGGGTTTGAATTGACAGATCAGTTTTTGAATACAGGTTGTATGGTTAACGAAGAAATTCGGTCCGTTACAATGGATGTTGTGCGAGAGCAGGAGGCCTTTATTTTTCCCCGCATTTTTGATATGAATTTGGTTGAGCCTAAAACAGGTGGCTCGTTTGTGGTTAAACCACCACATGAGAATAGCGAATTGAGTTTGCATCAAGATGCCAGTTTTATTGATGAAGAGAAAGCTTACAGCCTATTTGTCTGGGTTCCTTTTACAAATGTGGGTACGGAGGACGGGCCTATGTGGGCGCTTCCAGGAAGTCATCTTTGGGGAAACACACAAAGGGGTTTTGGTGTCCCCTGGCCGTTTGAAAAACACAAGGAGTTGATGAACGATTACTTAGAACCAATAACAGTAAATGCTGGAGATGTGGTTGTGTTTGATCCAGCTGTGATTCATTCATCAACACCTAATTTTTCAGATAAGTTGCGGAACGCGATAATGATTTCAGCTGTGAGAAAGAATCCGCAAGTTGTTTACTACTTCCAAAACAAGGAGTTAGGAGAGAATGATATGGAGGTCTATAATATCACAGAAGAGTTCTTCAAGGATTACGATTTTGTGTCCAAACCAGATGAGAGTAAATGGTCTAAATATGTGGTTCCGTACAAGAATTTCGAATGCGATAAGGAGGAAATGAAATCGATGATTGAGCGGTTTCTTCCAAAGAATCAGCGCTAAGTGCGGTTGCAATGTGTGCCAAATAATCCGATAGATTTTGCAGAATTGGTCTGAGACTCGAGTAGCATTGCTACTCACTTCGTTATTGTTTTTTCTATCGTACATCACCTACGGTTGGTGGACCGACTCCTATCAGACTATGTATGATTTTGCTATGTCAGGAGAGTTGACAGAGTTCTATTGGCCAAGTGGCAACGCTTTGCCTGAGTATATGCCTGGTGGTACGTGGCTATTTAGCAGACTTACAAATTGGATTCATATCCGTTGGATTGCATATATGATGAACGGACTCTTGTTCATCTCCGTGTTTTTGATTTATCGTTTACTATGGAAGCGCACAGATAAGCTTCATCTATTCAATCGGTGGGGAATCATCCTGTTTTTTACAGGTTTCTTCATTGAGTCGGTGGTCCTTTATCATATGGTAAGAACAACAATGTTTGTTGGTATTTCTGCCGTTGTGTGTGTGGTGCTTGAATCAGATGATGAGAAGAGTTGGTTCAAATGGAAATACCTGCCCTATCTCCTGCTGTTTTCTATTGCAATGTGGATCCGATGTAACGTCCACCTCTTTGTGCTGTTATTCTTGAGCTTCGCAATGGTGTTGCACGGCAAATCGCTTAAGCCATTAGCACTTTTCTATGTAGTGTTTTTGATTGCTTTCGGTTACTATTTCAACACGGTTTTTGTGGCCGATCATAGCGATAGTTCTCATTTTTCGTTTATGTACGATTGGGAATTCAAACTTTACCATACTGGTAACTACGAGAAGGTTCTAGATTTCACAAAAGCTGAGGGTGACTCTATTCGTTACCTTGCTGCGACTCAAGGCATATTAGGAGATGAAAAGCATATAACTGAAGGGTTTTTTGAGCGTGTTAATGCTTTTGGAGAGTTCAATCGTTTTGGTCCTGAACAGCTAAAAAGGGCGTTCTGGGTTTTCATTGAATCAATGTCACAGAACCTCTACTACATTTTTGCAGATTTACTGCTGCTGATTGCATATTTGATTTTGGGAGGTCAAGGGGTGAAGCATTTTAAGAGCAAGACGTTCTTGCTTTTTGCAGCTTTTTATTCCATCCTCCTTGCAATATCCATCATTAAGATGGAGAATCGATTTCTCGTTCCATTTCAAATGGTATTGTTGCTTCTCGTTGTTCTCAAACACAAACCTCACCTTTTTTACAAGAGAAAATACGCTTGGCTGTTGTTCCTTTTTCTACTCATCGATACACCTTACACGCTCTACGGCACGCACCAGAAGATTAGTTATGCTAAGCAGCGGTATTCTGACTACAGAGAGACGATGGACTACATGTCTGAGCAGTATAAAGACCATGTGTTAGTTTTTAACGGAGTAATCAATCCTCAGAGTAGACCATTTGAAGTGTTTTCTGAACGGAAGAATTTTCAAGAAGTATACTTTTATAATTACCTAGCAGCTGCCTTATCTCCGACCTTCAGACCTTACTTGGAAAATGAATGTCAATGTGATGTAGGAACCCTTTTTGAGTTCTATGAATACTTAGCTAGACTTAAAAAGGAGGTTGTCCTTATTGATAACCCCGAAAGAATGAGGATTTTGCAGCTGTACATCGAAGAGATTAGCGAGCCGAATTACAGCTTCGAAAAAATTCAGATATCTTCTGAAATGGAGAACTGTCTTGGAAATATCGGTTATCAAGGAAAGAATGCAATCTATCGGTTGAAAAGAGTGTCGGACGGTAGTTGAGATTACACTAATTATTTCCAGACCAAGGGATAACGGATAGGGTAGGAGTTAGCAGCCCGAGCAATCTTATCGTTAATCGTAGCGCCATCAGAAACAATATTAATGGCTAATACATTGTCTTTCTTCAAGTAGGTGATGTCATCCCCATCTCCGAATAGCAACGAAATTCTATAAGTACCGATGTTCAAGAACCTACTCGGAATAGTTACTTCCTGAGAATAACGTCCTGGACTTAATGCCTTGGTTTGATGCCCAGGTCTGAACATTGGAGAATCTATCAGTACTGGTGCATTGCCTGTTAGCGTTAAGAGAATATCGAGCGGAAGGTTGTCATAAAGCACCTCGTACTCGAAGCGTAAGGATATAGACTCGTGAATGGTGAAATATTCCTTGTCTGTTATGAAGTCACACTTGATAAGATTCACTTTAGCTTCTTCCTGAATGTCTTCTTCTTTTCCTCTATTCTGAGCATAGAAAATAGAAACGGCTTCTTGCACATCTCCAAAGAATATGGGCTTACCGAACTCCAGTAAAAGGCACTTGTTGCAGTAACGGGTAATTTCCTGAAAGTCATGGGTGGCCATTAGCACAATGCTACTCTCAGTAAAATACGCGTCTAATGTTGAAGCTATCCGCTCCTGGAATATTTGATCGCCTGCACTTAAAGCCTCATCTAGAATCAGAATGTCAGAACTCAGTTCTTTCATAAGACCGAAAGCCAGTCGGAGTTTCATACCAGATGAGTAGTTCTTTAGTTGGGTGTTGCCAAATAACTCAAGCCCTGCGAACGTTAGAATATCATCAACCTTGGATTTTATATACCTGGTTTTATATCCGAGAATGTTACCGAAAAAAATCAAGTTTTCTACCCCAGTAAGCTCAGAGCTAAAAACGGAGGATTGTTCTAAAATCGAGATTACAGAGCCACACATCTCCACCTCACCAGATGTGGGTTTTAGAACGCCTGCTAAGATTTTCAGCAATGTTGATTTTCCAGCTCCGTTGAGTCCGATTATACCGAGAACATCGCCTTCTTCCAGTTCGAAACTAATATTCTCGAGTGCTAAGAGTTGACCATCTTTGAATTGGCGTCCGCCATTTTGGCTATCTGCATCCGCTTTTCCGTTGAAGGGAAAGACTTTAGTTAGCTCATTGCACTTGATGTAGGCTGGCATATTCTGCTCTGAATTGTTCGTACTCTTCATCCGTTATCAAAATTGAGTCGTGGTCATCTTTACCGATGAATTTCATGTTCTCAGGCTCTTCTCCACGGTGATCAACATAATCCAGATAAAACTCAGTATTGCTTATTAGATAGCAGTTTGCAAAATCTTGCTCTTCTTTAAGGAAATGATAAAGTATTGGAGCTTGTTTTTGAACCATTGAGAGTCCTAAAGTTACCCTAGCCTCATCATTATTGTTAAATGTGGAGCAATGCAAAATACCATGGTGGAAAAACACACATTCTCCCGCCTTCAATGGAACATCAATAACATCTTTCTGAATTCTATCATATAGGTTTTTGTAATGCTCTGGGGTTCCGCTTCCTCTTATTGTATCTCTGAAAAGATGGCTTCCAGGAAGCATCTGTATGTTGCCGTTGGCACCAGTAGTATCTATGAGCGGACACCAAGCGTTCAATGACCAGTGCTTGGTTTCTTCAACAAAACTCCAGTCTTGGTGTGGAGGTATTTGGCCATTCTCGCCTTTTGGCTTAACCACAAACATGCCGCCAAATGAATGGAAGTTGGTAAAGTGAGTGCTCAACGTGTCGTTAAAGACTTCCAGAATCGCTTTCTCCACTTCTAACTTGTAAGCTCTATTGCTACTGAAGTATGACTTGTAGAAAGCTTCTGGATCTTCTGGGTGCCATTTCTTGTACAACTGTTTAAAACATTCTATTTGCTCATCATTGAGCACGGGTAGGGTAACATAACCATCAACAATCAGCTTCCGGTTCAGTTCCATATCTTTCATTATCTGATATGCAGGAATTGGAAGCATCTCTCAGTTCTCGATTTCAGTGTTCGGTTCAGAAATCAGGTGGCAGTCCGTTGCTGAATCTGACACAGCACTCGTGTTGGGTTGAATACCATAAAGCGAACAGAGTGACTTGAATGTTTCAGAGTCTATCTCATAATAAGGGTCTTCACTAAAACCAACCGACTTTCCTGTTTTTGGACGGTTTTGGCAATCAATAAGGAAGTTCGGGTTCTCAATAAGAAACTCATCCTCATGTTCTATAAACTCCACTTTTCCTCCAAGCTCATATTCAGGCTTGAAACAAGTGGTCATTTTCGCTTCTTTTGGAAAAAGTCCGCATACAACTGCAGCACGAGTTTTCCCAGATAAGTTAGGATAAGAGTGATGAACCAATCGATTATCGAACAAAAGCACTTCTCCAGCTTTCATCTCAATTGGATGAAGGTATTCTCTGACGGTAGAGGCAATGTGATCAAAAGGAGCAGGAAAGGAAATACTTCGGTATGGCGTAAAGAACCGATGAGAGTAGGGGACAATTCCCAAACATCCATTTTCTTGGTCAACGTCCTGCAGTGGAATCCAAAGATTCAAAGGTGAAAACCGACTTTCATCCAAACCAGTGGTGTCTTGGTGAATGTAAAATTCACTTTTGGGACCAGCGGATTTAATTACGAATGAGTTTAATACCACTCGATAGTTTTCAAAAAGTGATTCGAGTACCGGTTTTAAGACTTCTTCAATGCTGGTGTGTATTCTTCTTCTATACTCAATGTTCTGAGAATAAACGCTGTAGAACATACCACCTTCTGCCGTTTTGAGTTTATGTTCTTTGTGGAAAAGTGTTTGCAGTTGTGTAATAACGGAATCTGTAAGAAGAGATTCAACCCGGTAGCCTGTATTATCAATATTTTCAGCCCAAGCTTTGTTCTTGAAAACAGTCTGCTTTGAGGGAAACCATGGGTTTCGGAGGTAATTCACTTTGTCGCTCATTCCGATATGACTAAAATTGCACTGCTTCCAAATGTAGTAAAATGGTACAACGCCCTGACCGATTAATAAGACTAACTGAATGGTGGCGACCTAAAGCAGGAGTATTGCTTTCGCTTACACTTTTCTACTTAGTTATTTGGGATATTCCCTTCGAGGTTGCTTGGCCGCTGTTAGGCTATTCGGTTATGACTCTTATTGGGTTTGGTGTAGTTGGCTATTTGCTTAACGATTGGGCTGATATTGATGACGACATGAAAGTTGGGAAGTCCAACCTCTTGGCCAACGTGCCGATGGTGCAATGCTTTCTCTTTTTTACTGCCGCTCTTGTGGTAACAGCACTTCCGTGGTTTGTCTATTTTCAAACAGATGTTTTCAGTTGTATTTTAATTGCACTTCAACTTTCTCTGTTGGTTGCCTATCCCATAAAGCCGTTCAGGTTGAAGCGATTTCCGCTGGTTGCGGTTGTTATAGACTCGTTATACGCATTTTCCGTTCCAGCTATTTTGGCATGGCATACCTTCGACATAACGATTTCGTATTCAGATAATTTCGGCTATGTACATTTCATCTTCTTAGGAATTTGGATGCTGGCAATGGGTTTGCGGCAGATTCTGAGCCATCATGTGGCAGACAGACTTAATGATAGGCAAACATCAACCCCCAACTTGGCGCTTAATTATTCGCCAATTTTCATCCGTAGAATCATCCAAATGGTGTTGTTTCCAATTGAACTATTGGCCGCTATTACATTCTTTGCTTGCGTTGGAAGTTTCTCAGGGTACTTTCCAATTGTCATGGCTTTTGTAGCTGTATTTTTCGGTTGTTCGCAACTAGCACACAATGGAATCGGTTTCAGAATCGGGTTCAATAGAACTGCGTTTGATAGGTTTTCATCCTTCTGGTTAGGGGTTTTTTCCTTGGCGATGCTTGTGGTTTACGAAAGCCACTATTTACTGATTGCAATCGCCTTTCTCCTTCTTTTCTCAGACATGTTTTTTCATCCAACGGTTAGAATTTCCGCTAGAAGAACAAGAAGCAAGACTGTTGAAATAGTGAGATTTCCTTATGAATTAACATCGCTAAGCTTTAACTGGGCGTTGTATTATTTTAGAAAATGGATGCTTGGATGGAGCGAAGAGCGAAATTGGGGTAAGCATTACCAAAAGCAGTTGGCAGATGTCGATTTGAAGAATAGAAAGACGCGCGGCACCGTTGCCGTGTTCAATCAGAATTATGACAAGTACACAGAAACATTTGTGCGTGGTCATGCCTCGCTTCCTTCATACCACGTTATTTCTTTTCACGGCTGGCCATCGCCCATTCATGTAAACAACATGGAGAACCTTGTTTCGGATGAAGAATTTCTGCAAAAGGGGAGGTATCGGGTTTGGGAATTGCTTAATGTTGATACTCGGCAACGGGAAGATGCGCTCATTGCCAAAAGGTTGATGAATGAAAATGCCAATGTGATTCTAGCTGAATTTGGAACGATGGGTAATCGTTTGGTTTCTATTTCTAAAATGACGGGCATTCCAATGGTTTGCATTTTTTACGGGTATGACGCTTGGAATCAGGATGTTCTGAATGAGGTTGATTACAGTGGTTTATTTGAACATGCCGAAAAACTAATAGGAGTTAGTAAGGATATCTGCGAAAGGTTGAAATACTTAGGATGTTCTACAGAGAAGATTCATTATCTACCGTGCTATGTAAATCTCGACCTTTTTAAACCTGCCAATCACGATTTCGAAAAACTGAATTTGCTAGCCGTTGGAAGATTCAGTTCAACCAAAGCTCCGCACTTGACCATACTTGCATTTAATGAGATATTGAAAACAGTGCCAGATGCTACGCTGACAATGATTGGTGGTGATGATGGTAATGAAACATTTGAATTCTGTATTTCGCTTATTCGCTCGTTAGGGATAGAGAAGAAGGTTTTTATGAAGGGCAAGCTGACACCGCAGGAAGTGAAAGCTTGCATGGATGAAGCAACCATCTTTGTTCAGCATTCGGTAACAACTCCAATTAAAGGCGATAAGGAAGGAACGCCAGTTGCCGTTATGGAGGCCATGGCCAGCGGACTTCCTGTTGTGGCCACACGGCATGCAGGAATAGCAGAAATGATAGAACACGGGGTGTCGGGTATTCTTGTGGAGGAATTTGATTTTCATGCAATGGCCAGAGAAGTTGTAGACCTGTTTGGCTCAAAGAATAAGCTTCAAAGTATATCTTCGGCAGCCGTTAAGGCCATCCATCAAAACGAACTGGTTACAGGGCATATTGACCATATTGAAAGGCATCTTGCCGAAATAATTTTGCGCAAATGAAAAAGGCGGTTGTACTAGGAGCAGGAGGGTTTATTGGTTCGCACCTAGTGAAAAGACTTAAAAAAGAAGGCTATTGGGTTAGGGGAGTAGATCTGGTTAAACCGGGGTATGGCTCATCAGAAGCGGACGATTTTATTCTTGGAGACCTGAGAGATGTTACGGTGGTAAAGAATGCTATTCAACAAGGAACGGACGAGGTTTATCAACTGGCTGCTGATATGGGTGGTGCAGGATATGTTTTTACTGGTGAGAACGATGCACATGTAATGCATAATTCTGCCCTGATCAATTTACACGTGGCAGATCGGTGCGTGAATGCCAAGGTTGGAAGTGTTTTCTACTCATCTTCTGCTTGCGTATATCCTGAGCGCAACCAAATGGATCCTGATAATCCGAGATGCGAGGAAGATTCGGTTTATCCAGCAGCTCCAGACAGCGAATATGGTTGGGAAAAACTATTCAGCGAGCGGCTCTATTTTTCATTCAAACGAAATCACGGACTGAACGCCAAGGTGGCGCGGTTCCATAACATTTATGGCCCGCAGGGCGCATGGAATAACGGAAAAGAGAAAGCACCTGCAGCCATTTGTAGAAAAGTGGCTTCTGTAGAATCTGGAGGCACGGTAGAGGTTTGGGGTGATGGAAAACAAACAAGGTCATTCCTCTACATCGAAGATTGCATTGATGCAGTTCGCGCGTTAATGCAAAGCGATTTTTCTGGCCCTTTGAATATTGGCTCTGAAGAGATGATTTCCATTAATGATTTCACTCATTTGGTTGCCAATATTAGTGGGAAACAAGTAAAGATTATAAATATTGAAGGACCAACCGGAGTTCGGGGGCGCTGCTCAGATAATAGGCTGATTGAGGAACAGTTAGATTGGAAACCGAAACATGACCTGCAATCTGGAATAGACAAAACCTACAATTGGATAGAGCAACAGGTGAATAAAATCTAAACAAAAGGTAAAAGGGCTTCAACGCTTTTCCTTAGCTTACATGCTATTGCCCCAAGAACAATATGAAGACAAAGTATTGAAAGATTATCCTTGGAAATTATCTCTCTTGTTTTCGGTGCTTCAAGCGACAGTTTCTGTTGTGCTGTTCTTGTATTTCTGGGAGTATTCTTTGAGTTTTCAGCTCGATTCTTGGCTCGCTTTTGAACTTTCAAATACCCGTCAATTGTTCACACTTTATCTTGAACTTTTCGGGTATAACGTTGGCTATTTTTTCAGCGCCAGCAAAGAGGATTTAGCAACCTACTACCCAAGGTTTTTCGAGCTAATCTATTACTTAGGTCGCTTGCTTAAATATGGCTCATTCATATCGGTAATTATCCTGCTTCTACTGTCTAAGCCTGTAAGATATTTATGTGCTTGGATTGTCTCAGTATATTCTGAGTTGGATCTTCGCCCGTTCGCGGTAAAGTTGCTTCCCGTACTAATGGTTTTAGCCGTTTCTGTTATTTTTTACTTCGGTCTTCGTGTGGCATTACTTAATCCTTTTGACTTCCAACTCAATTTAACAAGAGCCTTCCTGATACTTACCCTATTGCACTTGATAGGTGTTCTTATTTTTCAATTCTCTTACATCAAAAAATCTGTTTCAGAGTTTCTCCTTGCTGCCTCCGCACCTCATTCGCTGGCTATGTTTAGGATATTATTCTTCAGCTATATGACGTTTATGTACGTGGCTTACTTTCCAGGCTGGGGAGGTATGTTCATTGGACAGATGGAAATCGTTCCACCGCTATATACAGCTTGGTTTTGGAATAATGTTCCCATTGACATTGATGTTTACCATGCAGCGTGTTATGCCTGTGCCGTTATATCTGTATTCCTGGTATTGGGGTTTAAAACTAGGTTGCTTCTTGTGTTACACGCGGTTCTTTGCTTCTATGTTATCACTATGCCCAACGTGTTTGGCAAAATATGGCACATTCAGATAATGATTTGGATTTCATGGGTAATGGCCTTAAGTCCTTGCTCAGATGTGTTATCCATAGATGCACTTTTAAAGCCAGTAACCAGAGATAGACCATACAATTTTTATCTGAAAATTATATGGTTGCATTTTGGTCTGATATACTTTTTTGCTGGCTTCTATAAACTTTGGATTTGTGGCTTTGATTGGGCACTAACCGATTCAATGGTCAATCAGCTGCGTTTGGAATGGTTTGAACATTACGATAAAGTTCCGAGCATACGTATAGACAAGTATCCAGCATTTTTAATGTTTTCTGGTCTGCTGTTCATTGTATTCGAGCTCGTTTTTTGGTTGATGATAGGAGCTAGAAAACTCAGACTTATTGCTGTTATAGTGGGCTTATTCATGCATCGAGCTATCGAAAAGTTCCTCTACATATCCTTCTTCTCTGTTTTGGAAGTTTTTTATGTTGTGTTTATTCCATGGAATAAACTTTTTCAAAAAATAGGCTTAGTAGAAAAACGGAAATATAGCTTGGTCTTTCCATTTGAATGGAAGTTGAAATACGTAGTACCGGTTCTGGTCCTAGTCTGCAATTTCTGTTTCGGTGCTCTTAATATTAACTCATTTCCATTTTCCGTGTATCCGGTTTATGCATCCATTGTGCCTGATACAGTTCAGTATTTCAGTTTTGTACCGCTAGACGAAGAATTGGATGTCTGGAATGAGGGTAAATTATCCGGTTTTGGATGGGAGAATTTTACGAGAGACCAGTACGATGTAATTAGTAGTTGGGAGAGCAGTGGTAAGCTTGATACCGCTAGGGTTCGGCACCACTGGAATCTGTGGAAGAAAGGAGTCCCCGCCCTCAGCAATGTTGATAGTGTAAATGTCTTCCTAGTAAAAAGCTCATTAGATCCAGATGAGAGGAGTAACCGACTAGAGCAATATGTTATGACTCTTTCTGATTAACCAAGCCTTCTCCGCTAACTTAGGTATCTACCTTTTAGCTCCAAACTATTTATAGAACGTTTTTTGGTGGTCTTGGAGCTTGTGTAAACGTCTCCTACATCGGTGTGGTTAATTATAGAAGCTCCCATTCCAATAATGTTGTTGTCGGCAATTTTCACTCCCTGCTTAACGGTTGCGTTCAAACCAATAAAAACTTCATCTCCGGTAGTAACGTCTCCTGCCAAATAGCAACAGCTGAGCAAACAGTGGTTACCAACTTTACAGTGATGACCAATTCTAGGGCCTATTAAAATGCAATTGTCACCGATAGAAACAAACGGTTGAATTCCTGCATCTTCACTGATAAAAACGTTTTCTCCAATCTTTAGGTCGCTCCAAACCGTAGCCTTACTAGAAACGTAATTGAAGAATTTATAACCTGCATCTTTTGCAGTTCGGAACAACCGAGTTCGGTTTTGATTGTCGCCAACTGCAATAAAAACCAGCACTTCTGCGGGGCTGAAATTGCTTGCTAGATTTTCGAATGCGACAACTGGTTTACCTTTCCAATTTTTAGTCCCAGTAGGCAGGTATTCACGTTCTACTGCATATGCTACAACCTCGCATTCCGTGTCTTCCTCAATCACAAACGCAACATACTCGGCAAACTTGCCCAGTCCGTACACCACAATTTTGGAAGGTTCTTGTAATTTCATCAGCACATAAAGTTAATCTTCTGCAGCGTTAGTCAGTTGTTAGGTAATTCAACCTTTCTTTGTGTTCCTAAATGATAAAGAACCTGGGACTTTCTTTTGTGTGGGTGCTGTTTTTTAGTGCTTGTAAGTTGCCTCTAGGCAAGGTGCCTGTTCGTTCTTGGGATGAGCAAAAACGTCAATTAAAAGCCGAGCTTGACTCGTTGCAAACTGATTTTGAAAAAACCTCTAGGTTAAGGCAGTTCGTTGCTCAAAATGTTGATTTAGGTGATAATGCAATCAATTGTTCTAAACAAGGAATTGAAATGTCCAATTTGAGTGCCAAAGAATTTTATGATTATTTCGCGCAGGACGGAATGACCGTTTATTGCGGTGGAGCATCCTATTACCTTTTAAGAGTATTGCAAGATTTTGGTTATGATTCATACGCGTACGATGTTGGAGATAAGGAGACATTTGCAACTCATCAATTCAATCTTGTCGAGGTGCAGGATGGGGGGGAGTATAAACTTGTTGTTCAGGACGCTTATTTCGATCATTCCATTGTTTATCCTGATACGGAGAGGCCAATCGATTTTTTGAAAGTGATTGATTTCCTTGAGCACAATCAACTTGATTCGGTTTCGCTTAAAAAAACCTATTCCGTGGGAAATACACTCTCACGAACTGAGAATGCATACGGTCATTGGCAGGTTTCAAAAAAAAATGGGGTTAATGTGTTTAAATCAGCAAATAAAGATGTTCCGTATCTGATTCGGTCAACTAGAAGTATCGATACGTTCCTTGACTCAAAGAATTTGCAGGCGAGGTATTGTGATTTTCTACGATTCAACGGGCATGAATGTGATTTAAGGTATCTGCTTCTTTACCCAGTAGGTGGGTCAGTCGGTGTGCTTTCTAAAACTAAAAAAAAAGAATATTGAATAACGATAGACCATTGTTCATACTTGGAATGAATTTTCTTTTCGGTGGGTTTAACGTTTTAAATTCAAGTCGCAAATACTAAACTCTCGATAAATTCGCTCAGGATGCATACCACAATATCAGAAGACTCTTGCAATTTTATAGGTGCTAACAGTTAATGGACTGTAGCGTTAGACCGTTGTTAGTTAATTCGAACTTTCCTTGTGTCAGCAAATGATTAAGAAGTTAAGCCTTTCTATTGTTGCATTTCTCATTGTGCTCTTTGCTTCAGAGTTGTTGCTCAGAAGTTTCGGGTGGACTCCAGGTATCATGCATTATAATCAGTGGTTCAGTCCGGTTGACAGTCTTATCCCGCTGAAGGGATTTGAATCTGATAAACAAGGTATATTTAAGGTGGACACATCGCTCTTAAAACCACTCTCACAGGAATTGCGTAATTCGAAAATAGGGTGCAAGCGCGTAGGTGTATACGCTAAGCAAATAGGTGTCTCATCAGAAATTGCAGCGCTTGCTTTTGACCATATTGTCGCTCTAGATAACGATTCCGTAAACGCGCTCTTGCCGTTTAGAAGTCTCAATTCGAATGATTCAGAAACAACATGTTTGGATTCAGCTATTGTTCATTACCTGAACAATCCCATTAATTCAGATGGGTTTTACAGTATTCCTTTCAACTGTAAATGTGAAGGAAAAACTAGAGTAATGCTGATAGGGGATTCTTTTACTTGGGGGCATTCTACATCCAATAATCTTTTGAGCTTTTCAAACAGATTGCTTGCTAATGATTATGTGGTATACAACTTCGGTATTAGCGGTGCGGATGTTTCGCAATACCAACGGATTTTAAAAACCTATTTAGAAATCATTGACCCAGACATAGTTCTTGTGAATTTCTACATTGGAAATGATTTGACATTTCATTATCGTAAGCCGAAGCCTCTTGTGCCTATCTTTTTCAGTACTAACGCTGGTAATCTTTATGGTTTTCGCCAGGGGAAGAGTTTTCTGAGTATGGAAGAAGTATATAGCTACGTAATCTCTAAGACCTTTGTGCCCCAAGAAACCTGGTTTGAAAGAGTTATTGGTAGTTTCTCCGTGACCACGCTTTGCTGGAAAGTAGTTACTCAATACGATGATTGGTGGACATATTATTCGAATCGAAAATTCAATAATGAAGTGCCAATTTCAACGATACAGCTAGCAGAAATGCAACACTTTTGTCAATCTCGTGGGTATGATATGCGTATTGTGGTTATTCCGGAATTCAAAAATGGGGCAGTGGAACGGATTGAGGTTGACTCGAAGGTTTTTCATTATTTGCAGACAGTTTGTCCAAGTCTTGAGCCGAGATATTATAACGCGGACGATGGTCACTTCAATGACGAAGGCCATTTGTTTTATGCCAACTTTTTGGATTCATTGATAACCAAACAGTTTGGTGATGAATAATCCATACATCAGTCTCGTGTTTGTTGGACGTAATGATAATTATGGCGGTGATTTTAAGCAACGCTTACAAGTATGTGTGAATGATGCTTTTCAACAACTTAAAAAGCATCATATACGCGCAGAAATATTGTTCGTTAACTATAACCCTGTAGAAGAAGGTGCTAAGATTGAAGATTTCATTTCTTGGCCGGTTTCTACAGATACGGTTTCGGTTAAAATGGTTTCTGTTCCAAGCGAGTATCATAAACAGATTATTTCTGAAGGAACTGTAAAGAATGTACCAGTGCTGGAGTACATGGCAAAGAATATCGGAATAAGACGAGCAAAAGGTGAGTATTTGCTTTTAATGAATCCAGATATTCTAATACCAAATTCCATTTACCAATATATAGCTGCGAAAAAGTTGAAAGAGTCTTCTTTTTACAGGGTTGATCGAGTTGATTATCGCGCTGAACTGAATGGTGTTTCATTAGATTTTAATGAGGTAAAAAACTCTGCGTTCAAGGTTTATCTCAAAGGTTTTCAATATGGAATGGAAGGTTATTCAAATTGGAAGTTGTGGGGTTTGAGGAGGTTTAATGAATTCAGAATCTTTTTTCACCTGAGAATAATCGTTGCGCTACGATATCCATTTCTGCTCATTGGATGGAAACCGAACCCGCACAATGCAGAGTTCAGGTTTCATTGCAATGTAAGTGGCGATTTTATGCTGATGCATCGAGATAATTGGTTAAAATTGAATGGCTATCCCGAGAACACCTATATGTCGCTACATACAGATGCTTTGATGGTGGTAATGGCGGCAACAAGCAGACTTCAGGAAGTAATATTTCCATCACCAATCTTTCATAAAGATCATGAAAGAAGATACGATGCCTCTCAAGAACAGGTATCCGAATATCGAGAAGTATATTTGGCATTTCAGAATAAGGCTCAGACCATGATTAGCAATCAAAAACCCATTGTTGCTAATTCAGATGATTGGGGCTTAAAAAACGTTGAACTACCCGAATTGGTAGCCTAGTAAGAATGTCTAAAACCCCGCTATTAAGTATTGTTACAACTACCCGAAACGACAATCACGGTGGTAATTTAGTCAAGCGAACAGAATGTTTTGTTAAAGGAATCTATGCTCAAGCACAACGACATTCTGTTGAAATTGAGTTGCTCATAGTCGAGTGGAATCCACCCAAGGATCGACCTTTACTTCATGAGGTTCTTCCACATCCGCCCAACGGTTGCCCTGTAAGTCTAAAATTTGTAGTCGTACCAAATGAGGTACACGTGCACTATAAGACGTCAGATACGTTGCCCTTGTATCAGATGACGGCTAAAAATGTTGGCATTAGACGAGCTGCCGGAAAATTTGTTTTGTGCACCAATATTGACCTTTTATTCACCGATGAATTGTTTGCGCACTTGTCGGAATTGGAGTTGAAAGAGAATCACTTTTACAGAGCAGTAAGAGCAGATGTGCCTGAAGCCGTTATGGATATAGATGACTTTGAAGGGCAACTGAAATACGCCAAGGAAAACGTGATAGCAAAATTGGGGAAGCGGGTTGGTCACGAATATTTATTTGGGCTGCCAAATTTTGTTTACGGTTTTAAAACAACAGCCTCCATCCTTAACTGGATGTTCAAGCATTGGCTAGCTAAACTCTACACCAAGGAATTCTTCGAAATGATGTCGCTTGACACACACGCGTGTGGCGATTTTACAATGATGTCTAAGACAGATTGGGAAAGAATTGAAGGCTACCCTGAGTTAGATTTATATTCAATTCACATTGATAGTATGGGACTTGTAGCTGCCCGCGCCATTGGCATGACGCAGGTTATTTTTCCACCAGATGCCTGTTCTTATCATATCTATCATAGAGATGGGTGGGAGTCCTTCAAAGAATCTCCCATAGACCTTATCCGTTTTATCGAAAAACGCCCAGGTTTGGATTGGGGTTCTGTAGATGAGGCTGGAAAGTGGATGATAAAGCACGGAAAGAAGTGGGGTCTGAACTCGGAGAATTGGGGGTGGGTAGATAAAGACTTCGATGAGTTTATCTTTGATGGAAATAATTCTTAATGACTAGGAAGGTAGCTGTAATCGGTGTAGGGAAATTAGGGCTTTGCTTTGCGCTTAATCTTGAGCGTTCGGGGTTTGAAGTTTGGGGTGTTGAATCCGACCAACCCTACTTAGATCAGCTTCAATCACAAACCTTTTCAAGTGTGGAGCCCGAAGTAAATTCTTTATTAATAACGGCTGAGAATTTTCATTTGACTTCAAATATTTCTTGCATTGCTGAAGAAGGAATTGAAGACATCTTTATAATGGTAGCAACACCATCACTGGTAGATGGTGGATATGACCATTCGCAAGTAGAACGCGTAGCAGAAAAACTGAAAGCTATTGGGGCATCTGAAAACACAAGACACTTGTATATCGGATGCACAACAATGCCCGGTTATTGCAATAAATTGAGTTCTGATATGGAGAATTACGGGTACACCGTTTCCTATAACCCAGAGTTTATCGCGCAGGGTGCAATCATTAAAGACCAACTCTATCCTGATCAGGTTCTGATTGGTGAGGCGAGCGAAGAAGTGGGGTGCAGGCTTCAGTCTATTTACGAAGCAATGGTGCTCAATAAGCCCGTTTATTGCAGAATGGATCCGCTTAGCGCAGAAATAGCCAAGCTGGCAACCAACTGTTTTCTGACGACCAAAATCTCTTTTGCAAATTCTATTGGAGACCTCGCAGTTAAGGCGGGTGCAAATCCAGACAAAATACTTTCGGCAATTGGTTCTGATTCTCGAATTGGTAATAAGTACTTAGGTTATGGCTTTGGCTTTGGCGGCCCTTGTTTCCCAAGGGATAATCGCGCATTAGGCAAGTTTGCCAATCAAAATGACTACCCGCTGCTTATTAGCGAGGCAACAGATAAGATTAATGATGAACATCATCAGTTTCAGTTAAACCTTTATCTCAAGAACTTCAAAGCCGAAGAGGAGATTGTGTTTGATGGTGTGGCTTATAAGAAAGGAACATCTCAGATAACAGAATCTCAGCAATTGCGCTTGGCAGTTGGTTTGGCTAAGACTGGTAGAAGGGTTCTTATTATTGACACTCCAGAGGTTTTAGATCAAGTTGAATTACGCTATCCGAATTTGTTCTCATTTCAGACTGATTCTACTTTGCAGCAGGTGGTAAATAAATGACCTGACATGGGTTTTTTACAAAACAAGCAGACGTTGATTCAAGCTGCTGTCATCTTTCTTTTGGCAGTGGTACAATACAGCAATACTGCTAATCACGATTATGCTTGGGATGATGCTATTGTAATTACCGAGAATTCAAGAGTTCAGAAAGGCCTTTCAGATATTCCAGAACTCTTCGAAAACATCAAGTCTGAGCGTACGGAGAATCGGTATGGCTACCGACCCATATCGCTCTTGTCATTTGCAACAGATGTTGAACTTTTTGGGCTGAGCCCAACGGCTTCGCACAAGGTTAATATAGTGTTCTACGGAATACTCTGCGCGCTCATTTTTTTCTTCGTTAATAGTATGTTCCGAGTTGAAAAATCTCATTGGGCAGTATTTGCAACAGTAGCGCTTTTCGTGGTGCATCCGCTACACACAGAAGTTGTTGCCAATATTAAAAGTCGTGATGAGATTTTAGCGTTAATTTTCGGTGTTCTCGGATTGCTTTCGCTTCGTAAAGCACTCGTTGGCGGTAGTGTTGTTTTTTACCTGTTTACAGCATTTTTATTCGTGTTGGCATTCAACTCAAAAGAGAGTGGAATAACCTTTTGTGGCGTTGCATTCTTAATGCCATTCTACGTAAATAAAGCAGCACCAATTGGCTGGAGAAAAGCCTTAATCGGAGTAGGGATAGCATTTACATCCTTTGCTCTACTCCTGCTTATTAGAAACTATGTTTATTCTGAAGAATATTTTCAATCGAACGATTGGGAGTTGATTTATAAAGGTCTTTTTATTCAAGATGGATTTATAGGAAATCCGCTATGGGATGCGAACATGGCTGATAGACTAGCCACAGCGGTTTATTTGTCAGGATATGGCCTGTATCGGTTTATTGTACCGTATCCGCTGTTGCACGATTATTCTTACAACATGTTTTCCGTAAGAACATGGTCAGATATGGAGGTTTATCTAGCGTTGGTCGTGGTTTCAATTTTCGCGCTGGCTACGCTATATGGATTGTTCAAACGAAAAGTATTTGGTTTTGGGTTGGCATTCTTCTTTATTACCCATTCTATCTATTTACACTTAGCGCATATTGGACCAGATATTTTTGCCGAACGCTACTTATTTGTGCCTACTCTGGGGCTTTGTATTGCTTTGCTATCGTTGTTTGAATTGAAACGATTTGTTGCACCCAAGAAAATCACGGTAGCCCTGTTAATATTAACTGTTCCCTTGTTTGCCGGCAGCTGGCAACGAAATGCGGTTTGGAAAAACAACGAAACACTACTTGTTTCTGATTTGGAGCAATTAGATAACTGTGCTCGGGCCAAGTACAATTACGCACTTCTACTTCACGGAAGGTATTATCAATCTACCCCGCAAGAACAAGTTCTGTTGCAGGACAGCATTCTTCATTATTATGAAGCTACAATGGCTATTACAGACCGAATGCTTCCAGCATACATGGATCTTGGGGCAGCTTACATGGAGTTTGGAAAGCCGGATAAAGCTTTCGAGGTGTTTACAAAAGCATGTGAAATGTACCCTGACCTTTCTGTGCCGTTTACGCAAATGGGTAGGTATTACATGTCTTTTAGTGAATATGGGAAAGCGATACCCTATTTTGAAAATGCACTAGTAAATGGAGATCAGAATTTGGACCATTACTATCTACTTGCCATCTGTCAGTTTAATACAGACAATCGTGAAACAGCCTTGGAAACGTTGGATAAGGGAGAGGAGATTGGAGACCCGACCGCTGCCTATTACGTTCTAATGATAAACCTGAATGGAAAAATGGGGCAAACCGAAAAAGCCCAAAATGTACTCGCCAAAGGATTGCAAGCGTTTCCAACGAATCAAGAATTACTTCAGTTGAAAAATGCAGTCCTAATCGCAAAATAAAACATTAGTACAATGGCGTGGGCAATGAAAATCTTCAGGAATACGCATTTCCAATACGCGCTGGTTTTCATGTTGGGCTTCCTTCAATTCTCCAATACGCTTAATCATGATTATGCTTGGGACGATACAATAGTAATATTGGAAAACCCAGATGTACTAGCTGGGTTTGCTGGCCTTGAAGAAATTTGGCACAAGCAACATTCAGATTATATACATGACCAGATTGGATACCGCCCATTGGTGCTCTCAACTTTCGCAGTTGAACAGGAGTTTTTCCCTCTGAACCCGAAAATTGGTCACTTGATGAATGTGGCTTATTTCGCTATGCTATGCATGGTCATTCTTTTTTTCTTGTACGAGATTTTTCCGCCAGCATGGCGATTAAAAGCCCTGTTAGTAACACTGCTTTTTATAGCGCATCCTTTGCATTGCGAGGTTGTGGCCAATATTAAAAGTCGCGATGAGATATTTCAGGTGCTCTTCAGTCTGCTGAGTATTATCTTCTATTTCCGATGGTCCATCCAAACAAAAGGGTGGCAGTTACTGCTGTCAGTCGTTTTTTTTACTGGCGCCATGTTATCGCGTGAGAACGCCATCGTAACGGTTACGCTTATTCCAATTACGGTTATGTTCTTCGGAAATGGCTCGTACAAAAATCTTCTCATTAAATTAATTCCAATTGCAGGTTTGGTGCTGATAGGCGTGCTGATAATTATGGTAAGTCTATCAAGCGGTAGCGGCACAACCGAAACGGCTGGAATGGGAATCGTTTATGAACATAATAGCCTAGCCAATGCTTTTTCCTATCTCGATTTCGGTGAAACAAAACGTATTCTCAATTTTAATCTCGTGCTGCTCCGCTACCTCAAAAACTTCTTCTGGCCATTGGATTTGGTATACTACTACGGCTACAACCAGTTGAAACTTTACGAAATCAGTGATTTAGTTCCCATGATGGGCGCAATAGCAACTGCTTTTTTGGTTTTCGTTACACTGGTTGCCAGTAAGTTAAGGCCCATTTTTGCTTACGGTGCAATGTTCTTTTTCGTTGCTATTTTCCCCTTCCTGCAATTTGTAAATTCTATGCCTGATACAATGGCCGATAGGTTTGCTTTTGGCCCATCAATCGGTCTGTGCATTGCTGCTGTTTCTGGTGGAGGGTGGATGCTTGAAAGACTATTCAGAAACTCTGGAAAGGCACAGAAGTCAATTACTTGGGCGTTAATCATATCGGTACTCGGATTCTACTCGTTTCAAACATTTGAACGCAACAAAGCATGGAAAGACAATTTCACGCTCTTCAGTACCGATATACACAAGTTGGATAATTGTGCCAAAGCACATGAACATTACGCAGATGCATTGCATCAGAAGTATCAGAAAACGGGAGATGCTTCGCTCATTCCCGACATCACTTACCACTATCAGGCAAGCATCCAAATAAGCGATAAGAGCTATTACTCGTTCATTAAATTAGGTTCAAATTATGCCTCCTTTGGAAACCCCGAAATGGGCATTCAACTGCTACAAAAAGCGGTGGAGTTATTTCCTGGCCGGGCAGACCCCAGTTTTTATCTAGGAAGCGCACTTTACAATAAGGGGAGTTACGCTGAGGCACTTCCTTTCTTAGATAGCTCTATTCAGTTTTCTCCCAAAATGCCTGATTCGTATTTCTTGAAAATCCGCTCGCTTGAGGCACTGGGAAGGTTGGATAGTGCACTGACTGTATCGGAAAATTCTTTTGCCCTTTTCCCTAATGATATAAGGGTTAGAGATGCTGTTTGTGATGTTTATATGGCGAGAGAAGAATATGAAACGGCATTTGCACATGCAGATACTTTACTTGTGCTGGTAGGCGCGGACCCTACTTATTGGAAAAAAGCCATAGGTATTAGGCAATTGGCAGGTTATAACCTTGAGGCTGGAAAACTCTACCAAAGGGGGATACGGCTTGGAGTGAATTTCGACAACTAACCGTATTTGGTCGATTATCACGGGTTAGCCGCCTGTTCATCTTCGGGTTCACGAAAAAAATCTTCTACTTTACAGGCTGAAATGCAACCAGTTTATCATGAAAAGATTTTTTACTGCAATTGTTATTGTTTTTTCTCTTGCCTTTTCCCAAACTGTTTTAGCTCAGTGTAATCGGAGTAGTTCTTATTTTGGCGAGATGCTTCCAGATGCTGGCTGCGGAACCTTCCGGAATTATTCCCCTTATGGCCGGGAGAGTATTTTAGAATGCCTGTTTTGCAGGGAGGGAGTTATTCAATCAGCACTTGTAATAGTCCTGGATTTGACTCGCAAATAACTTGTTTTCAGGCGTTTAACACCATTTCCTTTGCGCATAACGATGATAATGGAACCATATGTAATGACGGCATCGCGGGGGCAGCTTCGGTTACCATAGTGCCAATCTTTACGGATTACACTAGAGTTCAAGTAAGTCAGTATAACTGTCAGTCTGGAGGGACGGCTTCAATTACTGTTTCGGTTCGCCAAAATAATAACCTGAACATTACATCGTCAGCTGCCAATATGTGTCAGGGGCAAACGAGAAGCCTGACTGCTACGCCATTAACTGTATCAGGAACTTTGGTTACTGAATACGGGAATAGAGGGACTTTTAGTGGCCTAGGAACTGGTGGTACAAACGGAGCCACCTTTACCGCTCCAACTCCAAGCAGTGCTTCTCAATCTTACACGATTACATATACTTTCGGCTATTGTTCAACTACACAGAGTGTTTTGGTGTACAGAGCACCTACAACTGCATTTGCAGGAAGCAACCAAAATATCTGTAGCAATACAGCAACACTAAATGCGAATAACCCATCTATAGGAACGGGTAGTTGGTCTGTAGTTAGTGGTACAGTAAGTGGTTTGACTACATCAAATCCGAGTTCTACCGTTACTCTAGTCAGCGCAACAGCAACACTACGTTGGACTGTTAGTAATGGCACATGTACCGCATCTACGGATGACGTAGTTATTTCGCGTGATAATGTCGATCCTGTAATTTCTTGTCCTAGTGATATCACACAAACAGCTACTAGTAACCAGTGTAATAGAACCGTTTCATATTCTGTAACCGCTTCAGATGCATGCGGAGCAACACCAAGCCTTACTTCAGGACTTGGTTCTAACGGTGTCTTCCCAGTTGGTACTACAACGGAGTCTTGGACTGCTACTGATCCTGCTGGTAACACAGCAAGCTGCTCATTCACAGTTACAATTACCGACAATCAAAACCCGTCTATTATTTGTCCTGCAAATATTTCCGTTGATAATACCGCTGGTGACTGTGGTGCTGCCGTGAGCTATGCTGCCGTTTCATCGTCAGATAATTGCTCAGTTCAAACAGTTTCAACGCTTTCTGGTGGGGCAAGTGGTTCAACCTTTGGAGTTGGTGTCAATGCAGTTACGCTCCGCGCTACTGATGCCAGTAGCAATACAGCTCAATGTTCATTTACAGTTACTGTTATCGACAACGAAAACCCTGTATTATCCTGTCCTTCTAATATAAATGTCTCTAACGATGTTGGAGATTGTTTTGCCACGGTCACATGGCCAACAGTAACTGCCACTGATAACTGTACTGCCGGAACACCAAGTCAAACTTCGGGGCCAAACCCAGGACCTAATTTCCCAGTTGGCACGTCAACCGTTATTTATTCGGTAAGTGATAATAATTCAAACACGGGCACCTGTCAGTTTACCGTAACCGTAACTGATTCGGAAGATCCAGAAATAGCGTGTCCAGCTAATATCAGTTTGCAAGCAGCAAGTGGTTCATGTTCAGAAAATGTGAGCTATTCTACTCCTACTGCTACGGATAATTGTAGTGTTTCAAGTGTGTCTCTTACTTCTGGTCCTGCTAGTGGTTCTAGCTTTAATGTTGGCGCTTCTACAGTAACATGGACTGCAACGGATGCAGCTGGTAGAACAGACGTATGTAGCTTTACTGTTACCGTAACTGATGTTCAGAACCCTAGTATTTCATGCCCTTCTGATATTTCTGTTGCAGCATCTACAGGCGCTTGTACGGCTTCTGTTACTTACTCTAGCCCTGTCGCTTTAGATAATTGTTCAGGTGTTACTTCGGCTCTTACAACAGGTCAGGTAAGCGGAGGCTCTTTCGGAGTTGGAATTAACTCAGTTACCTACACCGCTACAGATGCTTCTAGCAATACTGCTACTTGTTCTTTCACGGTAACCGTGCTGGATAACCAGAACCCTGTAATTGCAGGTTGCCCATCGAATATATCAGAACCGAATGACGCTGGTCTGTGCACCGGGGTTGTGAATTGGACAGCACCGACTGTTACAGACAATTGTACTGGAGCTACCATAACAAGAACAACTGGTCAAGCGTCAAACACTGCTTTCCCTGCGGAGAGTACAGTTACAGTGACCTATGTTGCAACAGATGCATCTGGCAACTCAGCAACGTGTGTATTTGATGTGCGAGTTGAAGATGCTGAGAACCCTGCCATTACCTGCCCAGCTAACATTACAGTTCCAAACAGCGTTGGTCTGTGTGGAGCGGCCTCGGGTGTAGTTACTTTTCCGAATGCGAGCTTTAGTGATAATTGTGCTGGCGTAACACTACAACGAACTGCCGGATCGGCAAGTGGTTCTTCGTTTAGCGTAGGAACTGAAACAATCACTTTTGTAGCAACCGATGCAGCTTCTAATACAAATACCTGTTCGTTTACGGTAACTGTTACCGATAATGAAGCACCAGTTTATCTGGTCTGTCCTACTGACTTTGCGGTTGATACTGACAATGGCGTCTGTGATGCTGTGGTGACCTATTCAACGGTTTTGGCCGATGATAATTGTGCTGGTAGCGTAACTCCAGTAATGACCACTTCAGGAACGGCTTCTGGGAGCGTTTTCCCGCTTGGCCCAACAACTGTTACCTATACAGCTACCGATGGATCGAGTAACGTAAGTACATGTTCTTTTGTGGTTACCGTCAATGATGAGGAGGGACCTCAATTGAATTGTCCTTCAAATCAAACGGTTACGTTTGATGGGAGTTGTCAGTACGAATTGTTGAATTACACTACTCAAGTTGGTTTCTTACTGGATAATTGCGATACACCAACTCTGGTTCAGAGTCCAGCAGCAGCAACTACCATTACAGGTAGTACTGAAATTACGATTACTGCTACGGATCTTAGCGGAAATTCTTCTAGTTGTAGCTTCTTCGTTAACCCGAATGATATTGTTGATCCTACAATAACCTGTCCTGCTAACCAACAAGTAGCCGTTAACTCAATTTGTCAGTTTACACTTCCAAATTATGTCAATGCTGTTGTAAGTGATGATTGCGACCCGAACCCTGCAGTGGTTCAGTCTCCAATTGCAGGTGCAATTTTAACCGCTTCAACTCCGATTACGCTTACGGTTACCGATGGTAGCGGAAACAGCAGCTCATGTACTTTCAACGCTGAACCATTTGATGCTACTAACCCTACAATTAGTTGTCCAAGCAATCAGCTTGAGGTGTTCAATTCGGGTTGTGAATTTGACATCACGGATTACACAGGTTTGGCTTCAACCGCAGATAATTGTGGAGGGCCTGTTACCGTGACACAATTCCCATTATTGGGGGCAACAATTACTGGAAACACGTCTGTTACTCTTACGGCTACTGATGGAAATAATAACACCAGAGTTTGCACATTCACCGTTATTCCAGAAGATAATGTAAACCCAACAATCGCCTGCCCTGCTGATTTGATTGTATCCTATAATTCAAATTGTCAGTTCACGGTAGGTAATTACATCAGTGGTGCAACTCCACTAGATAATTGTGATTCTAATCCGTCTGTATCACAATCTCCGGTTGGAGGAACTTCAATTGCATCTACTGCAAATATTGTATTGACCGTTACGGATGCTAGTGGTAATACTGGTACGTGTAATTTCGATGTGATTCCTTCTGATGGTACAGCACCGAATGTGACCTGTCCTTCAGACCAATTAGTTAACCTGAATGCTGGTTGTGAAAGCACTCTACTGAGTTATACTTCCTCTGCAAATGTTTCTGATAATTGCGATGGTGCACCATCAGTTACCCAGTCTCCAGCTTTAGGAACAACTATTACAGCAAATACTACTGTAACTATTTCTGTAGAAGATGCCGACAACAATACGAACTCATGTGATTTCGAGGTAATTGTTCAAGATCTTATCGCGCCAACAATTACGTGCGCTGCTGATATTAACGTAAACTTCAATAGCAGCTGTCAGTTTGTGGTTGGCAATTATTTAGCTACACCAGTTAGCCTTGGAGATAATTGTGCTGGAACGCCCACGGTAACTCAAAGTCCTGCTGCTGGTGCAACCATTTCTGGACAATCGGCTATTACGTTAACGGCTTCTGATGCAAGCGGCAACACCAGTACTTGTAGCTTCAATCTCATTCCGGTTGATGGTCAAAACCCATCGGTAACTTGTCCTAATGGCATCAACGTGAATTTTGATGCAAGCTGTGCTTACACTCTTGCGGATTACACAGGACAGGCGAGTGCCACCGATAATTGTGACCAATCTGTAACAGTTACACAAAGCCCTGGTTTTGGAACGGTTATTTCTGGCTCAACCACAGTAACAATTACAGGTACTGATGATGCTGGAAATACGGGCAACTGTTCGTTTGCTGTAATTCCTTCAGATAATACAGTTCCGACAATTACTTGTCCAAGCAATCAATCCGAAGCGTTTAGTGCGAGTTGTAATTTCGTTCTGCCTGATTACACCTCTTTGGCAACTGCCGCTGATAACTGCGACAATAGTGTCTTGGTTACACAGTCTCCTGGTGCCACTACCACTATTACTGGTTCTCAAGTAATTACGCTTACTGCGGTTGATAATGATAATAACAGTACTTCTTGTGTATTCAGTGTACTTCCAGTTGATAATACTGCGCCAGTTATTACGTGTCCTATTGATCAGAATGTATCTTTCAACTCGCAGTGTCAATTTGTAATTGTTAATTACACTGGATCAGCATCGGCTGTAGATAATTGTGGGGGTGTTGCGGTAATTACTCAGTCACCCGCTTCAGGTTCATCAATCGGAACAACAAGTGCTGTTACGCTTACAGCTACAGATGCTGATGGAAATGCCAGTTCTTGCAGCTTTGATGTGATTCCTTCGGATAATACAATTCCAACAGTTTCATGTCCTGGTGATCAAACAGTCAACTTTAACGCTGGTTGTACTTATACGCTGCCATCATATGTTGGTCAAGTAAACACGAACGACAATTGTGATGCTTCTCCAACTTTATCTCAAAGCCCTGCGTCAGGAACAAGTGTTTCTGCGACTACGGTTATTACCATTACCTCTACAGATGCAGCACTCAATGCTAATACATGTACGTTCTCGGTAATTCCAGTTGATAACACGAATCCGACAATTGTTTGCCCTGTAGACGAGAATGTCAGTTTTGATGCTGGATGTCAATTCACTTTAACTGATTACACAAGTGGAGCTACAGTGGCCGATAACTGCGATGCTAGTCCAAGTGTTGCTCAAAGTCCTAACGCAGGAAGCGTTATCACTGGTTTAACTGAAATAACTCTTACAGTTACTGATGCAAGTGGAAATCTAGCCGCTTGTACGTTTGACGTAATTCCTGATGACGATGTGAATCCAAGCATTACTTGTCCTGGACCACAGACGGTTAGCTCTAACGCCAGCTGTCAGTTTGTGATAGTAGATTATACAGGAAATGCCACGACAGACGATAACTGTGACGCTTCTGTTTCTGTCTCACAAAGTCCTTCATTCGGAACCATTATCACTATTCCAACTACAGTTACTTTAACTGCCGAAGATGATAATGTCAATACAGCTACTTGTACTTTCTTAGTTACACCAGCCGATAATGATAACCCAAACATTACATGTCCTGGAGATCAAACAGTTGCTGTTGATTCAGATTGCGAGTTTGATGTGATTGATTACACTGGGTTTGCTACTGCAACTGATAACTGTAGCAGTACTCCAACGGTAACTCAAGATGTAAATATTGGAACTACAATCACTGGAACAACAACTATAACGTTGACTGCTACTGATGATGACACGAATACAGCTACTTGTACGTTCGATGTAATTCCAGAAGATAGCACAGAGCCAGTTGTTACTTGTCCTGTTGCGCAAACACCTTCTCTTGGTGCGCAGTGCCAATTGGTAATGCCAGATTACACAGCGCTGGGAAGTGTTGCGGATAATTGCGATGCTGGTCTGTCAATTTCACAATCGCCCGTTGCTGGCTCAACAATAGGCGGAGCAACTACTGTTACGCTTTTATCAACAGATGGTGCAGGCAACATTGGTAACTGTGTTTTCCTTGTAACTCCATCAGACAACACCGCTCCGTTTATTTCATGTCCAGCGGATATTGTAGAATCGTTTAATGTAGACTGTGAGTTTGACCTTCTAAGCTATGTTTCATTAGCCACGGTGTCTGATAATTGCACGCCACCGCCATACACAGTTACTCAATCGCCAATTGCAGGAACCACCGTTTCTGGTAATACAACTATTGAGTTGTCATTTATGGATGGAGCGAACAATGTGAGTACATGTACGTTTGAAATATTACCAGATGATGATGTTAATCCAACAATCGTTTGTCCTGCAGACCAAACAGTAAGCTTTGATGCTAGCTGTCAGTATTCTCTTCAAGATTATACTTCTTCTGCAACCGTTGATGATAACTGTGATTCTAACCCAACGGTTACGCAAACAGCTGCATCTGGAACTACATTATCTGGAAATGCCGTTGTAACGATTGAAGTTGAGGATGCTGCCGGAAATACAGCTAGCTGTTCATTCAATGTTGTTGCTGAGGATGATACGAATCCAAGTGTTGCTTGTCCAGGAAATCAAACCATCAACGCTACAGCCGATTGTGGATTTACAGTGGCAGATGTTACTGGTCTGGCAACAATCTCAGACAACTGTGATAATACACTCTTCATCACGCAAAGTCCTTCAGTAGGTTCAATCGTTTCAGGAACCACAACGGTTACTGTTACAGCGGTGGATGATGCTGGAAATACGGCTTCATGTAATTTCGACATTGCCCCAGTTGACATTACAGTTCCAACAATTACATGTCCTGATGATTTGTTAGTTGACTTATCAGCAACATGTGATTTCACCTTGACAGATTACACAACTCTAGCTGTTGCTGCAGATAACTGTGATAACAGTTTAACTCTTGTTCAAAGTCCTAATTCAGGAGTCAATATTGGAAGTAGTACTTCTACCATCACTTTAACAGCTATTGATGATGCAGGAAATAGTTCTGTATGTACGTTCGATGTAATTCCAGAAGACAATACAGCACCAACCATTGTATGTCCTCAGGATGCGGTTGTTCAAGTAAATGCTAACTGTCAGTTTGTTCTGCCAGATTACACAGCAATTTCACCAAGCGATAATTGTGATCAGTCAGCGGTTGTTACGCAATCGTCAATTGCAGGAACATCTATCGGTGCAATTACTACCATTACTCTTTCGGCAACGGATGCTTCTGGCAACGTTGGTACGTGTTCAATACTCGTAACACCAGAGGATAATCAAATACCTGTGTTTGCTAATTGCCCAGCCGATATTCAGGTTGATAATGATGTAGATGCTTGTGAGGCAGTGGTTAATTATGCTACTCTTTCGGTGACTGATAATTGTGACGGAGTTCTTATCCCTCAGCTCACAGCAGGAGGAGCAAGTGGAACAAGTTTCCCTGTTGGCACTACGCCTAGTTACTTATACTGCTACTGATGCTAATAGTAACGTGGCAACATGTTCATTCAATGTAACGGTGGTAGATGTAGAAGACCCAGTTATTTTGTGTCCAACGAATATTGCAGCCAACGTAACACCTTTAACATGCGGTGCAGCTGTAACCTACAACTTGCCAACCGCTATTGATAACTGTTCAACTGGTATTCTTCCAAGCTTAGAAACAGGTTTTGCTTCTGGAGCTACGTTCCCTCTTGGAGCAACGGTTGTAACCTACGAAGCTGAAGACGCTGCTGGTGGTCTAGCCCCCTAAAAATCGGACAATTTAGTTTCAGGTTTTAAAAGTAGTCAATTGAGTGGGTAGATTTGCATTCGCAAGAACGACCGAAGGTGATCTTTGAACCGATGGTTGTTGAAGTGT
>Ga0222662_1000172_pt1 | contig 60615 bp, 64 predicted proteins | sample AntAcemetagen600_FD_179821 | JGI IMG/M metagenome (GOLD analysis project Ga0222662, IMG submission 179821) | Saline water microbial communities from Ace Lake, Antarctica - #600 | ecosystem: Environmental > Aquatic > Non-marine Saline and Alkaline > Saline | place: Antarctica: Ace Lake... | reverse complement strand
GGGAGGTTATGGTGGGTAAGGTTGGTTTTAAGAGATTTAGTATTTTAAGATGACCCTTCTCGAGCGATAGGCTTTTATGCTTCTTTGATTACTTGTAATTCTAGTATTTCAAAAAAACATTCAAAGACTTCTTCTTCTATCTCGACTAAAAATTCTGGATGTATAAATTCCATTGCTTTTCCATATTCAAACAAAAAAGACTTATACTTAAAAGTAACTGTCTTATTTTCAACATTGTTTGTAGGAAAATAAAAACCATTGTTGTGTACGGTGTTTCTTATTAAGACCATAAGTGTAAATAATTCAATAAAATTAGTAAGGTCAAACTCTGATAGTACTTTTTTATATATTGATTCAAAGGATGCCTTTCCGCCGTTACAAGAAGTGGGAAAAAGTTTTCTAACTAGGTTTCTGAATTCAGTCTCAACTAATGAAACAAAATCAAGGAACTGAGATTTTTTTAAAAACAACTGATGAAGCTCACCCAACTCCTTAACTTCATCAGTTCCAATGTTTAATGATATCCACCATTCTTGTCTGTATATGGTCGATTCATATTGTTTAATAGTAAGTACTTGAATAGCAATACTCGTTGCGGGACGAGCAATAAAGATATGTCTGAAATCTTCTTTTCCGTACTTATTTTCTGATTCGACAAGAAATACTGCAACTTTTTTCATCAAAGCTGTAGATCTTTCTAATGTTTTAATCATATGTTCATTCATGAAATATTACGCATGTAGCTTATGATATCTCTTAAAATTATTGACCCTTCTCGAGCGCTCACACTAGCGCTCTAAATGGTGAGCCTTCTCGAGCTCGAACCGCGGGAGGTTAAGGTGGGTAAGGTTAATTTTGGGAGGTTTAGGGTTTTGTAAGGACCCTTCTCGAGCAGTTAATTATTTTCTCTTAAAATAACGCTCCCATAGAGTTTTTAATCTTATACCAACTCCATAAAAATTTGGCTCTAAAATAAACAGATCACTCTTTTCTGAATCAGACTGTTTGGTAGTTTCTGTTAAATTATTTTTAGAAATTGTAGTTTCATCGGAACTCTCTTTTTTAATAGGTAAAAATTTGATTGACTCTATATCTTTAAGGTTTATTGTAGAACCGCGTACTTTGTCAATGATTCCTTTGACTATAATTATCTTTTTCTCATGTAGCGTTTTAAATTCTGGGTATTTATTTAATTCCACATCAAAATATATCCATGGAAAGATGGTCTCTTCATTGTAATAGCATCTAACTTCAGATATTTTATGATTTGTTTTGTAGAATCCACTAAAAAGTAATGTCCATTCAATTTTTAGACCAGAATAACTTTTTTCAAGATCCCCCTGATTATAAGGAGGAGCTTTTTTTACATCTATTACTATTTCTTCTGGGTTTATCATGTATGTTTCTCGAGCGCTCACACTAGCGCTCTAAATGGTGACCCCACGGAGAATCGAACTCCGATTTGCAGAATGAAAATCTGCTGTCCTAGCCGTTAGACGATGGGGCCGTTACGACACTTGCAAATCACAAGTGAAAAAATAGTAGCATATTTCACTAAAAAGAAAAGAGAAGGTGTAATACAAATAAGGCTATTTATATGAATATCAACTACATTTTCTTCCTAAAGAAAATGTAACGATATTTCGCAACAAATGCATATCCTTTTTTTGCAATAAAATGAATACCAGGAATACTAAGCACTACGCCAGCAAACTTCCCAAAAAATCCAAAGGTTTTCAAAATCTCTATAATGCCATCTATACCTTTAACTAAGGTACCAGAAGCAGTTGTTACATATATTTCTTTTTGAGCATTTACCAACGTTACATCTTTCGGCAACTCATCTGCTGCAATATTTTTTAAAATAAACTGATCACTTCTTTTCGCTGAAGAAATTTTTGAAGCAAAGGCAGTGCACATTGCACAGTCGCCATCGTAATATATTGTTTTTCTAGAAGTATTTTTTTTACTCATAATTACTTGGTATGTACCTGTTTTTATTGTATCGTAACATCATGAAAATCCTAGCAATAGAAACGTCGTGCGACGAAACTGCCCTAGCGGTACTTGATGCAACTGGTAACATAGAATCGCCAAAATTTAGTGTACTCGCATCTGCACTTAACTCACAAATAGAAATTCACAAAGAATATGGTGGTGTATTCCCTGCTATGGCAAAACGGGCGCATGCTGAAAATATTATTCCACTATTAGATGAACTTCTTACTAGAAATACAAGTATTGATGATGCCTTTGATGCAGAAAAAATAAACTGGAATGAAATAAAAACTATTCTCGATCGTGAACCTGAACTTTTTGCAAAACTAGAAACATTTATTACAAATAACCCGAAACCAGATGTCGATTTACTAGCTGTTACATCAGGACCTGGTCTTGAGCCAGCACTATGGATTGGCATAAATTTTGCTCGGGCGCTTTCAGTTGCTTGGAACATTCCCTTACTTCCTATTAATCACATGGAGGGGCACATTGCGTCGGTACTATTAGAGCAAAATGTTGCTGTATTCCCAATGCTTGCATTGCTCATTTCTGGAGGCCACACAGAATTAATTCACATTCCTGAATGGAAATTATATAAAAAAATTGGAGCGACCGTTGATGATGCTATTGGTGAAGCATACGACAAGGTTGCTCGACTGCTTGATTTACCCTACCCAGGCGGACCAGAAATTTCTAATCTAGCAAACAATGCTCGTGAAGCAAAAATAACTATTCCAGATGAAATAACACTCCCTCGACCAATGCTTCATTCAAAAGATTTTAATTTTTCTTTTTCAGGAATTAAAACAGCGGCATTATATTTAGTACAAAGACTTAAAGAACCTACTGGTGAATTGTCTGCTGTACTAAAAGAAGCAATTGCGCTTGAGTTTGAAACTGCGGTAACAGAGGTGCTTTGTAAAAAACTTACTAAAGCAATTATCGAATATGGTACAAATAGCGTTATTGTCGGAGGAGGTGTTATTGCAAATACCTATATTAGAAACGAATTACAAAAAATTGCAGAACAAGAAGATGTAGCTATTTATTTTCCAAACAAAGAACTTTCTACCGACAATGCTGTAATGATTGCCATGGCTGCATACTTACAACAATTTGATACTGATGTAACCATAAATCCAATAATTAAGGCCAAGGGGAATGTATCGCTTGACTAAATATAAAAAAAGTTATACCTTATTAATTAGTCAGCTAACTTGGGGTTAGTGATTAGAGGGGTTTTCCCTCACAATCGGTGAGTTTTACCCTCGCTGTATGTTGTTGTGGTCACTGTCACCAAGTTCGATCAGGTGACAGTGACTCACAAACATAACGTTCTTTTTGTTTTTGGTGTGGCTGATTGGTGTTGGCTCGGGAGTTCGTCACGCAGTGAGCTAGGTAAGCTCATGCGTGGCGGACATCTCCCCACACCTAAAACCATATCGACACCTTTGCGCACACAAGCGCTTTTTTTATTTATTGACGAATACCTGCATTTTAAATACACTAGAAGAGAAGTATTCGAAGACGTTATAAAACATCTTCCCCACTTCAGTTCTTTCGTACCTCGGTACACAAAACAATTTAAATTGTTGACATGCAGTTTTGTATGTCGAAACCCACCCAAGTCGCACACTGCGACTTATTTTATTTCTTTGAAACGCTTATATTTTCTGCTACTATCACATGCATGACAAACAAGATTGACGACAAGTTTTTACAACCATACGATGCTGCAACTACAGAATCACGGATTTATTCTTTATGGGAAAAAAGTGGCTATTTTAATCCAGACAACCTTCCCACTGTTTCAAAAGAAGCATGGTGCACAATTATGCCGCCTCCAAACGCAAACGGTCGACTTCATGCAGGCCACGGTCTTGATATGACAATTAAAGATATTCTTACTCGCTTCAAACGAATGCAAGGATACAAAACACTCTTTCTTCCTGGTGCCGACCATGCAGGATTTGAAACACAAATTGTATATGAAAAGAAATTAGAAAAAGAAGGTCGATCGCGAATGAATATGGAACCGCAAGAGTTGTACGATGAAATTTTTGCATTCACACATGAAAACAAAAAATACATGGAAGCTGATGTTAAAAGACTTGGAACTTCATGCGATTGGTCGCGAGAAAAATTTACACTCGATGATGATGTTGTTGCAACTGTTCACAACACTTTTCAAAAAATGTTTGATGACGGATTAGCATACCGTGGTCACAGAATTGTAAACTGGTGTACAAAACATCAAACATCACTTTCTGATGTTGAAACAGAGTTCGTAGAGCAAGAAGACAAATTCTACTACCTAAAATACGGACCTTTCACTATTGGTACATCACGACCTGAAACAAAATTTGGTGATAAATATGTAGTTATGCATCCAGATGATACTCGATATGCAGAATATACTCACGGACAAAGCATAGAACTAGAATGGATTAACGGGCCAATCACTGCAACTATTCTTAAGGATGAAGCAATCGACATGGAATTTGGAACAGGAGTTATGACAATTACGCCATGGCACGACCAAACCGACTTTGAAATCGCAGAACGTCATAATCTAGAAAAAGAACAAATTATAGATTGGTATGGAAAACTACTCCCTATTGCTGGTGAATTTGAAGGTATGAAAATCGCCGATGCTCGCGAAAAAATTATTACGAAACTTACTGAAAAAGGTCTCTTAGTAAAAACTGATGAAAAATATGTTCACAACATTAAAGTTTGTTACAAATGCAATAGAACAATTGAACCTCAAATAAAAGATCAATGGTTTATTAAAATGGATACACTTGCTGAAAAAGCGCTTGAAGCCGTAACTTCAAATGAAACATCTTTTGTTACTGAACAGTTTGAGAAAACCTACAAACACTGGATGAATAACCCAATCGACTGGAACATATCTCGGCAAATTGTTTGGGGAATTACCATTCCAGCTAAAATTTGCACGAAATGTGACCATGGTGTTGCAGATACAAAAGATACTATTACCGCGTGTCAAAAATGCAAAGGGCCAGTTGTTGCAGATACCGACACCTTTGATACATGGTTTTCGTCTGGCCAATGGCCACTTGTGACACTTAATTATCCTGATGGAGATGATTTCAAAACATACTACCCAACGCAACTTATGGAAACGGGGAAAGATTTAGTATTTAAGTGGATTCCTCGAATGGTTATGTTTGGAAAATATCTTGACGGAAGAAGTCCGTTTAAGGACATTTATCTTCACGGAATGATTAATGACGAGAAAAATATGAAGATGAGCAAGAGTAAGGGTAACGTAATGAGTCCAGTCGATTTAATTGACGAATTTGGTGCAGATGCTTTGCGAATGTCACTTATTATAGGAAATACCCCTGGTAACGATATGGCATTATCAAAAGATAAAATTCGTGCATATAGAAAATTCTCAAACAAATTATGGAATATTGCCCGTTTTGTTCAAGAAAACACTAAAGAAACAAACTTTGATGCTAATTTTAAAAACTTTTCAGAACGCGATACTACATTGCGAAAAGAACAAACAGTACTATTTACTGAAGTAACGAAAGAAATGGAAGCATTCAAACTCTATATTGCAGCAGAGAAACTGTATCACTACACCTGGGACACATTTGCAGCAGAAATTCTAGAAGCGTCGAAAACTATCCTCGAATTTGGAACATCTGAAGAAAAAGAATCTCGACAACAATTCTTACTTCATACTTTTGATGCAATCCTAAAAATGCTTCATCCATTCATGCCGTTCATCACAGAAGAAATCTTCCAATCACTTCCCCACACCAATGCAACACAAGAAAATTCACTGATGGTTCAAAAGTGGCCTATAATAATTTCATAAAAATAAAGTAATCATTGTATACTTAAGAAGTATATGATTGATATCCAAACAATTCTCTTTGCTTTTTTTGGTGGAATTATTCCAGCTTTACTGTGGTTATTCTTTTGGCTCCGTGAAGATGTAGAACATCCTGAATCAAGAAAAAATATCATTAGAACGTTTATATATGGAATGCTCGCAGTACCTGTAGCTTTTATAATTCAATACACAGTTAATGTTTTTTTTCTTGAAACAAAAAGCCTTGAGTCTGCAGTGCAAGCAACACCATTAATAGGACTTGTGGCAGTTTTAGTAGTTTCAATTTCTGAAGAAGTATCGAAATGGTTTGCAGGACACAAAGGAGAACACAACAAAGGTACCGATGAAGAACCAATCGATGATGTTATTTACATGATAACTGCCGCATTAGGATTTGCTGCTTTAGAAAATATGTTGTTTCTTATAGGACCATTAGCGTCTGGTAATACCGAGTTAGCTATTATTAGCGGAAACATGCGCTTTATAGGCGCTACAATGCTTCACGTAGCGACTTCTGCCACAATTGGTATCTTTCTAGCGTTCTCCCACTTTAAACTTAATACAATCAAAAAACGTTATTTTTTCACCGGGCTTATCCTTTCTGTAGCATTGCACACTGTTTTCAACTTATTTATAATTGAAAAGACAAATGCTGTTTTCATTGCATTAACAGGAACATGGTTGATAACAGTTATCATCATCTTCTTGTTTGAGAAAATTAAAAAAATTCACGTAGAAAAAATAAAATTATTATGTTTGGACGACGAAAAAAACAATCATTCTTTGAAAGACTAACTGGAGCAGTTCCAGCAGACGATTTTGACGAATATGAAGACGACTACGAAGATGAAGAACCACAACCTCGAAGACGCAAGCATCGTAACGATGACGATGATGTAGAGCGGACGAGAACTCGTGTAACTTCTGATGAAGACGATGATGATATTAGTATGCAGCACCGTCATGAATCTGACTCTCATGAATTACTTGAAGAAGAGCCAGTTGGACAACTTTCAGTTGATGTAATTAATACAGATGAACATATAATTATTCGCTCAATGCTTGCGGGTATTAAACCCGGAGACATTGATGTAGATATTTCTCGAGACATGGTAACCATTAAAGGAACACGTGAAGAAGTGAAAGAAGAAGAAAATGAAGATTACTTCCATCGTGAATTATTCTGGGGATCGTTCTCTCGAAACATTCTCCTCCCAGAAGAAATCGATGTAGACGGAGCTGAAGCAAATGAAAAACACGGACTACTTACACTCAAGCTTCCAAAGCTAGATAAGAATCGGAAAACAAAAGTACAAGTAAAAGCTAAGTAAAATAAAAACCTCACAGAGAATGTGAGGTTTTTATTTTACATCACCTTATCTACGTAATTATTAATTTTTTTATAAGAGTCTAAAACTACTACTTTTTTATTGTAAGGTTTTATTATTTTTTCAATTTCAGAACCGAAAAATAATGCTTTAATTCTTTTTTTCAAAATCCAAAATAATAAACCTAAGAGGTTTTTATGTGATTCGTTACTCCTGCTCCTATTTCTCAAAATCAGTGCCTTAAATTGAGGAAAAATAGATTTGAATTTTAAGTAAATAATTACGTCTGCACTAGCCAAACCAGGCTCAATTAAACGCCTTGTACTTCCCTCAACTACCCAAACAGGCAGTTCATATTTTTTTGAAATACTTATAACGCTTTCTTCTTTTGGAAACGGAATGGTAAATTTCTTTTTCCAAAAATAATCATCTGTGGAAATAAGTTCTGTATTATTTATCTCTGCAAGCTTTCTTCCTAATGTACTTTTTCCACGACCCGAATCACCAACAATTAAAATTTTTTGAGGTAATTTCATACATATCTTGAAAGACTATTTGGTGTCAGGAGGCGGGCTCGAACCGCCGACCCTCCGCTCTTCAAGCGGATGCTCTACCAACTGAGCTATCCTGACGTCGCTGTAACAATAAACATACTAATTTATTGCTCGTTGATTGTAAACGCATCAAGCATCTTCTGCAAGCCCGAGAAATTAACATTTGAAACGTCTGGTAACGTTAGCGCACCTTGCGCCTTTGTCTTTAATTCGTTCATTGTTTGCTGTGTTTCTTGCACACTTTTAATGACTTCTTGCGCCTGTTGTAAAAAAGGTTGAATTAAAATATACGACCAAATTGCCAAACCAACAAATATCACATATCGGACAACTCTAATAATATTTCCATAGATATTCTGATGATGTAATTTCTTAAGAAGCTTATTATTTTCTTTAGCTAAGGCAGCAGTGGTTTCAAGTAGTTGTCGTTCATGTTCGTCCATACAGATAGTATATAAGATTATCTCTAAATTGCATGTATGTGATAGTATCAACAATGAGAAAGAGGTTGAGCTGGTATTAGAGCACCAAAAACAAGCTAAAGAGTTCTCTTCTTGTGTTGTTTCACTCTTTAGTAACTCTTGGAACTAGGTTATTCCATTAAAGTTTCTGTGTGTATGAATGCCCTTTTATGGATTCGGAACAGAAACTAACCAGCCTACACCACAGCTTCAGTGGTGTAGGCGCTTTTTATTTTAGGAATAGTTTTCCACAAATATAGCTCTAACAACTTTGCGGTATACTTCTGGCGAATGAAGCTCCTTACCTACGCCATAATTGGCTTATCTATTCTTGCACTAAACATTGAAATTCAAAAACATTGGAGATTTGTGTTTTTTGACAACTTAGTTCAATTCAAAGTTGCACCAATACAATCGGTTACAAATCCTGGATTTTCAGATTCTCAAACGTTGTTCTTAGCGGAAACAACGCAAACAGAATGGGATAATCTTATGGAATCATTTGTTTCAAACAAACTTGAACGAAAGCCGGTATCTTTTAAAGAATTTCAAGATGCATTGGCAAAAGCTGGCCCTGAAACTCATACGTATGTACTAAAACACATACCTGAGCAAAATGGATCTGTTTTTTTTGATCATTGTTTTTGCAATGGAATCACACTGTTTGAAACAAGAATTAGATTAACTAAACCCGCGAATTAACATTCGCTATTTTCTTTTGTGCCCTCACCAGGAATCGTCCCAGAGTTACTAAGCTCATTACGTCGCACACTCCTCATTCACTAAGTACTCCTGGACGCAGCTTGCCGACTTCGTTCGCTACGCTCCACTTCAGTATTCGGCTCCGCTGTTCGATCCTTGCTGATACCTACAAAACAATACTCAAATATTGCTCCGCATTATTTTCATTTGTTTTGTGCCCCACCTCGCTCTCGAACTTTTTAATACCAAGCCCAGTAAAGCTTTTTTAAGTATCTAATTTATATCAACTCGACCCCTCTCGGTCGCTAGCTATTTTTTGTAAATGCGACAAATGAGACACTCTTTAAAAGAATTCATTAATATTTCAAATGCCAACAAATGCCAATTTTCTAGAACTCAAAAAGTGACAAAAGTGACACATATTGCAGTTATTTCGTGACAATACTATGTAACTTTTTTTAACATAATTAATACAGTTCAGAATGTGTGCCAATATTTATAAAAACAACCGTATTGTCATTTTCTTTAAAAATAGCCCTATAATCACCTGTAACATTAATACTTCTGCAATCAGTAAAAGTTTTATCAACAGAATGATTGTGTAGAATTTTATTATTCTTGTCTTTTATAAAAATTTCTAACCTTTTATAAAACTGATTTTGAATTTTTGGAGAAAGTTTTCTGAGCTTCTTTTTGAAATTTTTATGAAAATCAATATTCATTTTTTGATTCTAAGATTTAAGCCATTTAATAGCATCTTCTGCAGAACTAAAACTAGGAGAAAGATTCTTGCCAGCCTCGATATCTTTAAGTGCTTTTTCGACATCTTTTCTAGTAGAAGGATTGAACTCTTCCTTGGAAATGAGTCCAACATTAAATTCGCCATCAACAAAAGCTTTGGTTGCTAGTTTTAAAATAACTCCAAAAGGAAGACCTTGGCTTTGAGCTTTTTTCATAGCTTGCTCTTTTAGTTTTTTATCTATATTAAATATTACTTGTGTATTCATGTATATATAATATATTAGTTAGATATATATTGTCAAATTTAACCAACACTACCACAAAACGAATATACAACTCTGCAAAGCTTAGCATTCACCACCAACGTGTCATTAATATAGATATGAATACAGTAGAAGCAGTAGCTGAAAAACCTTTGAGGTACGTTCTATACGCAAGAAAAAGCATGGAATCAGAAGAAGCCCAAATACTTTCAATAGATAGTCAGATTAAAGAAATGCTTCTAATTGCAGATAAAGAGAAGCTTGAGATTGTCGAAACAAAGAAAGAGTCTCACTCAGCAAAAGAAGCAGGACAACGACCAGTGTTTAATGAAATTATAAAGGAAATAAAAACAGGAAAGTTTGATGGAATATTAACTTGGGCGCCAGATAGAATTTCAAGAAATGCAGGAGATTTAGGAATAATTGTAGATTTAATGGATCAAGGAAAACTTAAGGATATTCGTACATACGGACAAAGGTTCACCAATAGTCCGAACGAGAAATTTCTCTTGATGATATTAGGTTCACAAGCAAAGTTAGAGAATGATAATAAGGTAATAAATGTAAAAAGAGGTCTCCGAGCAAGGTGTGAAATGGGTTTGTGGCCTTGTACTGCTCCAACGGGATATTTGAATAGTAAGAATGTTGATAAGAGGTGTCATGTGGAAATTGATGTTCAGAGAGCTCCTGTGATTAAAGCAATGTTCGAAAAAGTAGCACACGAAAATTATTCAGGAAGAAAATTGTATCAATGGTTAAAAGAAAAGGATTTTAAAACAAAGAATGATAAACATCTCACGTTGAGTAATGTATATATTTTACTTCGGAATACTTTCTACTACGGAAAATTTGAATACCCTAAAGGAGGTGGCCAGTGGTTCGAGGGAATACATGAGCCAATAATCACAAAAGACCTGTTTGACCTAGTTCAAAATAATATATCCAGCCACCACATTAAAAATACAGGGAAAGAATTTGCTTTTACAAAAATGATGACATGTGGAGTTTGCGGTTCAGGTATCACTGCTGATGAAAAGTTTAAAAAGTTAAAGAATGGAGGTGTGAACAGATATGTTTATTATATGTGCACGAAACATAATAATACCGAATGCAAAAATCCGATTATCAATGAGAACTTACTCATCGAACAATTAGTTGGTCTTATGGATCAAATTAATTTGAATGAAATCGGGATGAGGGAAAAGATTAAAGAAGAAGTACGGAGAATCAAAAACTTTCAATCTTCTATTTTAAACGAGAAGTTAGAAATAAAGATAAGTAATATTGATATTAGAAACTATGCGAAATATATTTTGAGAGATGGAAAAACTGAGGAGAAAAGAGAATTGTTGATGTGTTTAAGAAGTAAAATATCTGTAGCTAATAGAAAAATAATATTAGATTAGTTTTTCTTAGACACAATCTGATTAATAATATTTTTGGTTACTATCTCGTTGAATTCAAAACTTTTTCCTGAATCTTCAGATTCTTTTTTATATCTAATATAAATTTGTGGTTCCTCATCTTCAGACTCTTCAATATCAATTTCAAAACCTTCGCCAAAATCAAAACCCTGACCACTCAAAATATCAACAAATTTATCTCTATCTTCTGTTCCTTTAGTTAATTCAATTACTTTAGCCAAAAAACATTCTGAAACTGATTGATGTGTGCCCATAAACCTTTCCATTTCTGGCTCATAATCCTTGGAATCATCTTCAACCAACTGTTTCCATCTAGGTAATATTTTTACATATTTTTCAATTATTTGGGCAATTTGTTTTGCCTGGTTTGAGTAACTAAAGTAATCATCTTCGGCACCTAAATCTTTAAGCCTCTGGTCACTTTTCTCCACTAACCATTCTAGAAGTTTTCCTTCCCTGAAGGCTCTTAGGCCCTCTTCCAAATATTGTCCTTCAGTAGGTAAAATAAAATCCAACCTTTTATCAGTATTCAGTTTTGATCCATAATCCAAATCTTTATTTAATTTCTTTTTAAGTTCTTCTAAACTCTCTTCTCCTGTAATCTCTTCTTGAAATCCTGCCATTTGTAAACCAGCTGTCTCCTGTGTTCTTTTTCTAGGTGACCCAAAGGCTACAGATTGAGAAATATTAGTCTCTGAATCAGAAAGAGATTTAGCGTGTTTTCTACCAGATTCAGTCAATCTAATTTCAAAATCAGATTTTGTTTTATCTGATTCTTTTTCATCATGTCTAAAAAAATGTAGCTCTATTTTTGCTTTTGGTTGTTCAAAATTTTCAATTGTTGGTTGTTTTTCCATATTCTTAAATTATTTTTCTTACAATCCCATTATCCGCATCAACCTCAACTTTATCTCCATCTTTTAAAACACTCATAACATTACCTGTACCGATGATACAAGGCTTTTTCATCTCTCTGGCCACAATAGCAGCATGACAAGTTATTCCACCTTCTTCAGTCACGATTGCAGATACTTTATCAAGATAAGGTACAAAGTCTGGTGTTGTCATGTAAGTGACTAAGATATCTCCCTCATTTAGTTTTGAACATTCGCCACTCTTATTAACCAGTCTTGCAATACCAGTAACCTTTCCTTTGAAAGCGGTTTTTCCCTTTATCTCGGAAACTTCAATTACATCATCTGATTTAATTCCATGTTGTTCTAACAAATTAATTGTCTCAATTTCACCTTCAGCGAAAGTAATTTCGTCTTCTTCCGATAAATATATTACAAACATCTCATCTCTCTTTTCTAGATGTTTCTTAAAATTATCAACATCTTCTGTTTCTGCTAGTTCTTTAATCAAACTTGAATCTACCATGTACAATAAATATTGGTCTATATTTGTAATTTCAGATAATTTTTTCAAAACTAGTCCATTAACAAGATAACAGACATGTGAGTTTGTAGCTTTTCTATCATCTTGCATCAACGCCAGGGTCTGCAAAATATTAAAATGCAAGACAACTTCTTCAGACAAAGAATATTTATTAATGATATCTTGTTGATGACTAACGGTTTCTATTTTATCCGGACTTTCTAATTCTTTTTTGGATTCATTTAAGACATTTTTAACTCTAGAAACAACACTCTCCACATCAAATATATCTGGACCACCGTATTCAAAAGGAAACCATATATATTCTTCGCTAAATAATTTTACTGCCTTTATAAAATCTTTTGACTCAATTCCGCTATTTTTAGCTAAATTAACCAAATCATTAAATTTGTCCTCTTCAATATTACTGTATGAAGGTTCAATAGGTGTACTCATAACACTCCATATTTCTTCAGATTCTATTTCAGAATAATTAGATAGGAATTCATTTATTTTATTTGTAACAACACCTTCTGCCGCAATCCACAAAAGCATATTGTCTTCGTAGTATTTAATGTACAAATTATCAATTTTCTCATAAAAATCTGCGTAATCTTTAAATTTCTTGTCTCCCAGTTTTTCAGAAAAATCTGTGCATTCTTTTATAAGATCTTTTGCTGATATATTTCCTTTATTGCGTAAACTTTTTAGATCATCTTTGTAATTTTCTAATATGTAATCGTAAGCCCATTGTCCTCTTTTTTTAATTCCATCTATATCTACAAAACCAGTATAAAGTCTTTCTTTTTCCCATAAATGTAATATGGAACTTTTAACTCCAGTAATTTTATCCATTTTCATCCAGTAGGTATACGCAGGCCAAACCGTTGGTATATATCTTTTTCTAATTTTGAAGTATTTCTTATTTTCCATAATAATTTTATTTTATTACTTTAACAGTTCCACTTTTAACATTAACCTCAACCACATCACCATCTTTTAGGACTTTTGTGGCATTCTTCGTTCCAATTACACATGGTTTATTCATTTCTCTTGCAATAATGGCAGCATGACAAGTTATTCCACCTTCGTCTGTTATAAATCCAATTGCTTTTTTCATCGCAGGTACATAATCAGGAGTCGTCATTGTTGCAACTAAAAATTCACCATCCTCGACTTTTGAACATTCGTGAGATGAATTTAGAATATTTACTTTAGCTTTATAGGTTTCTTCTGGACCTTTACTTGCTACGTTACCCTTAATCTCTTTCCCATGGTCATCTTTTTCCTCTATAGCTTTTTTGAAAATATCTTTTTCTTTGGGAGACAATATTCTAATACCCTTATCATTCGCTAGAGTAACAAACTCATTATTCATTCTAAAATCAATTTTGCTAATTAAAGAATCTTTATCGGATTGTAAAGATTGTAGCTCATGTGTAAATAAATATTTAAGGTTAAGAACAGGAATATCAACAACGTCACTTATTGCGGATAGAACTTCACTGTAATGATAAAATAATTGAAAACCTATCATCTTTCTTTCGTCAGTCCATAATGTGATATGTGTAAGTACATCAATCATTTTTTTCTGTTCAACTGACTCTATTGAACCAAGTATTTCTATCTTCTTGTTTTTTGCTTTATCTTCATTAAGAATAATACCTTCGAGTTGTTCTTTTGATCCGTCGATATTATTTCGGACCTCATTAATTTGATCTACAAAATAACTAGGGTCCCAGGAAGTTGGACCATCGTAGTTAAATGGAATCCAGTAATATTTTTTAGACAATCTGATCGCTTCAGACTTAATATCTTTATCTGACAATCCAACTTCTAAAACATCTTTTTCTAACTGAGAAGCAAATGTTCTTTCATCAGGCATAGACACAATATCTAAATCCTCTTCAGAAAGATCTAGTGCATCGGAAATTTTCTGTTTGATTTTGTCACCAGCCACAAACCAAGATAATATGCTGGCGGAATCATATAAATCAAACAAGTCATTAATTTGTTTCGCTGAATTATATAAATCTTTTAATTCTAGAGTCTCATATTTTTTAGAATCATTTTTCTGAAGGAAAGAAAGTACCTCAACCTTAGCCTCTTCTGTCTTTTCTTTTATTGAATTAAAATAATCTTTATTATTAATTATTTTTTCCGAAACAGATTCGGCGACGTCATCCCAATCATCATTATCCAATACAAATACCATTCTTCCTTCATTAAAAATCATATATCCTGAAGACAAAGATGTTCCGTACACATTTTTTACCTTATCACTAGTTTCTATAATTTGATTCCAACATGTAGGCGTTAGTGCACTAGGTCTATCTCTCATTACTAAAAAGTTATTTGGTAGTTTTTGATTATTCATAATTATTTAATTAATATCTGTTAACGTAGTAATAGGCCTACTCTGCACAATAAAGAACTCATTATTCTCAAAAGCCCACTCAATATCACAAGGAAAACCATAGTGATTTTCGATTTTAATAATTAGATCAGATAATTCTGTGATCTGATCTTCTGTTAGAACTTGTTCTTTTCCTTTTTTGTCTAGATCAATCCATTCATTTCCACCATATGATTTTCTGAATAGGCCTCTAGATTGTTCTGCTACATTAATATCTAAAATATTTCTAGGTTCTTTTTCAACCACATAAGCATCTGGAGTAATTTGTCCTGAGACAATAGCTTCACCTAACCCAAACCCTGCCTCGATGATAAGTTGGTTTCGGTTTTCTGTAACAGGATGTACAGAGAATGCAATTCCTGAAATGTCAGAGTTCACCATCTTCTGAACCACTACAGCAACTGAGATATGTGTAGTATGGAGCTCTTTTTCAAATCTGTAGAAAATAGCACGTGGTGTGAATAGTGATGCCCAACACTTTTGTACATGTTCCACCACAGAGTCTTTTGTAACATTAAGGTATGAATCGAGTTGTCCTGCCCACGCATGGTCGAGCCCATCTTCTGCGGTTGCACTAGAGCGTACAGCAACGAATTCTGTACCCAATTCATTAAAAGAAGTGTCTATTTCTGTTTTAACATCTTCGGGCATTTGTGCATGAAGAATTAGTGTTTGAATTTTTGCAGAAGCATCTTCAACAGTATGTACAGTATTGTGATCAACAGTATCTAGAATTGCATCTATTTCTTGTATTAAATCTGTTTCTTTTAGGAAGTATTCAAAGGTTTGTGCTGATACAACATATCCAGGAGGTACAGAGATGCCGGCTTGCGTCATTTCACCTAGTGATGCACCCTTTCCCCCTGCTTTATCGGTGTCTCCTTTAGAAAGTTGTGTGAATGGAATGGTGTGGTTCATAGAGAAACTATACACAAAACACACCTAATAATAAAGGTGTGTTTTGTGATTTTATACAGACTATACCCCTCTCGATAGGTCTCTCTACGTGGTGCCCTCACCAGGAATCGAACCCAGAACTAACCCTTAGGACGGGTCTGTTATATCCATTTAACTACAAGGGCAATACTGTTAGCATAAAAAGAAAACGTCTTGTATGCAAACATACAAGACGTTTTCTTTTAGCGAATCAAAAGCAATTATGCTTCCATTCCTAATAATTCTTTGATTTTTGGCTCATCGAAACCAATAATGATAGTTCCTTCAATATCAATTACAGGAACTCCCATTTGTCCACTTTTTTCTACCATTGCATTTCTTTTCTCTTCATCTGCTGCTACATCATATTCCTCAACAGTAATATCATTTGCTGCAAAAAAATCTTTTGCCATATGACAATACTGACAGGTTGGTGTTGTGTACATTGCTACGTGCTTCATAACTTAGTTATCTTTCATTAATTATAAATGTACAAGTATTTTACCACAGTATTACTTCCAAAACATAAGTATTTCAAAAAAGGCTTTTACACCAGTAACTTCTTCTTCAGTTGTCGTTGCTGCCACTTCCCTGTCGACTATTACCACAAGTTTTTCATTAAATTTTGAAACGTTGAATTTTTTTCGTATTTCAGATTCTTGTCCTGTTTGAGTACCTAATCGCTGCAACCGAGACTCTAAAGACAGTTTCTTTCCTTCAAGAATTATTTGTTCTTGCTCTGCCACAGTTCTTAACTCTTTTCCTTGTGATGCTTTTCGGTAAATACCCCATGAACCTCTTAGAATTAAAATTAAAATAATAATAAGTAAAACTATGAATGGTTTTGAATAATACCATGCAACGCTGTTTCGCTTGTTATTTCTGTGGCTGTATAATCGTGTCATTGTATTTGCACTTCTAAAACGTATAGTGCATTATAGCATTTACAACTTTAGTAAATAATCTAAATAATAAACACCAACACCATGTCGATTCTATTTCACCAAAAAAGTAGAAAAACTATCAAAATAGTTTTCAGTTTTCTTGCAGTACTTATTGCAATTTCAATGACACTTCTATACGCGCCAGGCTTCTTCTAACAGGAAAAGTTGTACGTTTATAAAACCTCGTTTTAATAAGCGAGGTTTTATAATACACATTACATTGCACAACGAAGCATAATTGCTGCACTTCTGTAGTGACAAAGCTCTTTGCAATGGTGTGGTGTATTGGTTTTTTTCTTGACCAAACAATCGGTTTCATTATCTGGAAAATATACAAAAAAATTGTGGGAATAAAAGATTTCCAATATTCAGATTTTAGTAAGCCAACAAGTCCAAATTGGAATTATCTCAGAATTAAATATCATCTAAAGTATTTAAAAATATCAGAGATGGAAAAGTTCGAGAAGTTTTTCCTGAAAAACCATAGTCCGTAAGGGCTTTTTTCTTTATCGCTTGAATTTATTCAAAAAATCATTTAGATTGAAAATGAGATGAACAAACTACTTGAAGTAATTAAAGAAGGAAATAGGCGTCGTGCTTGGAGAAGAAAATACACTGAAATCGTTAATGAAAATAAATTCAATTTATTTATAAATGAACGCCCCGTTTCGCATTTCAACGCAGACGACTTTAAGTCTGCATACATTGATGTACGCAGAGCACTCTTGGTAGGAAAACACCATTAAGTTACTTATCGCAATAATTCGTAATTGCGCTTTTCTTTAATCTTTATCTTTCATCATCTTAATAAACACATCTTGCCCGATATGAACCTTCCCTTGCGACTGCATACGCTTCTTTCCTTTCTTCTGTTTTTCGCGCAACTTCATTTTTCGTGTAATATCACCCCCATATAAGTGAGCAGTAACGTTTTTCTTTAACGCAGAAAGCGTTTTTGACGCAACAATTTTTCCGCTAGCTTTTGCTTGAATTTTTGTAACAAACATTTGTCGTGGCAAAATGTTATATAAACGCTCGACCATTGCTTTTGCATCTTCCTGCAACCGCATTACAGAAATTATTCGTGTGAACGCTGCAACAGGTTCTTCTGCTACATATACTTCTAATTTGGTAACATGTGCTTCTTTATATTCACCTATTTCATATGAAATTGAAGCATAACCAGAAGAGACGCTTTTTAACTCATCAAAAAAGTTTCGCATTAATTCACGAAGTGGCATATCAACCACCAATGCATTTCTTCGTAAACCAACGTTTTCTGTTTCAAGAATAATTCCCTCATGCTTATAAAGTAATTGCATAATATCTCCAACATATTCTGGAGGTGTAATAAGACGCATATGAACCCACGGCTCTTCTACAACATCAACGTCACCATGATCTGGAAACATCGAAGGAGAATATATTGTTTCAAATGTTCCATCTTTCTTAAGCACCTCATAAGTAATTGTTGGCAATGTAACTATTAGCTCTAAATTAAACTCACGACGCAAGCGTTCAGTAATAATTTCTAAATGAAGCATTCCTAAAAATCCACATCGAAACCCGCGACCGAGTGTCCCAGAAGATTCTTCTTCAAAAGTAAATGATGCATCAGAAAGTCGGAGTCGCAATAATGCTTGTCGTAAAATATCAAAATCATCTTGGCTTTCAGGAAATACTGAAGCCCATACAACTGGTTTTGGTGCTGAGTAACCAGAAATCGCAGGAACTTTAGCATCTTTCAAAATTACCGTATCACCAACTGAAGCAACTCCTGGTTCTTTAATTCCAGTTACAATATACCCAATTTCACCAGCCTGAAGCTTAGCAACAGGAACCTCTTGTGGTGAAAATATACCCGTCTCAAGAGCTGTAAACGCTCTTCCTGCAACTGCAAACTGCAATCCTTCCCCTTTAGCAACCTCTCCCCCAAAAACTCGCGTGTAAAGAATTACACCTTTATGATTAGAATACTGAAAATCAAAAATAAGTGAAGATTGCTCTTTACGGTCGGTGGTTTTTATTGTTGGCGCAGGGACTGTTGTAACAATATGCTCAAGTAATTCTGATACTCCCTCTCCTGTTTTTCCAGACGTTAATAAAATGTCTTCTGGTTTACATTCAAGTAAATCGCACACTTCACTTCGCACTTCATCGATTCGAGCATTTGGTGAATCGACCTTAGATAAAACTGGAATAATTGTAACTCCCATTTGTTTTGCAGCATCGAGTGTTGTCAGTGTTTGTGCCTGAATCCCTTGTGTTGCATCAACCAACAGCACTGAACCTTCAACGGCTTTTAGTGCTCGCGAAACTTCGTATGCAAAGTCGATATGGCCAGGAGTATCAATTAAGTTCAGTATATATTCTTCACCCTTAATTTCTGTTTCCATTCTAACGGGACGCATTTTAATAGTGATTCCGCGCTCACGCTCGAGCTCCATAGTATCGAGCATTTGATCTTGCATATTTCTTCGTTCGACTGTTTTGGTAACTTCTAACATTCTATCGGCGAGTGTCGATTTTCCATGGTCGATATGGGCAATAATAGTGAAGTTTCGGATTTGTTTATTCATATAGGAATTGAGAATTGTACAAGCATAGTAGCAGATATTGGGGATATATAAAGAAAGTATATGAATTACTTATCGTGCAAACTAATGGTAATTTCTTTTTTCCATATTTTAGAATGTGCAGTATGCCACACTTCAAAAATCTCGTCGTTTTCCAATAAAATAAGTACAAATACTCCAACCAGAATTCCTCCTATTCCCGCAAACAATCCTTGCGCAAAAATACCCACTAATGTTGTTGTATCGATAAATGAAAGCGGTGCAAGAATTTGTAACAATAAATAGCTTGTTAAACCAATACAAAGTGAAGCCACTACACTTTGCCATACACCATGAAGCAACTCCTTGCTAAAACAATTATATTCTTTTTGAAATGAATACCAGAGCAATGTCGCAAAGCAAAGTTGCCCAAGAGAAAACGCAATGGGCAACATCAGCACTGCACTTTGCGCACCACCATCAACACGCATTATCGACTCGAACATACCCACAAATCTTGGTGATAGTTCATACCAAAACAATAAAAACCATGCAGACAAAACAGTTAATGAAAGTGAAATTATTGCGTAAAATAGTGGGCGCTTTGTTTCTCCTGCAGCATAGAATGCACGTGAAAAAAGTAGTATTAAACTTTGTGCAACAACCGATATTGAAAAAAGTGCTAATGCTGCTGCAACTAGTTTTGTGTCACTCCAACTAAATGCCCCACTTCCCAATATTGTTCGTACTATTTGGGCTCGCAAAACAATAAACAAAACCATTACGGGAATCGACCAAAACATAATATGTTTTGCAGCACGCAAAACATGCTTAATAAATTCCTTTCGCATTTTATTTTTATACAATGAGGATAGTGCTGGAAAAGCAGCCATTGAATAACTCACTCCAATAATTGCCAAAGGTACCGATTGTAAATTGTAACCAAACGTAAATAGTGCAATAGATCCAGTAACTAAGGTTCCTGCCAGTGAAATAAGAATAAGCATGGTTATTTGTGAGCCAGCAAGTGCCACAGTTCGAGGAATTGAAATACGCAAAACGTCGAGTACTGGTTTAGTTTTAATACGAAACGTAAATTTAGGAATAATATCGTGACTTCTTACTACAGGCACTTGTATTAGAAAGTGTAATAATGCACCCAAAACTACTCCCATTGCTAAGCCATATACTCCATATACAGGATAAAAGAAAATAACACCGATGATTATTCCAGCGTTGTAAAATATTGGACTTAACGCATATGCATAAAACTTTTTAAAAACTTGCACAAAACTAGAGAAAAATCCCGATAGTGACAATAATATTGGTTGCAGTAATAAAATTCGAGTGATTCCTACCAACTCAGTTGCATATTTTCCTTCCATAATTTCAGGAAAAAGTAGATTTGATAATTGTGGAATACATACAAACAAACCACCACATAGAATTACTGATAAAACTAATAATGTAGAAAAAATACTATTGATAAAATCGTCTTGCTCTTTTTTTTCTTTATCGAGTAAATGCGTAATTCGAGGAACTAAAACAGCACTTGAAACTAAAGCAATTATTACAGTAAAAGCAATATCTGGAATTCGAAATGCTGCATAATACACATCAAGCAGTTCGCCTGCTCCAAATTGGCTTGCAAAAAGCCGGTCGCGCACAAGCGCTAACAGTTGAGAAAGTATCGCAAAAAAAGCTAGCAAATAGGCCGCTTCATGAAGGCCTTTAATTTCTCTACCAAAAAAGTGAATGATTCGTCGGACCATATGTATTTATAAGTATACTGGTAAGCGCCTATTAAAAAAACCCGCTCATACATGACATACCCAGCGATATGTGCACATGAGCATATTACAGAGACATCTTGGAAAAGAAAAACCACTCTTACGAGTGGTTTAATGCCATACCTATAAGCCGGATTCTGTCCGTACTACGCTGTTGTAGTACTGCATAATCATTTGTCTAGCCTTACAATTACTTGTAAAGTCTTGCGATTCTCCACGACAAGCGTGGCACGATCTTGCACTTAGGTAAGAATTTAGCCGTTTCACTTTCTATGTTTCCATAAAAACTCATCCCGAAGGATGCCCTCGTATTTCTAGTTGGGCGTCTCTGTTCGCATCTCGTGAGTTACCTCAGACGGGCGTTACCCGCTACCCTGCTCCGTATAAATACGGAAGTGTCCGGACTTTCCTCGGTACAAAAATATATAAATATGCTTATGTAACGCGATTATGTAGTATGGAGTAATATTATACAACAGATACTAACTTTTGAAAAGAAAAACTATGTGCATCTTACACATAGGTCAAGAAAGAAGCTTCTGTATGGATCATCAACATGTTGTAAACGGTATGAGAACATGATTATCCTCACACAGAAGCCCTATCTTACTAACAACTTTTTTAGGTAGATTTTGTTCACCCTACGTTTAGAAGCGCCACGTTAGTCGAGCGTTTTCCCTCAAATAAACTCTGTGTTTACCTTAAATGATTCGCCTCACAGATTATACTATAAGAGTTGCAATGTATCCCCTGCTTTTAACCAATGTTGATCAACAAAACCTGCAGGAAGCTCAAGCACAAAACGTGCAGGTGTTTGAGGCCTGAATACGTTTGGATAAGAATTTGGACTTACATTACGTTCTATATACACAATTTCATTGAATTCATTAATCCAAACAATATCAATCGACATCAGCATATCTTTCATCCAAATACCGTGATATGCACTATCTTTAAACAGAAAAAGCATTCCATGTCGCTTGGGCAACGACTGTCTTCCCGACAGTCCTTTCTGCAAGTCGGCCGGTGATGAAACAACTTCAACGGTAATATGTGATTCCCCAATAATTGCACGAGTAACATCTTTAGTGGAAATTTGGGCAGAAAGATATTGCACTGTTGGAACTGAAAACAAACAAATTAAATAAAATAAATACAAAAAGAATGTTTTCAAACTAAGCTTCGCATAGTGCTTAACACCGTGCTCTCGGTTGTAATACATCATTACACTATCCATGTTTCTTTTTTAGCCACAATAATATTGCAATCATCACAAATGACGTTAATGATAATACTGGAATAGTAATATACCCATATTCAATAAAATATGAATCGGTGCAAGAAACCTCACTATAAATAGAACATGTTGCAGAGCCTTCTTTTGTTGCTAAACCAGACTGCAAATATGTATGATAACCGGCAAGCAGTAACCCAAGGAAGTTTAAGAATGCTGCATATGGCAATATCGCTCGACCATCCTTTCTAAACAATGCGAGTGTGAAAATAAAAACGAGCGGATACATAAAAATACGCTGATACCAACACAACGTACATGGCTCTAAACCTTGCATGTCGGAATAATACAAACTTCCCAACATGGCGCCAAGTGAAACAAGCAATGAATACGTAATACCATTTCTTGAAAAATGCTCTTTTATACCGCGAACTTTTTTTTTAAAAAATAGATGCCCAAGTAAAAATAAAATGATGCAAACATGAGCAATCAATGTGACAAGCGACAACATTGAAGTAAAAGATTCAGCGGAAATGTTCATGCAAATAGTATACCAATAAACAAAATAACGTCACCTAGTCGGTTGTGAGTAATCTTTGAAACAATGAAACTCGCAACGACTTAAATTCTCTATCTATCAAAATATTCCTACCAATAATTGTATAGTAGGCCCGTAACCAAAGATTCATATTAGTACTTTTCTCGTTAATTGTTACAACCGTTGCGTCGCCAACTTGCTGCAATACAAATTCCCATGTTCCTGTAATTCCATACGAAGATTCGAACTGTTCAACAGATAAGTAATTAGGTGCACTTCTTGATAAGATTCGTTTCATTCGAGTGCTCCCATTCTTAAGGTTTTCTCTCCATGTTACTTCTCCTCGCTCACCAACAAATAAAATCACAATCGACTCTACTTCAGGCCGTCGGCGTGGAATAAGTTCAATGTCTGCCGCGTTTGCCCAAATTTCAATAGGGCGATCTGTAAACGATTCTTGTTTAGAATCTTCGTATGCAATGGGTGCCAAAGCTCCAGTAACCAGAAAAGCGACAAATGAAGCAAGTAACAGTAGCACTATAGTAAATTTTTTTCTTACAGACATAAATGTTTACCTACAGTATAACGCATTCTACTTAACCCCTTAAGGCTGCTAATCGTTCTTGCACAGGAGGATGTGTTAAGAACAATTTATGCATAAACCCAACCTTCTCTTTTTTACCATCGAGTGAAGCTTTTGAACCAAATGGATCGCTAATATATAAATGTGCAGTTGCATGGTTAGCACGCTTCATTTGGGTGCTTGATGCATGAATTTTTTCTAAAGCCGAGGCTAGTCCTTCAGGATATCGTGTCAAAAGCACACCGGTTGCATCGGCTAAAAATTCTCTTTTTCGTGAGATAGCCAACTGAATCATCGTTCCAATTAATGGACTCAGTATTGTTAATGCAATTCCTGCGATAAGTAAAATAACCTGTAATTGCCCACCACCACGATCGTTATCTCTTCCTCCAAAGAACATTGAACGTGTAAGAAAATCAGCAAGTAAAGTAATAAATCCAACAAGCACCACAACAACTGTTTGCAATAAAATATCTTTATTACCAATATGAGCCAATTCGTGAGCAGCAACACCTTCTAGCTCATTTTTTTCTAGAATTGCAAGTAAGCCTGTTGTAAACGCGACTGCTGCATGGTTCTTATTTCTTCCTGTTGCAAAGGCGTTTGGAACAGACTCTTCAATAACATACACCTTTGGCATTGGTAAACCTGCTGTAATAGAAAGATTCTCAACAATAGTGTACAAGTCGTAATATTCACTTTTTTTAGCTTCTTTTGCGCCAGCAATTTTTAATACAATTTTATCTGAAAACCAGTAACTTGTAATATTCATTCCAACACTAAACAGTACGGCAATATATAGAATTAACGAATCATTGTAATAATAGCTTGCGAACCAGCCCATTAACATTATAAAAACAAAAAAACCAACCATAAGGAACCAGGTTTTTGTAATGTTTGTTGATTGATTTTTATATAGATTTGCGGCCATAGAAATATTTTATATAGACAAGTATACTCAAAAGTACTACATTGGCATACATGAGCAGTACATCAGAAAAAGTTACAACACCAATGACAATTTGCTTCTTTCTCAATCGAGAACAGCAACTAGTATTATTGGCAAAAAAAACAAGGAAAATTGGAATTGGGAAATTTAATGGATATGGCGGAAAAAATAACTTTGGTGAAAGCGCATTCGAATGCGCATTACGTGAGTGCACAATTGAATGTGGACTAACGTTCACTGAAGACAACACCGAACGCGTTGCACAAATCGCTTTTCAACACAAGGAAGGCCGAATCATCAATGAATCACTTTGTGATATTTTTGTTATCAACAAATGGGAAGGATTTCCAAAAGCAAGCGAAGAAATGATAGAACCAGAATGGTTTTTACTTTCTAACTTACCTTTTAGTGACATGATGCCAGGAGATTCTGCATGGATTGGAAGAGCGCTCGATAAGCAAACCAGCTATTTTACTGGAACCATAGTACTTAACGACAAGGGTGAAGTTGAGGATGTTTCACTTTCCTAATTGCATACATCCACCTTTTTTCTTTACGCAACGTTAAAATACCAACCTACTTAAAATCAACTTTTACAGGATCTTTTGCTACCTCTTTTTCGTCCTCATCTAACTCGAAGAATGTTTTCTTAGAGAATGAAAATGTTTTTGCAATAACATTTGATGGGAATGATTCAACAGCGATATTAAGGTCGCGAACATTAGTGTTGTAAAACCGTCGTGCTGCCTGAATTTTATTTTCAGTGTCAGTTAGTTCACGTTGTAATTCTAAGAAATTTTCATTCGCCTTCAGTTCTGGGTAGTTTTCTGAAACAGCAAATAACGACTTTAATGCGCCTGTAAGCATATTTTCTGCACCTGCTTGTTCGTCGACACCTTGCGCCCCCATGGCCATTGTTCGAGCCTCAGTAACACGCTCAAAAGTTTCTTTTTCGTGCGCAGCATACCCTTTTACCGTTTCAATTAAGTTAGGGATTAAGTCGTATCGACGCTTAAGCTGCACATCAATATCAGACCACGCCTCTTCTGTTCGTGTTCGTAACTGAACAAATTTATTAAATAACCCTATTCCAATAACAACCACTACTGCAACAATAATTAAAAGTATAATTCCAATTCCCATAATAATATCTAAGTTTATAATACGTTGATTATACTACAATTTTAGTCTTTTATCTGTAATGTCGATAAAATTTCATCAACTTTTTGTTTTTGTTTTTCTGTTGAAAGTACACCTTTCGCATGATAATCATCTTTTTCAAATGCCTCATCGTATGTGTACTGCACGATTAAGGTTTTCTGTTCAGGCAATTCAAATAAGATTGTTACAACACCCTCGCCTTCAGCACCTAAGAAATACTGCAGTCCTTCACGTTCATTAATAATTACTTTCTCTAAAAAAGATGCTATTTGCACTAATTCAGTACTAATTAAAGAAGATCGTTCTTTATCGATAACACCAAATGCAATGCCAGGGTTTTCTAGGAATGGTGCGCATTCTGCAGTACGCAAAGCATTTGGACACCATGAAATTGGTACGTATCGCATGATTCCAACAGCCCTTATAAAGTCTCTCCCAGGAATTGCCACATGCGCATTCTCTAAGTGAAATGAAGTCGCATACGTAAAAGCAAATCCATATTCACTAGTATATGTTTTCACTTTTTCATTTCCAGTGATTTCTGCAACCTTATCAGAAAGTTTATCTTGAAAGTCGACAGTTTTTTGAACTGCATCATAGGTATCAAACGAACTCGCAGCAGTAATATACCCAAAAATAAATCCAGTTCCTATTACCAGTAATGTTACTAACAGCCGCACAAACATATTATTTTTCTTCTAAGTCTTCCTTAAGTAACTCGTCGTCGGCAGTTTTTTGTGCACTGGAAACAACTTCAGCCTCACGTACTGTTTCTCCAGTTGATGTTGTTCGAGATTCTCCTTCAAAACCTGGCGCACCGAACACATTGGCAGTTTCGTTTCCTTTTCTAATGAAGAAGAATAGTAAAATAAGTCCTCCAATTAATGGCACCAAAGACAACAATATCCACCACCCTGTTTTATCGATATCGTGTAGTCGACGAACAGAAATTGCTATAGCAGGAATTAATACTGCTATTCCATACAAACCAGATAATAACTCTAAACCTGAAACGACACTCCCAACAATTGATAGAGCTATAGATATTGAGATATTTACCAGCGTAAACATCCAAAACTGTTTTCGACTTGATCTTCCTTCAAATACCGCAAAATGTCGCCATGCATCTAAGTAGTAATCCATACTTTAATTATCATTTAAAACTTATAAGTATGTACAGTATAGCAACTTTAACGATACTTATTCTACTTCTAGAACCTCGCCATTTAGATAGATTTGTACACGATTAACTGTTGCAAATTGCATTGCAGTTTCAGTAATTTGCGTTTCGATTCGAGGAACATCACATACACCAGCGATTGGCCCTACAGATCCGGTTAGGTACACATTAGCAACCCCATTTTCAATTGTTGCACCTTGAAATAGCAGATTTTCTTGTGTTGCAATAAAGTTTGCTGGAGAGAACCCGTGATCAAATGCATCAGTAAATAATATTGCCAATGCAGCATTTAGAACTTGTGGTGTTGGTGCAATTGTTTGAGATACCATTACAACAACATCGCAAGCTTCTCTATTGTTATTTGTATAATCAAATAGATCTGGATTTGCTAGAAGTGCAATTTTAACTTTAGTTCCATAAAAAGGCCTATTTGCAGTAGTTACTGAATTTTCTGCAGACAAAACTCCCTCATCGGTGATTTCGTCGAAAATATCACTATCGTATCCCGCAGCAACAAGCTTTTGTTTTGCTTCATCTGTTGCTACAAGTGCATCAAATTCTGCTTTAAGTTCAGCAATTTCTTCGTCGGTTAATTCTTGTGTTTCTTCAGCATTGTTATTTATCAGTGCTTCGGTATTTGGCTTGTTGATTCCAAAAAACCAATATAGCAGAGCGAGGATAATAATCACAATCGCAGCAATAACACCAAACATGACAACCTTATCTCCCTTCTGTTCTTCCGTTCGAATAATTTCAGCGTCTTTAATTTCTTGATTATTGTTGTTTTCCATATGTTTTTTAGATTACTGCGTTTTTGTACGAAGTCAAGAAAAAATCACAACATTGTATGTTGTGATTTTTTCTTTATTATCATTCTCAGCTTGCCTTGCTACGGCGTAGTCGGGGTTGAGAATCTCCAGCTTATACTTCCATATAGCTCGCTACACTCGCTGAAGGTTATAAAACACAGTCGCTACGATTTACTTTGGGATCCTCGATCAAGTCGAGGATAAATAAAACATGGTCGCTCTAAAGTACTTCCAGTTTTATTTACATCATTCCTGGCATTCCCATACCTCCCATATCTGGCATTCCTCCACCTCCATCTTTCTTCTCTGACTTCTCGGTAATTGCAACTTCTGTTGTAAGTAAAATACCTGCAGCAGAAGCGGCATTTTGAACTCCGTTACGAGTTACACGAACAGGGTCGATAATTCCTCGAGCAAGCATATCGTCGACAATGACATCTTTAAGCGCATCATATCCAGACGATGCCTTTCCATCCATAACTTTTTGCACAATTACAGAACCGTCATCTTTTCCTGCATTAGTGGCAATTTGTTTAAGTGGTGCTTGTAACGCTTTAGCCACGATAGTATATCCAACACGAGTTTCATGAGACATCTCACTTCCCTCTTTCTCGATTTTTGCAAGCAACTTCTTTGAAGCTTTTGCAAGCGCGCTACCTCCTCCAGCAACAATACCTTCAGCAATAGCTGCCTTAGTTGCATTTACAGCATCCTCAATTTTAAGCTTCAAATATTTCATCTCGGTTTCTGTTGCCGCTCCAACCCGAATAACTGCAACTCCTCCCGAAAGTTTTGCAACTCGCTCCGTAAGCCTGTCTTTGTCATAATCAGCTTTTGCTACAGAAATTTGTGCTTTTATTTGAGCAATTCGACTTTCAAGTTCTTTTTTAGCTCCTTTTCCTCCAACAATTACTGTTGTATCTTTTGTTGCTACAACACGATGTGCTTTTCCAAGCACCTCTAAGCCAACTTTTTCAAAATCTAATCCTACTGTTTCTGAAACAACAGTAGCTCCAGTGGTAATTGCAATGTCTTCAAGTAAATCTATTTTTTTATCACCAAAACCTGGGGCCTTAATTGCCAAAACATTAAATGCACCTCGTAACTTATTTAACACAAATGTTGCGAGCGCCTCTCCGTCCACATCTTCAGCAATAATCACAAGATCTTTTTGTCCTGTTTGTGCAAGTTTCTCAATAAGTGGAAGCACCTCTTTAACATTGGAGATCTTTTTATCGGTAAGTAAAATTGATGGTTCTTTAAACTCGGCCTCCATTCGTTCTGAATTAGTAACCATATATGGTGAAATATATCCGTTTGAAAATTCAAGCCCTTGCGCAATATCAGATGTAACACCAACTGTTTGCGCTTCTTCAACAGTTACAACGCCATCCTGACCAACCTGTGTAATTGTTTCAGCAATGATTGTTCCTATTTCTTCAGATTCTGCTGAAATGGTTGCAACATTTTTAATTTCTTCTTTTCCTTTAATTTGCTTAGCACTTTTCTTTAAATCTTCAACGACCTCTGCGGCCGCATCTTCAATAGCATTCTTAATTCCAATAGCATTCGCTCCCATTGTTGTGTAACGCATCCCTTCTCGAACCATTGCATCGGTAAGAATGGTTGCAGTTGTTGTTCCATCGCCTGCAGCATCGTTTGTTCGAGTGGCAACTTCTTTAATAATTGAAGCTCCCATATTTTCGAATTTATCTTCAAGCACAATTTCTTTTGCAATTGAAACACCATCATTGGTAATAGTTGGCGTTCCATAACTTTTGTCTAAAATAACATTACGTCCTCGTGGGCCAATAGTAACCTTTACTGCATCAGCCACAGTTTGCACACCTTTTGCCAAAGCCTTTCTGGCCTCTTCATTAAAAATAATTTGTTTTGCCATAAATAGTTTGAAGTTAGTTTAGTAAAAATTAATTAATTGTTGCCACCAGGTCGCCCTCTACTGCTAAGTAATAGTCTTCACCCTCAACTTTAATTTTATCTACCCATTTTTTGAAAAGCACTTTGTCGCCTTTTTTAATAGACATATCTTGTTTTTTTCCATCAACAATTTTCCCAGGACCAACTGCTAAAACTGTTCCTCGTAATAACTCATCGTCGCCTCCCATAGAATCTGGAAGAATAATCCCTGATGCGGTTTTTTTATCTGCTTTTAGTGCAGAAATTAAGACTCGATCTGCCAATGGCATAATCAAATTTTCACTTTTTGCCATATATTTCTTGTTTATGTTTATAAATGAAACCTATAAACATTGCCGTGAATTTCTTAGAATATTTCTCGCTCACAACTAATGTGAAGGTAATTATATGAGTTTGCAGACTCCGGTCAAGTTTTTAAACTAAAGAAGTTCTAAAGAAAATTATGTAACGATTATCGTTACATGTAGTATCACTGTACACTCAGCATTAAATCCACTAGCTTCGGAATTGCCACAGCAAAGCCAAATAATAGCAATGGAAAAGATTTACACAGTATTGTGAATTTACAGTAATTCAAAATTAGTATTTCACACACTAATCCTAAATACCACCTTAAAGAAACTTGTGTATTGCCCTCGTCTTCACCTTATGCTAAAGTTTTCCCACTAAATCGCTATGATTACTATTTTAACAATTATTCAAATCGCACTTGCAATAACACTTATTGTTGCTATTTTGCTACAAAGTTCTGCAGCAGGAATGGGTGCACTTGGAGGCGGTGGCGATTCTGTTGACTCTGGATACCACACACGTCGCGGGTTTGAAAAAACACTATTTAATGCAACTGTTTTACTTGGTATACTTTTTGCAGGTTTAGCGCTTGTTATCTTTATCTTTTCATAATTATTTAGGTATAATTACTGGGCACTCATTCATCTTCCCTCTATTTAATTAATTTAGTTATTATTTTATCGGCACACATTTATTTTTCTTTTGTAACTTATTTACTTACGTAAACACCATCGTGCATTCACAAACAGAAGACACAAAAGATATCCAAAAGCATTCATTTTTTACAAAAGTGTTTTTCGCTTTTTCTTACACCGAGAAACTTATCTTTCTTATTGTTTCACTAGTATTTCTATTTATTGGACTTACCTTACTTTTACAATATAACGAATCGATTCTTGAAACGGTTCCGGTGCATGGTGGAGAATTGCAAGAAGGGGTAATCGGAACACCGCGTTTTGTTAATCCTGTATTGGCAGTATCAGATACAGACAACGATCTTGTAACATTGCTATATTCTGGCTTAATGCGCATTGATAGTACAGGAAAACTTATTTACGATTTAGCAGAATCGCACTCTGTTTCTGATGACGGCTTAACATACACTTTCGTATTAAAAGATGATGCAGTTTTTCATGACGGAAGACCAGTTACCGCTTCAGATGTAGTATTTACAATTGAGAAAATAAAAACTGACATTATTAAAAGTCCACAGCGTGGTAATTGGGACAGCATCAATGTTGAAGCTATTGGAGAAAACCAAGTAATTTACACATTACCCAACCCTTTCCCTGCTTTCTTACTTAACACAACACTTGGAATTCTTCCATCACACATATGGCAAGGTGTTGCAGATGAAGAATTTCCTTTTACAGAAAGAAATATAAATCCTATTGGATCTGGGCCTTTCAAAATTTCAAAGATTAATAAAAATTCTGCAGGTATTGCTGAAAGCTATGAACTAACATCATTTTCTAATTTTACACTTGGAAAACCTTACATAGAAACCATTCTTTTAAAATTTTATAAAAGTGAAGTTTCACTTGTTGAGGCAATTCGAAATGGAGAAATTACAAATGCAGGAGGTATTAGTCCACAAATCGCAATAGGATTAACAAACACCAACTACTCTATTACTTCGTTCCCCCTGCCTCGTGTATTTGCAGTGTTTTACAATCAAAACCAATCACCTATTTTAGCTTCACCTGCAGTGCGAGAAATTTTGGAAACATCGATTGATAAAGAAAAAATTGTCGCAGATGTATTACAAAACTTTGGCACGGTAATTGATGGTCCAATTCCAACATCTTTGCAATCTGAAGAAGTACTTTTTGGCAATGCAGCCTCGACCCCGCAGTATTCTTCTGAAGAAGCTTTGCGATTAATAGGAGAAGCTGATTTTGATACTAATACTGAAGGAGTATTAGAGGACAGTAACGGACAGAGGTTGCAATTTATACTTGCAACAGCAGATGTTCCTGAACTTATTCAAGTCGCTCAACAACTTGAAAAACAATGGAAAGAACTTGGTATTGCTGTTACAGTAGACGTATTCTCGACACGTGATTTTACGCAAAATATTATTAGAAGTCGATCGTATGATGCAATACTTTTTGGTGAAGTAATTGGAAGAGATATAGACCTCTATCCATTTTGGCATTCATCGCAACGAAATGATCCAGGGCTTAATATCGCTAACTATGCAAATATTGATGCTGATGCTGCATTAGAAGAAGCTCGTACACAAACAGATGAAGCATTAAAAATGGAGACATTAAAGATTGCAACCCGAGAGATTGCAAACGACACCCCTGCACTGTTTCTATATAACCCAGAATATATATATGTAACTTCTGATACGATTAAAGGTATTGCGTCACAAACACTCATGACCGGTTCAGAACGCTTCGTAACAGTTCATGAATGGTATAAAGATACAGACAGAGTATGGAATTTCTTTAACATATAAAAGCACTCACACGTCGTGTAACATGCACAACTTTTTCTTTACAAACAAATTAGTAATGTAAAACAATTAATTAAAATAAACATGGATTCAAATAATACAAACAATTCAAACAGAGACGGAGAACGAAAAATCACTCCGCGACCACCACATAAATTCACTCCACGAACAGGTGGAACACAAGGTGGAGGTAATCGATTTAAAAAACGACCAACAGGTAATACCAATGGGAATAGTCGAAGTAACACGGGACCACGAAATAAACCTAATCAACAACAAAGGGTAGGTATTTCGACAACAGTACGTCGTCCAGTTAGGAAGTTGCGGCCTAATCGAGCACACACTCGAAATCAAAAACAATTACCAATTCCAGTGATTGGTGACAACGTGCGAATCATTCCTGTTGGAGGAGTAGAGCAAGTTGGACAAAACATGACCGCTATTGAAGTTGGTGAAGACATTATTGTGATTGACTGTGGATTCCAATTCCCTGAAGAGAGTACTCCTGGTATCGATTACATTCTTCCAAATACTACATACTTAGAAGAAAATAAACATCGAATTAAAGGTTTGTTTATTACTCACGGTCACTTAGATCACATTGGAGGTATACCATTCATTATTGATAAACTTGGATACCCGAAGGTTTATAGCCGACAGTTCGGTGCAATTATGATTGCGAAACGACAAGAAGAGTTTCCACAACTCAAGAAACTAGATATTGTTACGCTTGATGGCGACGAAACCATAGCGATTTCTGATAATTTCAAAATTGAAACATTCTCAATTTCGCATGCAATTCCCGATTCAATGGGACTTATTCTACACACACACCTTGGAGATGTTGTGATTATTGAAGATGTGCGTGCCGACAACCTAGACGGTGTTCCAACAGAACAAGAGGTTGCACAGTACAAACGATTCAAGAATCAAAAAACACTACTGTTAACAATGGACTCAACCGGGGCAGAAAAACAAGGATGGTCGCTTTCTGAAATTGGAATTATGGATAATATAGAAGATATTATCCGCGACGCACCAGGACGATTAATTATTGGAACATTTGCATCGCAGGTAGATAGAATTTTAGGAATCATTGAGCTTGCCGATAAACACGGAAAGAAAATCATTGTTGAGGGGCGAAGCATGAAAGGTAATCTTGAAATTATTAAACTTCTTAACTTACTTAAGAGTGACAATATCGCAACACTTGCCGATTTAGACCACTTAGCTCCAGACAAAATTGTAATGCTAGTAACAGGTGCTCAGGGTGAAGAATTTGCTGCACTTATGCGAATGGCCAATAAGTCACATAAACAAATTCAGCTTCGAAAAGAAGATACCGTGTTGCTTTCATCTTCTATTATTCCAAGTAACTGGCGCTCGGTAGCCGACTTAAAGAACTATCTGTATACATCAGGTGCAAAAATTATTACGTATGCTGATTCTGACGTGCATGCATCAGGACATGGTAGTCGAGAAGAATTGAAATGGATTCATGAACAATTCGATTACGACTATTTCATGCCAGTTCATGGTGAACCATATATGCTTGAGCTTCACAAAAAACTTGCAGTTGAAGCTGGCGCAAAAGAGGAAAATATCTTTATTCCACAAAATGGAAGCATTATTCAAATATCAGGAACAAAAGAAAATCCTATTGTAGAAAAACTTCCAATGAGAATTCCACATGCACTAGTAACCGTTGATGGATTCTCGGTTTCAGACCAACGAGATGTTGTGTTACGAGACAGACTACATCTTTCTAGAAATGGAATTTTTGTCGTAGTAGCATCAGTTAATACGCGAACTGGGAAACTTAAAAAATCGCCAGATATTATTTCACGAGGGTTTGTGTATCTACGAGAATCACAAGAACTACTACAGGAAGCTCGAAATATTATTAGAAAAGTTATTGAACGAGAAATTGGAAAAACCAAGTCTGTTGATTTCGACAAATTGAAAGACATTGTTGAATCGGAAGTAAGTAAATTTATCTTCCAAAAAACAGCAAAAGAACCTTTAGTAATTCCTGTAATTCTTGGAATATAAGTACGTAGGAATAATTACAAAAAGAAAAAACCACACAATATGTGTGGTTTTTTCTTTTTGTGAGTGATAGATTTAGTAACGAGATGATCTCAACAACCCAATACCCTAAACTGGAGTGGCTTTCTTTTTGCCACTATATCACTTTCGCAATTGAACATTTTTGCGAAATAATAACCCCAAACTTCCTAAAGCAACATTTTGCACTCTGTGCAAAATTAGCTGAACTAGGAATTACTGAGAAGTATTCCAGAAGCTCAGTGAGACAATGGAAACGTCACGTAGTTCAAACACATTCATCATTCTATAGCCGAATGATTGCAAGACTTATTGTACACATGGAAAGTGCGTCATCTGTACTTGATGATTTCGATTCACGTTTCAGGGCTTTCAAAAAGGTCTCGTTCATCTTGTATGTTTTACTACTTGAAAAAGTGTTTGGCGACTCTTACTCACTCAAGCTGTATAAATATGCACATTGGAAATCGCACACACTTGAAGAAATTTCAAGTGATGAAATTCCCAATGAAGTTATGCGTGTTATGGAACAAATTGGCGCTAAAAGAACACATCCTGTTGTCGAAAAAGCGTATTTAGGCACAGAAAGCTTAGATCCATTTCTCACATACTCTGTGCTTCCCTGCTGGTTAAATAAAGTGTTATGTTTCTTCGGAATCACGTATTTCAACCTTACGGTTTTGCAATGGGGTGACCCTGCGTTTACGGGTTCAAAATTCGATAAGAAGGTTCTAATTCGTTGATTCCTTCATGCGGTTTTCCGCACTTTTTCTTTTTTATAGCAACGTTATTTCATGCTACCATGTAAGTAATATGAAGCTCTCAAAATCTTACCACCGTACAATTATATACATACTAGCCTTTGTCTTTACACTCCATGTAACTCCAGGAACATATATTAATTCTAGTTTTATAGAACAATTTGTTGGTCCAAAAGGTGTTGGTTTAGTGATTGCGTTAGGATCATTATTTACCCTTGTCGCATTCTTTTTTACTCGCCCTGTATTAAGTAAATACGGAAACTACAAGACATTTACTTTGGTACTTTTTTTAGAACTCATCGCTTTATTGATATTAAGCATTGCAACGCTCCCGGGGTTTATACTAGTATCTGCATACATCTTAGGTTTTATAATGCGAAGCTTAGCATTTTTTCATTTAGATATTTTTCTGGAAGAAGCTTCAGATAATAAATCTACAGGTGGAATTCGCGGAATCTATTTAACAATAATGAATATTTCTTTTTTAATTGGGCCACTACTGGCGGGGTTCGTTATTCAAGATGCACAATATTGGAAAGTGTACTTAATTAGTAGCATTATTTTACTTCCATCAATCTATATCGTAATTCGCTATTTACGTGATTTTAAAGACCCTACATACGAACGCTTCGATTTCAAAACAATAATGAAAGCTGTGCATTCACAAATCGACTTGCGGTCTGCGTTTTCTATTCAAGCACTGCTTCGATTCTTTTATTCGTGGATGATTATTTACACACCAATTTACCTTGTACAAACTGTTGGATTCACCATTGCAGATACAACAAAAATTATCGCAATTGCACTTATTGCTTTTGTATTACTACAAGGATTCCTTGGATATATAGCAGACAAATATATTGGAGAAAAAGAGATTCTTATCACTGGTTTTCTTATTCTTTCTGCGAGTACTGCAATGATGAGTTTTATTGACTCAAACAGCTTCTGGATTTGGACAATGGTACTATTCATGACCCGTGTTGGGGCCAGCATGATTGAAATTATGGGAGAAACATACTTCTTTAAAAAAATCGACAGTACTGATGTAAGTATTATTGGAGCTTTTAGAATGACACGTCCATTTATATATGTACTCTCACCACTTCTAGGCTCGCTCCTGCTGTTTATTATCGACATCAAGTACCTGTTCCTTATTTTAGGAATATTCATGCTTTACGGAATCAGACACGCACTTATTTTGCACGATACCCTGTAAAAACTTGCAAATTTCTTGAAATTATCCTGAATTTCAAAGTGAAATGAAAATTAGAATATACTTAGTACACGATGTTGCCATTAACCTTGAAGCAAATAATAATTACGAAAGGATCATTATTGGTGAGGTCAACGACACTTATTACAATGAAAAGCAGCTCGGAGTCAAGCTTGTTAATGGTTATAAATTAACAATTCCATGGACAAATATTAGATGCGTTATCGAACATAATTGATAATGCTTTTTTCTTTTATTGTATAATCCCTTTCTCTCGCAAAATAACTTCTATCTCATCCTTCCCTACATCTCCAAAAATCTCACCATCAATATCAAGTGTTGGAGCTTTTGATTGTTCTGATTTTTCAATCATCTCATCAAGGAATGCAGGATTTTCTGAAACGTTTCTTTCTTCAAAAGTAACACCAACTTCTCGTAAATATGTAAGTGCTCCGATGCACCACGGGCACCCTGTTTTTGTATAAATAATTATGTTCATAAGTGTAGTATAGCAAATAGGTATATTTTTTTCGCACACGTCAACTATCGAAAATAAAGGGTTTAACAGAATAAAAATGAAATATTGAGCAGTAATCCACAAACTATACACAGAAATTTATAATTTGTGTTTGCATCAAATCTAAATAAAAGATACAACTGTTTTTAATATGAAATTATTGATTGTAGAAGACGACACAACAATTCGAAACGTACTCCGATTGAGCTTTCAATCTGAAGGCTATATAGTTGATGAAGCCGATAATGGCGACGATGGTTCATATTTAGCAAGAACCAATCAGTATGACATTATTATTTTAGATAATATTCTCCCGAAAAAACTTGGAAAAGAAGTTTGTAAAGATATTCGAGAAGCCGGTAAGACAATACCGGTTTTATTTTTATCTACAAAATCTGATGTACTTACTAAAATTGATATTCTTGATAGTGGTGCAGACGATTATTTATCAAAACCATTTTCATATGAAGAATTAAAAGCTCGAATTAGATCAATAACAAGACGACCAAAGAATATTGCTGCGCAAACATATACCATTGGCAATGTACATCTCGATAGTGACAAAAATGAAGTAAGAATAAGTGGCAAAGAAATTGCATTTACTAGAAAAGAATTTGCCTTACTTGAATTACTTATGAAACATCAAAATAACGTAGTCTCACGTGGGCACATAATGGAGCATGTTTGGGATATGAACGCCGATCCATTCTCTAATACTATTGAATCTCATATTTTAAATGTGAGAAAAAAGATTGGTGATGCAAACCGCAGATTAATTAAAAATGTTCCTGGGAGAGGATATAAAATTGTAGCAACATGTTAATTCACTCTCCGACAAAGCAAGCATCAATATATTATTCGCACATGCGAGAACTTACTAAGTCTCGCTTTTTTTATATGTATTTTAAGTCTTTCTTACTTCCAATAAAAAATACCATTACACTTGTAAGAATTGGGAGCATTTCTGCAGGACTACTTCACGACATGATGAGTCCAGTAACAGCACTTGTTTGTTCACTTAATTTAATTGATGATTCAGACCCAAATGCAAAAATTATTCTTGATACAAAAGTGCAAACAGAAAAAACTATTCAATTCATTAGAGAACAACTAAATGGAGATATCGATTCTAAAAACTTTTTTTCAATATCTGAAACCATAGTTAAAATTTTAAAAATTTTACAACACAAAGCGACAAATAATCGTGTAAAAGTAAGCCACATTTCACATGGAACTATCGATGAAATATATTTAAATCGATTGCTATTTTCAAGAATAATAATGAATGTTATATCGAATGCAATTGATTCATATGAAACCAGTAACACTTCAAACCGTGAAGTATTCATCGAAACATTCACTAAAGAAAAATCTCTAGAAATACTTGTTAGAGATTTTGGATGCGGGATGTCTAAGAAAGAATTAAAGAATGTATTTAAATATTTTTATACCAGCAAAGAAAATGGAATTGGAATTGGATTACCTACAGTTAAAAGAATAGTGAAGAAACATCTTCACGGCTCAATAACCTGCACAAGCGAAATAAATATAGGAACTATGATGAAAATAACTATCCCTCTACCCTAACCTCAGCTTCTGAATTATCAATATCAAACACATTCTCAAGCCCGCCATGGCGCTCTCCAGTATCAATTCTTCTATACACACCTCCTGAAGAATTATTCCCGGATGTTGAATTACCTCCCTGCTGTGAGCCTCCAGATTGATTATCGACACCTGCACTTTGCCCATTGCCGACGGGAGTATCTACTGGAACTATTGCACCCGCATCTGATGTAACATTAGTGACCGAAGTGGCAACCGTATCTCCACCATTGGAACCCGAATTAGATGGATTACCTCCACTCGAACCTGTTTGCGTAATTCCAGTGTTTCCTAGTGGCGTTGATTTTTTTTGATTTGGTTCAGTTACTGTAACAACTAATGTGTCACCGACTTCAACATTATTAGTATCACCAGAAGTTGTGGTGGTAATTTCAGTAGTTATTGTTTCACCACTTTCAGATGTAAGCGTAACAACAGTTACTGTTTCAGTTTCCGCTCCTGCTTGGCCTTGCGCAGCTCCATTTCCGGTGAGACTAGAAATGATTCTGGTATATGTATCAATCGAGGCAACACTAGCAATGATTTGTAAAAATGTTCTTTTAGGGGTTATGGTTAAAACTTTTTTAGCCTCTTCAACAGAGAGTGCATCTGGGTATGTCTTTTGGCAATCTGATATAAATGCAGGATCGAACCCTCGCGCACTATATATTTCACAGGACGCCTTTTCGCCCTTAACACTTACAACTTCCCATTGGTTGTTTACGCGTTGTGCATAGAAATCTTTACGTTGTGCATCTTTTGTATCAAACAATGTCCCTCGAGCATAACTAGTACTTTTTTGAACAACTTGAATATCTTCGTACGACACGTCGTACACTTTTGCGACCGCAGCGAGGGCCTCTGCTATTAACTCATCGTCAGTTTTGTCGATATTATTGGTAGAAATAAGCACTGCAATAACAACAGAAGAAACAAATAAAATTGCAACCACACTTAGTAAAATATATGAAGCAAAACCTGACTTTTTTAAAGAAATAGTATGGTGCACATGCATAGCTTTATTGTATCAAATTAGCTACAATATTTTTCTATGCAACAAACGATGATGAAACCAACACTGGTAACAGCAACAATAATTTATTCAATTATATTACTTCCCGCTTTTGTTCTTGCACCCTTTGCAGTATTCCTTTACGACGACCCTTCTTCAACAGGAATACTTTTAAATGCATTTTCTTTGTTTTGGTTTGTGTTTCCTGCAACAATTATTGCAAGCATTTTAGGGGGATGGATTACGTTTATTCGCAATAAAAACACTCTGACAAAGATTTTTCTATCATTACCAATCATTCATGCAACACTATTAGCATTTTTTGGTATTCTCAACTTTGCTTCGTAACTTTACACATGCTTTCGTAAGTATGCCACCCCTCCATACAAACCATTAATATCTGTATCTTGTGCAAATACAATCTTAGGTAGTTTTGGTAGTTTAAAGCGCATGTTTTCAAGTGAACGATTAATTTGTTCTAAGTCGAAAGACTCTGTCATTCCTCCACCTAATACAACAATATCTGGCGACCAATACACGATGGTGTTATGAATTCCTCCAATTACATAGCGCATTACATAATTTCGTACCGCTCCATCTGTAATATCTTTAAATAACGAGTTATATTCTTTTTTCAGTGCGGTTCCCGATACGTCATGTAAGAATTTTTTTTGTTCAACATCAACAATTTGAAATCCTGGTTCGTAACCCAAACTATACGGACCAATATCTCCATCAACAATAAGTGAGCCTCCAATACCAGTCGAGAATGTTAAATATGCAACATTTTTATAACCTTTTCCTGCACCAAATATTGCCTCACCAAGCCCTGTCATATCTGTATCATTTTTAAGAATAACTCGAGCACCTGTCATTCGTGCAATATCTTTTTGTACAGGTTTTCCTACCCAAGTCTCTAAGTTTGGTGAAACTAAAAGCTGTGAACCTTCTTCATTAAAAACTCCTGCGATACCGCATATACAAAAATGAATAGTTTTATTTTCTGCTGCACTTATTTCAATAACCTGGTTTACAGTTTCTTGGATTTTCACCATAGCCTCTTCATATGTATCAGGTGTTGCAACAATATATGGAGTACCAAGTTCTCCAGTTTTTGTAACTTCTGCAAATCGCATCCTTGATCCTCCAATATCTGCAACAATATTCATATATGTATAAATTAGTTTGTAAAAATATCTTTCGCTTCCAACCAAAATTCATCAACTCCTTCTTGCTGTAAATAATACCACCACTCAACACCCCATAAATACTGTTTTTCGAAGCGAGTAGATTCAGCGAAAGATACAATTTCTCTAAACTTGGTAATGTTCATACGCTCAAGCTGAGTATCAATACTCGTTTCAATGATTGGTTGTAATAACCACGGTTCTATAGAAAGCTCTATAAGCATTGTTTCTTTTTCTCCATATAACAATTCCATAACACCAGCTTTAAATCTATAAAAATGCGGAGTTAAGAATGAGCGAAATGGTCCAATATCTGGATTCCATAAATATACATACACTGAAGTTCCAAATGCATCACCTCGCGAATATGCACCTTTCCAAAAACCAATATTTCCAGAATCTGTAACTAGAACATCACGACTAGCATCAAGTGATTTAACAAATGCTATTTCTTCTTCAAGAAATGTAACATCTAAATCTGGACCACAATGTTCGGTTGCAAACACACCCAAAAAAGGTTCATTCTCAACTTGCCAATAGGTAATCGCAGAACTATCTTTATATCTTATGACAACTGTTTCAAGATATTCTATAATTTCAGTTTTTTGATCTTCCCATGCAAGTTGTTTTGCCCATTCCGGCTCATGACATTCAGGCCACCGTGGCAATCTTCTTCCAATAGCAAAAATAACTTCACTTCCTGTTTCTTCCGCGACAGCAATTTGATAGTCGAGTTCTTCAAAATTCCATACATCATCTTCTGGCTCAACCATATTCCAGTGAGCCGCTAATCGTAAATGTCGAACCTCTAAATCGTACATAATGGCATCGTATATCTCTCTCCAGTTTAATCCAAGTTCTTCTGCATAGAACGTATTAAAAGAAACACCGTACTGAATTTCTTCTGGAGTCTTTCTATTTCCAATTAAAAAATATAATCCAATAAGCAACAAAAGTACTGCAAGAATACTGCTGAGGACTTTTGTTTTTTTACTAAGCTTTTTTACGAATATCATAATTATATAAATAATAACGAAAAACCTGTAATTAATACACTAATCGAAATAACTTTTTGAACCCTATCAATACTCGTAACATTCTCTCCTAAATGTACTGAAGTTTTTCGGCCAAAAAATACTGAAAATAGTAATAGGAATAAAAATTGAACACCAGCAAGTGCTTGAATAATTGCAATATCACCCAGTGCAATTGCTTTTAATAACAATAAACTCGCTATACCAGCCAGGACTTTATTAAACACCAACAAAACATATCCCTTGCTATCTTTTTTTACTTTTTCAGTATCAGCTATCGTTACTTTTTTCTTATTACGAAATACTGGATGAAAAAGAAGTGACAATGCAACAATACTTATTCCAATTCTCGACCAAAAAAATGCACTATCGAAATGCGTGATGGTAAAAAGTATTTTAAGTACTATGTAATGAATAGCGAAAGCTGTTCCAGAAAATACCGTTAAAATAAATTGTTTTTTATTGAATCTAAATCGAGCAACTAAGAACATTCCCAGAACTAAAAACATAAATCCCCACAAAAAGTTTGATGGAATTGTGGCGTTTAATACATAAAAAGAAAGTAACAAAGTTACAAGAGCGTTTACTGAACTAACCACAGGAACAACGTCGGATGCGTCTGCTAATTTGAAACTTTTAAACAATGCAATGAGCCCAGCAATAAAAGAAATGGCACTACCAAATACCAGAATAATAACTGAAATAGTTGGCTTAGAAATATTTTCTATTGCAGGAATTGAAAAAGCATCAAATGGTAAAGGAATCCAAGAAAATAAAAATAAAAAAACTGAAAGCAGTGAAAGTACACTAATAATAAATGCTAATTTAATAGGATTACCAACCTCTTTTGAAGAAACAATATACTTATCAATTAATGAAACAACGGCATTAATAGCTTGCGCTAGTACCACGAGCAAAATCCAGAATGTCATTTTATTTCATCGGTTAAAATAACGAGTGCATTTGCTTCACATATTTTTTTATATTCGTATGCAGAATCACGAATCGTTCGTTCTTTTGTTTTGTAATCGATAGCAACAAGCCCGAAACGTTTCCCATATCCAAGCGCCCACTCGAAATTATCCGTCATCGACCAATACAGGTATCCGCGAACATCAACACCATCGCTCATTGCCTGATGAATCCAATAAATAAGACCCGTAATGTAATCAGCTCTATAAATATCAAGTTCATCAGCGATACCAGCCTCAGACACGAACACAGGAACGTTATATCGTTTTAGTTCCATAAGCGCATGGTAAATACCTTCTGGAAAAATATCCCATCCCATATCATTCTTTTTATATACTTTAGTATCCCCAAATTTTTTATGAAAATAATAATTAAGACCAATCGAATCGATGTGGTTTTTAATTTTATTCAGAAAATAATGATTCCAAAACCGTCTGAAAACAAAAGCTGAAAGTATATTGAATGGATTTTTATTCGAACTAATATAAATATTATCTTTTACAATACTTATTTCAGAAATTAAATCCTTCTTTTTAATAACTTTATACGCTGCAATATGAGCATCTGCTAAATTATTTAAAACCTTTATCATTAAAAATGGGCGACGTTTTTTAAGTGGAGGCCAATTCCCTCTCATAAAACCGTTACTTGCAACAACATTTGGTTCATTAATTGTCGACCAGTGATTACACAAATCTCCTAAATGATCAGTAACGAATGATGCATATCGTGCAAAATATTCTGCAAACTTTTTTGATTCCATGCCACCTTGCTCGTACAACCACTGCGGTAATGTAAAATGCCACAATGTAATAAACGGCTCTAGTTTTCTTTTTTTTAATGCCTTAATAACTCGTTCATAATGGCGGATTGCATCAGTACTAAATTCTCCTTCATGTGGTTCAATTCTTGCCCATTCAATAGAGATTCTATGTGCATTGTGTCCAAGTTTTACGGCAATATCAAAATCTTCTTCGTAGCGATTAAAATGATCGGGACCACTGTCTGCAACTGGTACTCGCTTAGAAGTACGCGCTTCAAATGCCCAATCTGTGTTGTAAATATTACCTTCAACTTGATACGACGCTGATGCTGCACCCCAGTAGAAATTTTTTGGAAACTGTAAGCGCTTATTCATACTTATAATTATAACAATAATTACATAATCAGTTATACAACTGCACTACTAAAATGTTACTTTTTTCTTGGTAATTTTTTTATCAGTAATTTCAACATTGAAAGTTTTTCTTCCAACTATTTGACCATTCTTTAGTATCGTTTGCACTCGCCATGCACCTTCATCCACAATTGAAGAATATGAATAACCACGATACCCTCCGTCACGACCACCAACGATAGTAAATGGAATTGTGCTTCTAGTTATCCATGTTCCATCTACTTTCTTTTGCCACTGATGTGTAATTGTTTTTTCAAACTTTGTTGGTGCAAAAACTGATGTGAAAAAATATACTGGCTCTTGCGAACTTTGCTTCTTGAATGTTTCAGTAATCCCAATATTTTTCCACCAAGAAAATTGACGAATTGTGACTTCGTAATCTCCTGAAACACGCTCCACTAAATACCCTAACTGACGCTCCTTCATTGAAAGTGGTATTGGAGGAATCACATTTAAAAAATACAATAAATGTATTCCTGCGTAAATTCCCAAAACGGTACACGAAATTGCTTTAAAATTCTTTTCGATAAGCTTTTTAGAAACAAACTTTTTAAGAAGTGCTACGAATCCGCTAACCACAGCAATACTACAAACTCCACTAAGTAAAAATACCCAAACAGAAATATCTTTAACTATAATTGGAACAAAGAAAATACTAAACGAAAATAAAGCAAAATAAAAAACTGCTAGTTGCAGAACAATACTTCTGTGTAACCTCTTTGCGTAAACCTCGTTTCCAATAAGCACAACCACTAATATAAAAAGGAAAGGCCAGCTAGCGGCTAGTGTGGCGCTGCGAAAATAAAAGATACTTAATCCACTAAATAAACCTCCTAACGCGTACTGCAAAAGAAAGGGTGAAATTAGTTGCAACCATGCTACAGCTTTGGTTCCAGCACTGTCGCTAACTTTAAGTGGCTCATGTCGTTGTAATAAAACAATTGCAACAACAATTAAGACCATATAAAAAATAAGTACGATGTTTTCAAATGCCAAGTCTATTCGTTGTAACGTAAGATTGTCGACAACGAAACCAAGCAGAAGTGCTAATGCAGAAAACTCACGTTCATATTTTGTATATGTTTTTTTTGCTTTTTTATATAACGTATACACGTTAGGTAGTAATTATTACCGCATCTTTGCAAATAAACTTTGCACCAACGAAACTATAATTGAAAACAATACTGCAGTCAAAAATCCATCTACAGTAAAATTTGGAACAATTTTTGCTGCTAATAGTATAAATAATGCATTAATTACAAGTGCAAAAATACCAAACGTTACAATAGTAATAGGTAATGTTAGTAATGCAACAATTGGCTTAATTGTTAATGAAATAAGTGCCAAAATTACTGCAAATACTATTGCTCCTACTACTGTTGTTGTAACTCCAGGCAATATGTATGCACCAATTAAAATTGCAACTACACTTGCCACCCATTGAAATATATTCATATAAAAAAGTATAGCATTAAGTTATTAAACTTCCATATTTTCAGTTTCTATTTCTGCTTCGTCATCCAATGATTTCTTTTTGATAGAAAGCAGAAGCAGTACAACAAAAATGATTCCCGCAAATGATAATCCTCCCCAAGCAATCCATGTGTATCTTTCTGTAAGTCGACTTTCTACACCATCACACTCATCACCAATGGCATCTAAGTCGGTATCTTGCTGGCTCCTGTTTGGAGTATTGACGCAATTATCGTTAGCATTCAATACGCCATCTTTATCAAAATCTTCACATGCATCCCCCATTCCATTTCCATTAACATCCTCTTGATCGGTATTTTTAACCACAACGCAGTTATCATTAAAATCTGAAACTCCATCTTCATCTGAATCTGCTGGGGTATACAGCGGATTTGCTACTTCTTGCGCAATTGATGCTTGCACCAAATCTTGTGGAGCAACAGAAGAAAGCTGTGGACGCTCAGATACATCCTGCTTTACAACAACTTCAGGATTAAAATAAAACTCATAACCTTCGTTTGGTTGTGCCAAGAAACGCACTTTTCGTGTGCTTGGTTTACGTGAATTATCGGTGAATGTTAGTTCATTAAACCGCAAAGGTTGTGAATACTTCATTTCAACAAACCATTGTCGTGCTGTATATTCTGGAAACGTCACCGTGTCGTACAGTGGTTTAAATTCTGAAAGCACAGTTATTCTTCTTCCATCAACCAGCGCACCAACGGTTATTGAGTCTGGTCGAATAACATAACGATCTAATCCCAAAATTAACTGACTTGCAGTAATTGCAGAGGGAAACAAATAATTAATTTCTGCAGTATTGCTTTCACCAGCATCAGCTAATAAAAAATCGGTTGCAGAAGTGCGAACATCATCAACAAGATACAATAACTCTTGCGGTGAAACACTCGTACTTTGAAGAATTGGGGTGTTGTCTTCTTGTGGTTTGTCATCAACTACTAAATACGGAACAAGTGATTTAGTAGTTGAGTTATATATTGCAAATGTTTTACTTCGATATGCTTCAGTATTATGAACTGGAATTTCAACTACGGCAGGAATTGTTATTTCATTAGCAATTTTAATCTGACTTATTGACTGAAACGACTGTTTTACTTCAAGAATATTATCTTCTTGTGCAAATGTTGTTTGTGGCAGAAAAGCAGAACTTAGCAATATCATCAGCATTAGTGATGCAACACTTACTCCTGTGCCTGTACCTCCTTTACCATTATCATCGCTAGCGTTTTTCTTTTTTTTACTAATAAAGGCTGTACTTACCAACAAAATACCAATGAAGATAAAGGTGATAATTCGCACTGCCAACTCCATATTCCACACTTCAACAAATAATAATCGTAATATTACGAGCACCAAAAGTGTACTTCCAAAATATTTAATAATACTGTTCCCTTCCTTAAACCCGTGCACATACGTAGCAATTCCTAGAACTGTATATATCCCCAATGAGATAATTGTTCCAATATCATTACTAAAGAGTACATGCGTAAACTGCCACAACAATGCAAGAATTAAACCAGCACCAGTAATAATCGCGGTGGCATAACCGTTTCGTACTGAATCAGAATCTTTTGTAGCATCATATTTACTTGCAATAAATCCTCCAATGAATAGTAGTGCAGCTGCAGACAATGAAACTACAACCAAATCTCCTCCTGGAACCATAGCGTTCCACTTTGATGTAAAGAGACTTGGTAATGCCACAACGAATGGAACAACCATCACAACAGAAATTCGAGAAAGCACCTCGGTACTTTTAGTTACAAAGTATGTCATTACAACAAAGAATGTTGCTTCGAGAATAAGTGCCAAACTTAATACAGGACCATCAAGTTCAATTGCAAACGCCACTGCCAAAAAGAGCGCTGCAACTAAACTATAGATATAAAAGAATGAATGTGTGTTCTTGCTCTGCGCCACAAAGTAACTACCAATTCCAAAAACAATCACCCATAAACCTAGTATAAGACTTTGATACGTTTCAGATATCAGCGTCGTTACTGTTGTTAAAATAAGCACCGAGTTTCCAATCGCAATAAACATAACTGCACTTTTTTCGTATTGTTTCTTCACAACAACAGATGCAATATTTACTACAAAAAACAGTAATGACATTAGTGAGACTAGCAAGAACACAACAACGGTTTCTGGATTACTTATTTCACCAATTCTGTCGTACACATTTAGCTCATCCAAATGTGCAAGTAAATATAGAAATATACCTACTAACGATATCGAATTCGTGGTACTCCATCCCTTTTTTATAGACAGCCAAATAGTACCAACAGTAACTAATAATAAATATAGGAAGGTTTCAATAACAAATGTTGATGCCGCCACCACAAACATCGGTGCAGATAAAGATATAATAACGCCATATACAGCTAACCGTCGCTCGTTGTATTTTATACTTATAACCGCTAAGTAGAGAGCTACGATGAATGAAATGAGCAATACAGAGAACGGTGAGAAAAATTCATACACATTTCTTGATGCAAACAACGTAATTTGCACAACAGCAGAACCTATTATCAAAAGTGTCATTCCTTGTGTGGTATCTTTTGCCATTCTCCATGCTCCTATAGCTGAAAGTCCAGCTCCAACAAGTAAGCCAAGCGCAACTCTTCCAAATGGACCAATCCAGTTATGCACAAACGCATAACTAATAAACCAACCAAACCCAACTAAAATAAGCAGTACCCCAACTTTAAGCATCCAATTGTCTCTCAGCCATTCTGCGACTGATACACCGTCGTCTTTAACAAAATCAGGAGCGGTATGCGGAGTATTTTCAGATACAACTGAAGAACCATTCGCTGTATTTACAGCCTGAGCATATGAATCTGTTGCTTCTTGGGCAATATTAGTAGTTTGTCGATCTCTTTCTTCTAGTGCATACAATTTACGAACGATTGCCTTATTTTTCTTTTCGAGTGTTCTAATACGACCAAACGAATTAAATACCATCACAAAAACTAAAGCCAATAAAACAAAGAAGATAAAACTCATAGATGCTGTTTAAAATATAATAGTTTAATTCTAGCACGCAGTTTTGTATATTTTGGAATTTATTTCTTTGTAAAAGGAAAACTTAAAAAAGAATAAAAATTCTTTTTCGCAATTCCCTTCAGGCCAATATTTTCAGGGACAATTCTTTTTACAGTTTTAAATAACATGTCCCACAAAGAGAAGATGACTCCGTAATTTGTGTCGTGCTCATGACGAACAGTTGAATGATGGACTCTATGAAGATAAGGAGATATAAACACTCGTTCAAAAGGTTTTCGAATAGATTTTGGCAATGAAATGTTTGCATGATGAAACATTGCGCAAAATGTAAGTAAAAATTCACTTATAATAAAAATCCATAAGGGAATTCCTGTGATTATCAAAACCAAAGACTTCCACACAACCGAAAGCAATAATTCTCCAATATGAAATCGTAATGCGCTTGTTGCATTAAGGTATTTTTCAGAATGATGACATTTATGAAATTTCCACAGAAAGTTTATTTTGTGATTTAAAAAGTGCCAAACCCAAATACTTACATCTAAAATTATAATCCCCAGAAAAACCTGAAGTGTTACAGGTAGTAATGTAAATAAATACGCATTTGGAGAATATGCAGATGCAATACTAAAAACTACAGCAACTTGCAACAGAAACGTTACAGCATTATTACATAAAAAAAGTAAAAAATTTGTTATGTATGAATCTTTCTTTTCGCTAGATTCATACACTCTTGCTGGCTTATACAACTCAAAAATAATTAATACAATTCCAAAACATATTCCGAATAGTATGTATAAATGCGGATTCATACTTTGTAGTATATCTTGTAAGAACTTTTCTACACAACAAGACCTTTGTCTTTTACATACGCAAGCAAATCAGCACTACTGTTTGCACTATACACTCTTACTGCAACATCAGATTCATCTAATTGCTCTATTACAGCTTCACCTTTTCTAGAAATATTTCTAATTAGTATTGCCTTAATTTTATTTGGATACTCAAGAGCAATCTCAGAATAAATAGCGATATCTTGTTCTCCACTATCGCCCACTAATACAAATTGTAGTGTTGGGTATGTTTCTATTACTTTCTTAATTGCTACTTTTTTATGATCGTGATTTTTTCTATTCTTGTACGTAGTTCGGATTGAAAGATATGTTCGCAACAACAGTGGACCTTTTGGTAGTTCATTCAATGCAAAAAAATGTGAAAGAAAATGATACAAATTCCAATGACTCGATGAAACATAAAAAATTGGATTTGTACTTACCCCATCAGAACCCTTAAGTAAAGCTTCGTATAAGTCTCGCACACCCTCAAATACTGAACGCTTAAAGGCATTTTTAGTGAGCGTATTGTACACAAGCCTCAGCTTACTTGAAACATTTGAAACTAAAATAGTGTCATCGATATCAGAAATAATCCCATACGTGTTTCCACTTCCTTCAATTAACACCGGGGTGACAACTTCCTGACCTGTCGAGACTAGTTTTACAGAAACTTCTATCCACTCTGCATCGTCTTGCAACACAACCTCTTGTGGTGTAAATGTAATTTCAAAAAAACCGTTACTGTCGGTAGCAACTGAGTAGTCTTGATCGTTATATGAAACAATAACTTCTTCATCTTTGTATGGTTTCGCAATGTAACTCGTTACAATTTGTTTTACATTTTGCAATGAAGAAACAGTTTCAGAACGATTGTATTCAGGAATAGTTTCGGTAACTCTTCCTAAGACATAAAAAGCTGATTTTGATCCAAATCCGCGATACGTTTCAAGATGAGGTTTTTTAGAAATTCCAAACATGAATATTAGTACAATATCTAACTATGAAGAAAATTCAAAAGCAGTTGCTCTATTTCCCCAATATTTTTCAATGAAAGCAGTTCGTCCTGATGCGGTTCTGTAGTAATAATATTTTACAGGATTTTTTTCTGCATAATCTTGATGATAGTCTTCTGCAATCCAAAACTGTGAGTCGGGAATAACCTTGATGGTTACAACTTCTCCATACACATTACTCGCACTTACCGCAGCAATAACGTCTACTGCTATTTTCCGCTCTGTTTCATTTCCAAAATAAATTGCTGGAGCATATTCCGGACCACGATCTCCAAATGAGCCATCAGGGTCGGTTACATCACCATGTTTAAGAATATGCTCTACAAGGTTTCCGTAACTCACAACAGAAGCATCGTACGTAACTTCTACAACTTCTCGATGTCCAAAATCATCATAATTTTCATATGTTGGTTTTTTGTTTGTTCCATCTGCATAGCCAGAAACAACTGTTTTTACTCCTGGCACTTTCTGTAAATCTGATTCTACACACCAAAAACATCCATTAGCGAAAAGTGAGGTTTGTATATTTGGTTCTGCCGTTATAGCTACTTCGTTCTCTGTTTCAGTTGTAGTGGTAGTTTCGTTTGCTGTACTTACATTTACTTCTACTTTTTCATCGACATTAGTTTTTTCTGTTACACCTGCGTCACTTTCTGTATCAAAAAAAGCATCTGTATTATTTTGATTACTATCACCTGTGGTTGTTTCAACAGCAGTTTTTTGTGACAGCTCGTAAAAACCTGCATATCCGATTAGTACTAGTGCCACTACTCCTATCGTAATTAGTATTTTTTTGCTCATGCAAATAGTATAGCAGACTTTACACTTCTCGAATATTTGGATTCATAACGCAGCTTTTTTTAGAAGAAAGCACTGCACCATCCTTAAGTTGATTACATTTAATTTGGTAGACACCTGGACTTAACTCTAATTCACCAGCAGTGTCGATTCCTTCCATAAATTCTATCCCATTTCGTAACAATGAGCATGAAGAAACGTATGATGCTTCCCACGTTGCAACACACTTATTATTTGTTAAGCCATTTTTTAAATCGAACGAAACTTCACCATCTGGATATGTTCCGTATGTATCTCTATCCAAACCATCATCTCTAATTATTTCACCAACACACTCATCTGTTGTGTATGTGTTCCACGCAGAACTTAACCCTTGCTTATCTTGTGTTTTGGCACGGAATGTTTTTGCTCCTGGAGTTTTCCAAGTGTGCTGGGCTGAAAGAGTCGTTAATGAAGTAACATAACCACTTGCAGGAAGTAATTGATCAACAGAACCATCGTTATCCCAATCAATTGCATATCTAATTAATGAAGTTTCAGGAGTAGTGTCGGGATCAGAACCAGTAAATGTGTACGTATTACTTACCCCAGTACGACACGCTCTATCACCACCAATTGTTGGTGCTGTTGGAGCAGTTCCTTCTGGATTGATAATGTTTATTGGACAGGCGAGTGTTTGTGCAGGAACGTTAACAGTAAATGTAGTTACAGGATCGGCACTTCCAGCAGGTTTTGAAAATCCTGTATGCCCATGTGTTGCCAAGCTTATACGCTGCGCTTCGCCATTATAAAAATGAATGAATTTTGCTGAAGTATTATTATTAATAGTTACCGATGCACCAGGATTAACTTTACAAATTCCACGATCAATAAGTTTATGGGCGTACCCATGATAAAACTTACCGTATGTTTCTCCAAAACCGAACACTGCGTTAACTTGGCCTTCCTCATTAAACGTACAAGTTTTATCTTGTCCATCAACGGTATAACAATTTTCACCTGAAACTCCAGTGATAATTTTTTGTGGTGGATTCATTGCCAAATCTGCATAGTGTTTTGTATAGTTTACAAAACCTGTACCAGTTTCTGTGAAATAGTAATTTTTTTCTGTACACATACCAGTAGAACTCCTATTAGCACCACTTACCCAACTTCCATACGGAGAGTCGAATGCTGAACCTGTACCAAACCAAAACACATCTGTGTATTCGTGGGGTTTATATTCGAATGTAATTTCTGTTCCCACTGGCACGTTGTCGCCACAAGCGTAGAGTTCGCCTGTTTCATTATTTCTTACCGAATAAGCATATTTTATTTGTACACTTGGCTTTTTTAAAGTCAGATAATATCTATTTCCAAAATTAGAATATAAATTTTGATCGTATGTCTTAGTCCACACATAACTTTCTGCATGCGTTGTGTGTGGCGCGACTGCGGCAAACAGTATAAAAATAAATAGTAATGATGTGGTAATTTTTTTCATGTTATTTTTTCATTTTTTTAAATAAATACACAGCAATAAAAATTAGCAACAGAATACCAATTACCATAACTGCAATAAGTCCGTTCAATGGGTTGTTAAAAAATCCGCTCATGGTTTTTTTCATACCAACCTCTATACCTTTACATCCTCCCAATTGATTACAGTTATATACGATAAGATCTTCTTCTAGCAAAATTCCGTCTTGATACAATCGCGCTTGGACACTAAATGTCTCGTGGCTTTGTTCTGGGACAAACGTATCGATTAATCCCATCATATCTGAAGTGATAATTCCCTCATATTCAAATGAATGTATTGATTGATTATTTACATCAAAAACTTCAAGCTCTAAGCGGCCATTTATCACATTTTCGTCTGAAGTGCTATGTAAACAGGTAAAAACTTCTGCAGATTTATTTGCAACCAAAGGGTATGTTTTTATTGCAGGAAAATTTATACGCGCACGAGAAATTCCTTCACGAACAAATCGAGGATTTAAAATTGATTTGGCATCTCGATGCACAAGCACAATTTCTGAGTAATACACAGGAAAATCTGTATTAGTTACAGTATAGGTAATTGGAAGAGAACTGTTTGCTGGCACCGAAACAACATCTCTCTCTTCTGCAAGTTTATTTTCGCCACGCATCGCATCCCAGTAATACGACTTAAACGAAACAGGGACTGTAGCAACTTGATTTGTGTCGTTAATTATTTGAGCAGTAATTGTAACTGGTTCGTCTTTAGAAAGACGTGGAGGAAATGCAGCAAAATGATACAACTCACCATTTACTTGTACTGCACTTTTATCGAAATAAACACCAGTAGTTACACCGTTTGAAACAGTAAATTCAGTAGTATTTCCAACAATATCATCAGTGAATGTTAAGCCAAGTAAATTATATTTTAAATTACTCACAAAAAATGAAGCAACTTGGTATTTCCCATTTTTTGCCCACACTGGAACATTCCAATTAAAAGAAAAATTTTGTGTTCCGTTAGCAACAAGATTTACTTGCTGTGCTGCAATAAACTGATCGACAACTGCAGGACCATTTACATTTTTCTGTGACCCATCAGCTAATTTAAAAATTCGGATATATACAGTTCCATCAACGATTGGATATTGATTTGCATTCTTAATAACACCTTGCACGGTTATCGGTGCTCCAGCAACTGTTCCTGAAACATCAGTAGTTAACTGAACCTGCACAGAACCAAAATCATAATGATCAAAACAGCTTGTGTTCCCTTTTGCAATAGTTGCTTCATTGATTGAATCGTTGACAGGATTAGAGTCTGGGAAATATTCAAACAACATTGCATCCATTTCTGCTTGTGTGAAATTTTCGTCAGAAAGAATTACTTCTTCGTACACCTCTTGTGCGTGCACTGCAGAAAAACTTGCAGCTAAAAATAAAAAAAGAGTCGTACGTAAAATTTGCTTCATCACAAAAATTTTACCACAAAAATATTACTTTTTTTGTGCATAGAATTTATCAGGGGAAAAGAAAAACTCGCCTAGGTATACATAGCGAGAGCTTTTTGAAGATACTGTTTTGCCATATGCCAATCGATTGGGTCGAGTGCATTTTTACTTGGACGAAGTCTGCTTTGAGCATCAATACTTAAGTCTGGAAATTCTTTTAGCAAAGGTGCTACAAGATCGAGACTGTCGGGACCAAGGCCACCAGCTGCAGCTAAACTTAAATTTAACCCTTCAGCAAAGATAGCTTCAGCAATTGGAAGCAAAGCTTCAGCATTCATGCCAACACCTCGCCCCATACTTTTATCGAGCAGGACGTGATGAATTACATCTTCATAATCGCCAATGCGACCAACAATTTCTTTTGGATCACCGTGCGCTTCTTCAATAGCACGTTCACCAATTTGCAAAATTACTTCAAGCGGTTTTCGCGTACTGTGAATTCCATGCGCCACTTGACCCGGATCAGGCCATGGCATATCGAGCTGAATCGCATCAATGTATGGACCACAGTAACCAACCGCTTTTGTAATGTTGCCTGCAACATCATTCAAATCATAATCTGCATAATGAAGTGTATTCATTACATCATCTTCCATCGACTGAAAGATATCTGGTATCGATTCTTTTAGAGGAAATGCATCACCCCATTTCGTTGGTAGATCGTGCATCGTTTTGTAGCTCATCATTACACCGACATGAAGTCGGCATATTGCACTACTTGGTTTTTTGAAGGCACGAAACACAGCAAGCATATCTTCAACTTGTGTGAATGACGTGAAGTCGGTAATACCGATATACGGTGTATAGAGTAGGTTCATAATGTGTAAGAAACGTTCTAGTACACATTACTGAGAAACACTCAGAAGTCAAAGAAAAGTCTTTTACACAACCACACTAGTTAATTAACAACCTTCCCGTTCAGCTTTGTTGTTGTAATCATTCTCTCTGCAATATCATCTGGTTTGAAAGTAGATTGCACTTCGGCACATTCTTGTGCTTGCTCGTCGCTGTAGCTTTCACATCGAACTTCTTGTGTAGTAAACCCATAGACGAATACGAATTTTTCTCGCTCGACTGCATAGAAATATCGATTATACTCACTTCCTGCAGCACCTTCTTGCACAACAACTAAACAAACAAGTTCGTTGTTTATATTTTTTCGTGTGATTCTTCCCATATCAGCACTTCCACTCGTCTCAACACAATTAACAGGACCATTTGCAATGTCTAATGTTGGTGGCCAATCTACAGCCGAAACATATTCACTTCCAAAGTCTTCTGGATAATCGTACGTATACTTACTTGAATCGTCAGTTAATTTATCGGAGTTAGGAACAGTAATTACATCGGTTTTTATTAGTACAGCAAATAGAACCAGAACCACTGCGATAATTAATGCGATAGTTTTTGAATTTTTCATTCATATATAGTAAGCCGTATAATAAAAATTGTGAATAGAAAGATTTTTCTTCACACAACAATGTTATTATTTGAGCTTAATATTATTTACCTTTTCACCAATACAAACTCCTAAGTCGATACCATTATCGATCGCGGAACGAAAATGAATACCTCCATAAAGCCTTGATATTGCTGCCTCATCAGCTGCTTCCATAAAAGAATTGAACACTCTTGGTTTATCAAAATGAGTAAAATCAACAAAGCTAAAATTCTCCCCGAAATAGTCGGTTAAAACTGTTGCCGCCGCACCCGACTGTACCGAGTGTCCTGATGGATACTCGGGAAAAGGTGGAGTTACTACTTGATCAATAATTTCTGGTGTATCCCAGGCAGGATCAATATACTTCTGAATATACGTTATTGGTCTAATCAAATTGTAATCATACTTTTCTTTCCAGGCTGAAATAAATGAATCAGACAGGACTATCCCTAATTTTGCATAAATTTCAGCAGATTCAAAAAGTGAATATTCGTCTTTTTCTAAAATACCATTGAGTATTGAAATCCAGTGCCCTGGAGGTGTCGATGTTTCTCCGGAATCATCTGCCCAAAAAACAGCTATTTCGTTTTCTTCTTTTGTGAGTGTATTAGTTGTTTCGTAAACCTCATACGCCTCTTTGTAAAACTCACTATCTACATTTGTAGAAAATTCTGGATGTGGCGCAAGAATACAACCCTCATCTGAAGCAGCGACAAAATACCTGTTATCTCCCCAGTACGGAAGTAGTGCGCTTAAGTAATTTGGAGCTGTTGCAACCCACGCCCCTTCTCCGTTAACTGAGTCGAACTTTTCTGGAAAGTTATCTAAAAACGCCATATGGCCACCATCATCTTTACTAAATTCGAATATTGCCTGCGCAACTTCTTTTCCCCACGCTTTTGATGCAGCATACACTTCAGGACTAACATCACTATGTTTTTCTTCTATTGCAGTTTTAAGCTCAGAAATTTTTCTAACTTTTTCAATTCCAACACTTGGAAACATCTCTTTTGTTATTTCTGAAAGGGCTTCATTGGCAACAATTTCCCAATTATATTCTTTTGTTGAATCAAACTTTGGAACAACTTCAGTAAATCCTAATATTTCAAAAAGTGAACTATTGCCTTCAGATCCAGGTAATACTGCCTCGTACAAGGTAACGCCAGAGTAACCAAACACTCTTGCGACACTCGGAGGCGTATAATTATTAGATCCTCTTACTAAATTAGTCTGCAATTCAAACCATGCAACAGCAACTTCAGAAGAAATAAAATTAGCATTATGACGCTTAAAATTATTTTCTTTTCTTAGTGAATATAATCCAGCAACTATAAGTAACAAAGAGATAACAGCAATGAGAAGTTTTTTCATAGGAAAAGTATAGCAAAGAATAGTTTGTGATGTTTGGTACTTCTCTTTACTATTTTTTCTTCAAAATAAACCGATGAATTTCCCAGAACTTATTGTCGCCTTTCATGGTTGTGCCAATTCCCTTTTCTGTTTGTTGAAAAAATATCTCAACGGGAAGTGTTGCAATAAAATCTAATGCTTCTTCATAAGTCTGAAACGACATATTTTCTTTAGTACTCCACGCATCTTCTTTTCCAAAAAGTGAGAAACAAAAGAAACCATCATTCTTTAATGATGAAACAATCTTCTCTATATACACAAACACGTCTTCATCTTTGAGAAACGGTAAAACGTTTCCTGCTAACACAAGGTCGTAGAAATTTTCGTTGTATGTAAAATCGGTAAGACTACTTTCGACTACGGTGAAGTTTGCTTTATCTTCATCAGTGAAGTTTGTGATGTTCTTGTCGACAACGGTAACTGCGTAGTTCTGCTCTTTAAGGAAAGTAGCGACAAGTGCGTTGTTGGCACCGAGGTCGAGCGCTGTTCCTCCGTGAAGGTTTTTAGTGATGGAGAGTCGGGTGAGGTATGGGTTTTTCATAATGAAACTATACACAAAACACACCTTTATATAAAGGTGTGTTTTGTGTTTTTACTAGCAACTCTTGATATATCTTGTTTGCTGAGGGTGTGGGACGAAGTTGGAACTTTTATAACTAACTAGAATAAATTAAATCTTCCGAAAGATTGTATTTTTTAACAAAAGCATTCTGTTCATCTAAATTCTCAAACCAGAACAGGCACCAGTACTTTTTCTTTCTAGAACGAACCAGAGCTTCATATCGATGATTACCATCTCTTACAGAAAGTATTGGCCAAGGGCGACTATTTACAAGCAAAACAGGAGATTCCCAGTCATCATTAATTTTATTAACAATTGCAGACACTCTACTTTCCCATGATTCTTTAGACTGAATAAATTCCATTTCAGGTTCAGGGCCAGTACACCTTGTTAACTCATTTAAATTAAAATATATTGGACCAACCCAGAATAATTTATTTTCAGACTTACGTTTTCGTAAACCTTTAGCCATTGGCTTATTGTTCCCGAGTGTTTCTAAAAAATTACTTACCTGCGCATCAAGAGTTTTTTTCTTAAATGCATTTTGAACATCTGCTATTTTAAAATCGGTGTCAGGAATTTTCATTAACAAAAGTATAGCAGAAAGTCCTGAGTCCCCACCCTCTTACTATTTTTCGTAGCTTAAAATAAGCTTATTTTATTTGCTGGCGTTCACGAGCGAGAACCGTAGTCGGTCAAGCTCTGTAAGGTTTATTTAATAAGAATATTCCACTACATTCGACGTAACTTGAGCAGCACCTAAAAACACTTTTATTTCAACTGCTTATATATATCTTTTCTGTGCTTAATATCTAAAATTTTAATTGTTTGACTATCAACAAACTCAAAAACAGTTCGGTAATCTTTTGAAACTCTAAAAGAAAATAAAGATTGCGATGTGTGTAATTTTTTCGTTTGTAATCTTGTATCTCTGTAATCAATAACTAAAACATCAATTAAAGCATCAGTTTTTGTTTGAATGGTTTTAGGTAACTTTTTAAGTGATTTTATGGAAGTGGCTGTGAATAGAATTTTATACATCTTCTATTTTATGCAAGTTTCTTTAATAAGCTTCCTTTTCCAGAATATTCAAAAGCAGACTTTTCTTTTGAAACAGCCTTCATTTCTTTTTTAAAAGAATCTTTATATTCTCCCTCAGTATCTACAGGCACAATATTTGCTACGAGGTTTTTTAACACCTGCACCTCTTTTTCTAGTTTATTAAGTTTTTGTAGCTCTTTTGTGGTCATGGTAAATGTACTTTATCATAAAATGTAGGAAATAATAAGATGGCTTTAGCATTGGGTAAAACGTATCAAAAAGTGACAAAAGTGACACTTTTTGCAGTTTTTTGTGACACCACTCTGTAACTTTTTAGTGTCGACAACACCTCTTAGCAATCCCTCACTTTCTGTCATTAATATATACATGGAAACACAATTCGTTAATAATTTTGGAGTTAAAACAGAAATACCACAGCGAGCAATTAAGTATGTACTCTATGCGAGAAAAAGTACTGAATCTGATGAACGACAAGCACTTTCTATTGAATCACAAGTGAATGAGATGCTTGCAATAGCTGAACGAGATAATTTAAATATTATTGATATTAGAAGAGAATCACATTCTGCAAAAGAGTCAGGAGGACGACCTGTGTTCAAGGAAGTGTTGAGAGATATAGGAAGTGGTAGATATACAGGAATACTGACATGGGCACCAGATAGATTAAGTAGAAATGCAGGTGATCTTGGAAGTGTTGTTGATTTAATGGATGAGCAGAAGTTATTGGACATAAAAACATATGGACAATCGTTCAAGAACTCCCCTAACGAAAAATTCTTATTAATGATTCTATGTTCTCAAGCAAAATTAGAGAATGATAATAAGAGTATTAATGTGAAGCGAGGACTCCGAACACGATGCGAGATGGGACTAAGACCTGGTCCTGCTATTGTTGGCTACTTAAATGAAAAACATGCAGACAAAAAGTGTCATGTGACTATAGATGAATACAGAGCACCTATTATTAAACAAATTTTTGAAAAAGTGGCATATGAGAAATGGAGTGGAAGAAAGGTCTATCATTGGTTGAAGTTTGATATCAATTTCAAAACAGCAAATGGAAATAAAGGATTAGCTCTTGGAAACATTTATCTTATTCTTCAAAACCCTTTTTATTACGGAGTTTTTGAATACCCTGTTAAAAGCGGAAATTGGTACAAAGGAATACATGAACCACTTATCACCAAAGAGTTGTTTGATGAGGTGCAGAAACAAACTAAGAGCAATGTACTAAGAACTAGTGAACCGAAAGAGTTCGCATTTTCAAAGATGATGAAATGCGGATTATGCGGATCTGGAATTGGAGCAGATGAAAAGTTCAAGAAACTGAAGAATGGAAAGGTTAATCGACATGTATATTACGGATGTACGAAAGTTCGAGATAAGAAATGCAAATGTGGGTATATCAATGAAGTTGAACTTATCGAGCAATTACAAAAACTTGTTGATGAAATGGAAATTAATAGCAAAGGTGTGGAAACTAAAATAAAAGAAGAAGTATTGCGATTCAAGAAGTTTCAGAAAGTGTTACTTAATGAGAAAACTGATGTAAAAGTTGGGAGCATTGATATACGAAACTATGTGAAGTTTATTTTGAAAGATGGAAGCATTGAGGAGAAGAGAGAAATACTCAGCTATCTAAACGGAAAAGTTATTTTGAAAGAAAAGAAAATTTATCTAGAAAATTAAACCTTCCCTAAAAATACTTTCTCTAAGATCCCAGAATTAATTATTTCATCTGGTATATCTTCGACAACAATTTTTCCTTTATCTAATAAATATGCCCGATCAACAATACTTAAAACTGAATGTAAATTATGTTCAACTATCATAATTGCAGTTTGTCTTCTCTCATTAATTTCTTTAATTTTTGCAAAAACTTCTTTTACAACTTTTGGTGCAAGCCCAAGTGAAGGTTCGTCTAATAATAAGACCTTTGGATCAGAAATGAGACCTCTAG
>Ga0222662_1000170_pt1 | contig 61486 bp, 48 predicted proteins | sample AntAcemetagen600_FD_179821 | JGI IMG/M metagenome (GOLD analysis project Ga0222662, IMG submission 179821) | Saline water microbial communities from Ace Lake, Antarctica - #600 | ecosystem: Environmental > Aquatic > Non-marine Saline and Alkaline > Saline | place: Antarctica: Ace Lake... | reverse complement strand
CTTCGTTGCTCGTCGGTCACGTGTCACGACACGCTCCCGTCCTCCCGCCTCGCCGCTCCGACCCTGGGCCTCACGGCCCACGCCGTCGTAAGCGGATCACCTCTCTAACCCTCGGACTCTTTGATCTTGTTCTGCACCAGCTTGAGGAAGCTGCGGATCTTCGGAAGGTCAGGGTTGATGTCGTAGGCCTTGTACAGGTCGTGGAACGCCACCTTGTAGTTCTTCAGGTAGTAGTAGCTCAGACCCCGGCGGCAGTACGCCTCGGCCAGCTGGTCGTCGCGCTCCAGCGCCAAGTTGTAGTTCTTGATGGCCTTGTTGAACTGGCGGCGGTTGTAGTGAAGCTCCGCGAGTCCGTAGTAGGACCCCGCCCGCTCCGGCGCGATCTCCTGGGCCTTGCGGAAGTCTTCAGTGGCCTTCCGGTAGTCCTTGGTCTTGCTGTAGATCACGCCGCGGCTCACCAGCGCGTCGAAGTGGCCGGTGTCCAGGTCCAGGACCTTGCTGTAGAGCTCCAGGGCTGGCGTGAACTGCTGTCGCGCCCCCATCTGAAGCGCGCGGTCCATGTACTTCGTGATGATCGCCGTGCGGCCATCGAGGTCGTCGGCGGACTCGTCGTCCATCTCTTCTTCGACGTCGATCTCGACCTCGATCTCAGACTCCTCGTCGTCCTCCTCTTCCTCGGGGACGATGATCTCGTCTGGCCCCTCGCCCAGGGTCATGACGCCGACGTCGTTCTCCTCGAGCTCGGTGATGGCGCTCTGGTCAAGATCGAGGCTCTCCGCCGCATCGCCGATCGCGCTGTCTGGCACGGGCTGGATGAGTGAGATCTCCTCGAGCTCCTCCCCCTCGTCCATCGGCTGCAGCTCGACCGACTGGTCCTCGAGCTCCTCGACGGCCACCTCGACCTCGCCCTCGACCTCGATATCGCCGAAGTCGAGCCCAAGGTCGAACTCCTCTTCCTCCTGCTCGGCGGCCTGGGCCTCGATGACGACCTCGTCCGCAGGCTCATCCTCGATGATGACCTCGTCCGCAGGCTCATCCTCGATGATGACCTCGTCCGCAGCATCGGCGTCGTCTGCGAGCTCCAGCGCACCGGCCTCGATCTCGACGTAGTCCTCGACGTCCACAGAGGCGAGCTCCTCGGCCGGCTCGACCGCGTCGGCGGAGAGCTCCTCCACGGGCGCCTCGATGTACTCCTCGGCCTCGGCCTCGATGTACTCCTCGCCGGCAACCTCGACCTCAATCTCGGTCTCGGCGCTCTCGCCCTCGACGGGTTCGCCGTCGCCGACCTCGATCTCTTCGTCGAATCCACCGAGCTCAATCTCGCCCTCGTCGACGGTCGCGTTGGTGCCGGTGCCGTCCACCTCGACGATGCCCGCCGCGAATGCGAACTGGTCGACGCCCACGTCCACCGTGCGGACTTCATCGATGTTCTTGAGGAGGTCTTCGCGGGCCTGCTCGAGCTGCTCGTCCACCTCGGCGGACTGCTGCTTCGTCTCGATGTTCCCCAGGCGCTCTTCCAGGCGGTCCTCAAACACGCGCAGCGAGTCGGTGAGCTGGCCTCGCACGTAGTCGAGGATCCGGTTCTCCTGCTCGGTGATCTGCGCGCCGATGCGGCCGTCGACCTGAGTCTGGATGGTGCTGTCGGGCGCGACGCCGATACGCTGAAGCGCCTCGGTCACCGCGATCTCGACGCGGTGAGCGACGATGGCGTCGACCTCCTCGCGGGACAGGCCGCCCTCTCCGCCAGACACGACCGAGGCCGTAGGACGCTGCAGGGGAGCCTGCTGCACCTGGGTCGGACCCCCGTCGAAGTTCACCGCGAGGGCGCGGATCCGCGAGCGCTGAGCGAACGACAGGAACGGCGTCGCGGAGTCGGTCGCCTGCTCGACAGCAGTGCTGGCCAGCGAAGCGATGCCACCGCAGGCCGCGAGTACGCGCTGCGATGCCGCCGCGTTGTACGTGAAACTGGCTTCGGCCTTCTTTGCAGCCTTGGCTTTCTTCGCCATGGGGGACTAGCTCCCGCCGCCGGCGCCCAGCTCCGACTTGAGCGCAGAGCTCATGCCCAGCAGTCGCTCCTTGAGCTCCCGCAGCTCCGACACGCCAGCTTCGAGCTTGTCGACCTCGGACTGCAGGCCCTTGGCCTCCTTCTCGAGATCGGCCTTCTCCTTGGTCAGCGACTTGATGCGTCCGCCGCCTTCCTCGATGGCCTTGCGAGAGTCCGCGATCTCCCACTCGAGGCGCTGGACTTCCTTCTCTTGGGCGTACTTCTCGTTCTGCTTGGTGTCCCGCTGCTCGGAGACGGTCTTGACACGCGCAGAGAGGGACGTCAGGTCCGTCTCGAGGGTCTCGCACTCGGACTTGAACCGCGAGTGCTGCGACGTGTTGCGCTGAATCTCGAGTTCGGTGTTGGCGATCTTCTGGGTGAAACGCTGGGTCTCACTCAGGGTACGCGTCAGGAACTCCATCTTCGCCTCGAGCAAGCTCGAGAGCTCCTCGTTGATCTGGGTCAGACGCTCGTCAGTGTTCGCGGTCTCGGCCATGCGCGTGATTCTCCGCTTGGAAGCCTTGGAGGTGTCGACCGACTTCTTGTCGGCGTCGTGTCCTTCGGGGAGGATGAGGGCTGCGGCAGGGCGCTTTTGCGTAGCTACCACCCCAGAAATTTAGCCGAGACAGGGAAAGTAGGTCAATGTCGCGAACCCTGATCTCCCTGCTGTTTCCTGTGTTTCTGGCGCTCGCCCCAGGGCCCACGATCGCGCAGGGAACGGGCGATCCGGTGCCCGGAGTGGGGGCGGGGGACTTTCTCGGGCAAGCACACAGAAAACTCGCCGACGGGGACGAATCCGGCGCGCGGGCGGACTTCATCGCCGCCGTATCGCAGTTGCGGGGGACCGGGCGATCGGAGCAGCTGCTCGGAGCGTTGGTGAGTCTGGCCCAGATCGACGAGGCGGCGGATCGGCCGCGCCAGGCCCTGGACTGGTGGCTCCAGTCGCTGCTCCCGGCCGACCTGCTGGCCCATGCGCCCGACTCGAACAACAGCGACATCGGCGTGGTCGTACGAGTGCAGATAGCGGCACTGCTGCTGACCGCCGGGGACGTCGCGGGCAGCGAGCAAATGGGGTGGGACGCGGTCGCCGAAGCCCTGGCGGTTTCGCGGGCGGACGCGGTGCCCGTGGGGGTCTCGAGCATCCTCAGAGTCGCCGCGCGCGATGGCGATGCGGCGGTGCGCGAGCGGGCGGTGGAGCTCGACGAGCTGCTGGGCGCGCAAGACTGGTATCGCCTGCACTCGCTGCCGAGGCCCCTACCTCTGGCGTTCATGGTGCACGACGTGGCCCGACAGTTCGCCGAGGCGTCCCTGCTCGACAAGGCCGAGGCCGGCTTCGCCACAGCGGCCCGCACCTACCTCGCCCTCGAGGCGCCCGATCTGGCGGCACGGGCGCTCGTGGACCTCTCGAGGGCCGCGATGGAGCTCGGCGCCCACGACCGGGCGGAGCGAGGGGCCAGAGATGCTCGAGCGACGGACGCGGGCGCCGCGGAGGACGCCGGGGTCGCTGCGGTGGAGGCCGAGTTGCTGGTGCGCCGCGGCCGGCCGGGCGAGGCCGCGAGTCGGTTCTTGCTGCTCGCAGAGGGCGCGCAAGGGATGTCTCGCGCGCTGTATCTGGGCCGCGCGGCGCGGTTGGTGGGCATCGACAACCCTGGGAACTCGGTGGAGCTGCACCGCCGGACCGCCGAGCTCTTGCGCGGGGAGGGGGCGATCGGGGAGGCGCTGATCGAGACGGTGTTCCGGGGGTTCCAGCTGGCTCGCGCAGGGTCGGTGCGGCCCGCGATGGACCTGCTCGGCGGTCTCGACGCGGCGATGGCTGCCCCCGATGCGCCCCGGCTCCCATCCGACGTGCTGGCGAGGCTAGAGGCCACCCGCGCCCAGGTGTACCGGAGGTCCGGGCAAGCTGGGCTCGCGCGCGAGGCGCTCTCCAACGCGGGCGCGCTGCTTTTTCAGCGGGGCGACACCGACGCCGTCGCAGGCGTCGCCGCCCAGTACGTGGAGCTGGCGCTGGACGGAGGAGAGACCGCGGCGGTGGACGCCGCTCTTGCGGCTCTGCAGGCCATCGAGGAGAGCCTGGGCCTGCGGGTGGAGGGCTGGCGTGGGTTGGCAGCTCAGGGTGCGGTGGCCCTGCATCGCGGGCAGCCCGACGCGGCGCACGCTCGCTTCGCCGAGGCGGCCGGCAGGGTGGAGCGCAGCGCGGCGGATCGAGAGCCCGCGCGCGAGGCCGCGCTGTTCGGCGGTCCGGCAGAGCTGATCTATCGGCCCTGGTTGGAGTCGCTGCTGGCGAGCGGCCAGCACGAGGCTGCGTTCGAGGTCCTACAGCGCTGGCGAGGATGGCAGCGGGCCCCGTTCGTCATGCAGGGAGACCCCGATGGGCTGCGGGCCCAGGCGGCCCAGGTTCGTGAAGCACTGCGGGTGATCTCGACGCGGGCGACGAGAGAGGACCCCGCGTCGTTGCGCGCACCTCTACTCGACGAACAGACCCGGATCGCCGAGCTGCTGCCGGGATCGGAGTCCTGCAGCGTCGGGGCCGTGCAGGCAGGGCTCCCTGCGCGGGGCGGCCTGATCGACGGCGTCACCCTGCCCAGCGGCGACTGGGTCTTGGCGCTGGACGGCACCGGCCTCGATGTCAGCCGAGTGCCGGCCTCAGGCTCCCTGGCGCGCCGCGACCCCGTGCCGCGCCGGGTGTCCCGCTGGACAGCCATCGCCCACACCGGACTCGCGGAGTGGGGGCGCCGTGGCGCTCGGACCCTGGGCATGGCGTGCGACGTCTCTGCGTCGTGGACGCCTCTCGATCCGTCGCGGGTGCTCCAGCCTGAGGGGCTCCTCTTGGACGCCGCGAGCCCCGACGCGAGCCCCGACGCGAGCCCCGACGCCATCACCCAGGCGCTGCACCCAGCGCAGGCACCGCCCATCGATCTGATGGGCGCAGTCTGGCTGTCGAGTCAGGCCCCCAGCCCCGCTCAGGCGCTGCGGCTGCGCGACGCCGGCGCCGGCGCCGTCGTCTTCAGCCCGGATCTGGACGTCGTCAGGTTCCAGGAGACCCTCGCCGACGGCAAGACCCTGGACGAAGCGCTCGCCGTGGCCACCCCAAGGCGTCGCCGCCGCGCCCCCGATCGCACGGTGGTGTGGGGGCCTCTGCCCGAGTAGTCGCTACTCCAGCAGCCCGCGCCGTCCCGCCGTGACCTTCTCGATGACCCAGGCGGCCACAGTGTCCGGCGCCATCAGCTCCACCGTGTTGCCCTGGCGCGTGCGCACCTCGACCAGCCCGTCGTTGGTGAACGAGCGGCCGATCAGAATGGCGAACGGGAAGCCGAGCAGCTCGAGATCCTTCATGCGCGCGCCGGGGCTGAGCTTGCGGTCATCGAGCATCACGTCGACCCCGGCAGCGCCGAGCTGCTCGTACAGGTCCGCGGCCACCGCCACGCACGCCTCGTCCTTGATGTTCAGGGCCGCCACTGCGACCTCGAACGGCGCCAGCGGAACCGGCCACACCACGCCCTTGTCGTCGCCGAACTGCTCCACCGCCGAGGCGGCGATGCGGGACACGCCGATGCCGTAGCAGCCCATGACGAACGGCTTCTCCCGGCCCGTCTGGTCCATGAAGGTCGCGCCCATCGCCGCGCTGTACTTCGTGCCGAGCTTGAAGATGTGGCCGACCTCGATGCCGCGCCGCTCCACCAGCGGGTTGCCGTCCACCGGGCCGGGCTCGCCCACGCGCGCCAGCCGGAAGTCCGCGAACTCGGGCATCACAACGTCCCTGCCCCAGTTGACGTCCAGGGCGTGCTTGTCGGTCTCGTTGAGCCCGCACAAGAAGTTGCACAGTCCACGCACCGACTCGTCCGCTACGACACAGAACGTGTCGCGGATGCCGAGCGGCCCAGCGAAGCCTTGCTTTGCGCCGGTGTGCTGCTCGATCTCGTCCTCGCTCAGCATCGTCAGGGTGAGCCCGCCGGTGTGGTTGCGCAGCTTGATCTCGTTGACCTCCTGGTCGCCGCGGATCAGCGCCGCCCACAGCTGCTCGGAGTCGGCGTGCACCGCCTTCATCAGCACGGTCTTGACCATGCGGGTCTCGGGCACGTCGGGGAAGAAGGTGTGCAGCTCGGCGCACGACCGCACGTTGGGCGTGTCCTCCACGTGCATGGCGATCGCGTCCGCGGCCTCGTTGGCCGGCACGATGCGGCTGCTCGCCTTCTCGACATTGGCGGCGTAGCCGGAGCTCTCCTCGATGAGGATGGCGTCCTCACCGGCGTCCGCGGCCAGCATGAACTCCATCGAGCCGCTGCCGCCGATGTCGCCCGAGTCCGCGTCCACGCCGAAGCTCTCGAGCCCCATGCGCGCGAAGATGCGGTGATACGCGGCGCGCATCCCTTCGTACGACACGTCCAGGCCGTCCTCGTCCACGTCGAAGGAGTACGCGTCCTTCATCAGGAACTCCTTGACCCGCATCAGGCCAAAGCGCGGACGCATCTCGTCCCGGAACTTCGTGTGGATTTGATACAGGGTCACCGGCAGCTGCTTGTACGACTTCACCGTGGCGCGGGCATAGGCCGTGACGACCTCCTCGGCGGTGGGGGCCAGGCCGTAGGTCGTGCCGCGGCGATCGGTGCTCGTGAACATCGTGCCGCTGGTGATGTAGTTGTCCCAGCGACCGCTCTCTTCCCACAGGCGCTGCTCCTGCAGGATCGGCAGCTGCACCTCGAGGGCGTGCACCGCGCTCAGCTCCTCGCGGATGATCGTCTGGATCTTCTGCAGGGTGCGGAACAGCAGGGGGCTGTAGGCGTAGAGGCCCGAGCCCACCTTGAACACGTAGCCCGCGCGGGACATCAGCTTGTGGCTGATGATCTCGGCGTCGGAGGGGTCGTCGCGGTAGGTGACGAGGTGCAGGCGAGATGCGCGCATGGAAGCTCCAGATCCGCCATCAGGGCGGGACCGGACTCCTAGCACGATCACACCTCGCGGCGGTCCTCGATGGCCTTGCTGATCGTGCTGGAGTCGGTGTATTCCAGCTCGGCGCCTACGCTTACGCCCCGCGCGATCCGTGACACCTTGAGCCCCACCGGGGCGAGCAGACGGGCCAGATACATCGCGGTGGTGTCGCCCTCGACGGTGGGGTTGGTGGCGAGGATGACTTCCTTCACAACGCCATCTTCGAGGCGGGCGAGCAGCTCGCGCACCCGCAGCTCGGCCGGGCCGATGCCGTCGAGCGGCGAGAGCGCCCCGCCCAGGATGTGAAAGCGTCCCTCGTAGCCCCGGCTTCGCTGGATGGCCTGCAGGTCCTGGCTGCGCTCCACAACGCAGACGATGGAGTCGTCCCGCCGGGGGTCCGTGCACAGCGCGCACGGGTCAAGGGTGCCGACGTTGCCGCACAGCGCGCAGACCACGAGCTCTGTTGCGGTGGACTGCAACGCCTCGGCGAGCGCCGTGGAGAGCTCCCCGTCCCGGACGAGGTGTTGGGCCAGCCGCGTGGCGGTCTTGCCGCCGATCCCGGGCAGTCGCGAGAGGTGGTGAACCAGCCGCGCGATGGGGTCTTCGCCAGGGTCGCGGCTCATGGGCGCTACTTGCCGAGTCCGCCGAGCAGGCCCTCGAGCCCGCCCATGTCCATGCCGCCGGTGACCTTGCCCAGCTCGCCCTCCACCGCGCTCTGCGCATTCTTCAGCGCGTCGTTCACGGCGGCGACGATGAGGTCCTCCAGCATCTCGATGTCGCGCTTGTCCACCGCGACCGGGTCGATCTTGATGGACTTGAGCTTCGCGTGGCCGTTGGCCGTCACTCGGACCAGACCGCCGCCGGCCTGGCCTTCGACGGTGACGTCGCCCATCTGCGCTTGTACGTCCTTCATCTTCCCTTGCATGTTCTGCGCTTGATCCATGATCTGGCTGAACATGCCCTGCAGGTCGAAGGGAGGCGGGGTTCCGGTTCCGTCAGTCGACATGTGCGATCTCCTCGATGGGGGGGATGCGAGGCTCCCCGATGATGGTGGCGCCCTGGAACACCCGCTGGGCGGTGGTCACGGCGGGGTGGGCGAGCGCGGCCTGGCGCAGCTCTTCGGTCTTGATCGCGCGGAGGCGATCGAGCTCCTCGGCGAGCGAGCGGCCCGAGACGCCGTCGTCGTCGAGCACGGGGTCCAGCGTCACGCCGTCGCCGAAGTGTTCGGTGATGGCGGCTTGCAGGGCGTCGTCTTCGAGCTCGATGATGGCGTTGCGCAGGGTGTGGTTCGAGTAGAACCCGACGGTGATGCTCGTGCCCGACGCAGACAGGAAGCCGCTGCGGGCGAGCATGCCGCGGCCGACGCTCAACGACTCCTCGTCGGACAGCGAGTGTACGAAGCGCCGCCAGGTGACTGCGTCGCAGAGATCGGTGCCCGGAGGATCGGGCCGATCGGGCGCCACCACCACCTGGGCCGAGGTGTCGTCGGTGGCGCGGCTGAGATCAGCCAGCAAGCGGCTCGGCTTGTGAGCTGGCCGGGCCATCGGGGCTCGGACCGGGGCGGGAGCAACGACGGGGGCAGCGACGGGGGCAGCGACGGGGGCTGCGACGGGAGCTGGAGGGGCCGGCTCCGGGTCCGCCTTGGGTTCGCGTGGGGCCTTTGGCGGCGCATCGTCCCGGCTGTAGCCGAGGATGCTCGACACCATCGACGGGGCGCCCGCGGGCGTGCTGACCGCCTTCTTCGGAGCCGCGAAGCTCGGCTGGCGGGGCGCGGCGTCCTTGCGGAACGACGGGGTCGGCGGCGGAGCGTTCGGCGAGCGCGTCGGACGAGGGGGCTCGGCACGGGCGGGCTCGGGGCGCGACGCACGCATGGGCTCGGGGCGCGACTGTCCGCCGCCGCGCAGCTCTCCTTGCGTGGACCCACCGCCGGGACGCACGCCGGCGCGGGCGAGGCGCTGCTCGAGGCTCTCCAGGCGAGACAGCAGCTGCTCGATCGGCACAAACGGGCGCACCGCGGCCATCTTGACGAGGGCCGTCTCCAGCAAGAGCATCGGCTGCTCAGAGCGGGTGATCGCGTCCACGGTCTCGGCGAGGATGTCGAACTGCTGGCGGATGAGGTGGGGATCGCGGCCCTTCGCGAGGGCGGCGAGCCGCTCGACCTCGTCAGCCGGCAGGTCCATCAGGCTGCCAGCGTCCTCGACGAGCCGGACCACCAGCACGTTGCGCACCGCTTCGAGGAGCTGGCCCGAGAACGCGCGCACGTCGTACCCGTACAGCCGCACGCGGCCGAGGACCTGCAGGGCTTTCGCTGCGTCCCCGCCGATGCCGCCTTCGAGCGCCTCGTAGAGGATGGAGCGGTCGATGAAGCCGAGGATCTCGGCCACCTCTTCGTTCGTGACCGACCCCTCGGTGAACGACAGCACCTGATCGAGCAGCGACTGCGCGTCGCGCATTGATCCGCCGCCCTCGCGGGCGATCGTCATCAAGGCACCGTCAGGGATGCCGACGCCTTCTTGCTCAGCCACATGCTTGAGGTGCTTGTGGATGGTCCGCACGGGGATCATCTTGAAGTCGAACCGCTGGCAGCGACTGATCACGGTGTCGAGCAGCTTCTGCGGGTCGGTCGTCGCGAGGATGAACCGCACGTGGGGCGGCGGCTCCTCCAGGGTCTTGAGCAGGGCGTTGAACCCCTGCTTGGTGACCATGTGGACCTCATCGATGATGTAGACCTTGAAGCGGCCTCGCTGCGGCGTGTAGCGCGACTTGTCTACGAGGTCGCGGATGTCATCGACGCTGTTGTGGGACGCGGCGTCGATCTCGACGACATCCGGGTAGGAGCCGGAGACCATCTCGAGACACGACGTGCACTCGTTGCAAGGGTTGGGGCCGGGACCCTTCTCGCAGTTCAGCGCGCGCGCGAGCACGCGAGCCGCCGAGGTCTTGCCGACGCCGCGGGCGCCGGTGAACAGGAAAGCGTGGTGCACCCGGCCGAGCCGAATGGCGTTCTGCAGGGTACGGGTGACGTGCCGCTGGCCAACGATGTCTTCGAAGACCTGGGGGCGCCATTTCCGGGCGATTGCGAGGTGGGACATGGGCCGCGGAGTCTATACGACTCGTGGCCGGCCGGAGGGGCTGGCTGCGCCCAGAACGAAGCAACCCCCCGCGATCACGAGAGAGGACCGAGCTACCCGCTTACCCTGGGTCATAGCTACCGTTGCTTCGTTCCCGACCTGGCGGAGTTCACTACTACCAGCCAAGAGGGGCCCGGCCCTCACTCGTGACCGCGAAGGGTCACATTCGAAGTCTGGAGATGGCGGTGAGGCAGGGATTTGAACCCCGGGTGACTTGCGCCACACTTGATTTCGAATCAAGCGCCTTCGACCGCTCGGCCACCTCACCGATGTTTCATCTCCGGATGTAAAAGATCAGCCCCTGCCCGCAGGGGACGAGGAATGTACGCGAAATGTCGCGGCGCGCAAGGGGGGGCTCACGTCTGGGTGCGGCGAACCCTGCGGAACCTGCCCACCAGCAGCGTGGCGAGCAACATGACTACCAGTCGGCGGCGCGGGGTGCCGGGGAGCGCGCTGCACGACGCGACCGCCCGCTCGGTCTGGGCAGGGAGATCGAGCTCGGCCGGCTCACAGATCCGCTCGACCGGCTCCTCGAACGGGGTGTAGCCGTCCTCTTCGTGGAAGGTCTTGGTGGCGGTCATCCAGTCGCCGAACTGGGCGAAGTCCTCGGGACCAAACTCCTCCACGGTGCCGATGGCGACCCAGAGCTTCCCCGTCTGACGGGCCGGGTGCCAGGCGACGACGTAGCCGTTGCCCGCAGGGACCGGCAGGGTGTCCTCGTGCATCACCCAGCTCTCCGTCTGGCTGAAGGGCTCGTCGAAGATGGTGGGATCCGACACGTCGTTGGTGTCGATGACCATGGCGCCATAGCCCGGCGGCACGGCGAAGGGCAGGTCGTCCGGCGGGGCGGGAAACCCGGGAGCGAGCACGGCGAGCGACGGGCGGTAGTCGGCGAGTCGCGGGATCACCGGGACGCCCAGTTGGACGTACAGCTCGGCGCCGTCGGTCTCCGCGTCGTACTCCATCCAGAGCACCTCGGAGCTGCAGGTGACCTCGTGGTAGAGCACGATGCTCACGTCCAGGTCCTCAACGATGTACGCGGCCTCGGGGGAGCCGAAAGCGTCCGAATCGCCGTAGCTCGGCTTGTGGGCCAGGGCGGGGCTTGTGGCGGCGATCACCGTGGCGAGGGCGGGAATAGCGAGCAGTCTGTGGATGCGAGTCATGCTCGGAACGTACCGTAAAATTCGTCCGCAGGCTGGACAAATCGACTAAAGCGCCCATAGTTAGTCCATGAAGACGCTCCTGCTCCTGACTGCTTGCTTGTGCCTACCCCTCTCCGCCGCCGCCAACCCTGCATCTGGCGGCGCGATGACCTCCAGCGAGCTCGACCTGCGCTGGGCGCCCTCGCTCACGTCAGGAGAGAGGGGGGAGCTGCGCGAGAATCCGGCGTTCGCGGCCGGCGAAGGGCTGATCGTGGGTGGGCTCGTCGTCGCAGGGGCGGGGATCGGTCTGCTGGTCGCGGGTCTCGCCGGCAAGAGCCCTGACCTGACGACCGCTGGCGCCATTGCCTGGCCTCTGGGAGCGACCATCCACGTCGTCGGGCTGGGCCTGTTCACGTCGGCGACCAAACCCTACTTCCGGGCCCAGCGCGAAGCTCAGGGCCCCGGCCTGCACATCCCCGGACCGTTGCCGCGATGAAGCGCTTCCTCCTCCTTGTCGCCGTCTCCATCATCCTCACCGCCGGAGCCGCCATGGCCTCATACGCCGAGCCCGCCTACACCGTCATCGAGGAGCGCGATGGATACGAGATCCGCTCGTACGCCGCGCACATCGTCGCCGAGGTCACCACGCGCGGCACCTACAAGAGTTCGTCCAGCGCCGCGTTCCGGCTGCTCGCCGGCTACATCTTTGGCGGGAACGTGGCGGTGGGTGGGAACAAGTCCGAGCGCATGAACATGACCGTGCCGGTGACGGGCACCCCTCAGGACGACGGCGAGAGCGAGTACGTCTGGACGTTCTACATGGAGCCGTCCTACACGCTCGACACCCTGCCGAAGCCCGACAACCCCAAGGTGCGCCTGGTGCAGGTGGAGGAGCGCGTCGTGGCCGTCAAGGGGTACTCGGGGCGCAACACCCAGGAGAACTTTCACGCCACCCGGAGCGAGCTGGGCGAGGCGCTCCGCAGCGCCGGTCTCGAGCCAGTGGGTGTCGCGACCGCCGCCGTCTACAACGGCCCCTGGACCCTGCCGATGTTCCGACGGAACGAGGTCCTTCAGGAGGTGACCTGGGATCGGTAGATTCCCGGATTGCTGCCTCGCTGAACGGCAGCGTCCGCGGGAGGGAAGGCGCGGAGCGCCGCCATCGTGTTCCACGTGCCGCCCACGATGCGGTCGGGCCGCACGAGCACCAGTCCCTGACCGAGGGCGTCCCGTAAGCAGCTCGCGTCGTCTGGACCGAGCTGGGCGGGCTCGCCGTCTGAGGAGACGGTGCCCGCGTCGAGGTCGAGCAGGGTGTGTCCGATCGGCGCGAGGAGATCGTGCAGCCTTCCGTGGCCCAGCGGGACGTCGGGCAGCCGCTGGCCGGCGGTGAGGGGAGAGCCAGCCGAGGACCGGGGCAGGATGGCGCTGGCCGCGTAGGCGACGTCGAGCATGCCCATGGGGCGCCCGAGGATCTGCTGCACGCGGTCCCGGGTGACGAGCCGACTCCCTACCATCGCGATGACGAATCGGAGGAGAGGGTTCCTTGCACAGAGCAGCTTCGTCGCGCGGCCGGTCGCCTGGACCATGGCCCCGGCGACCGGCCGTCGCTCTTCTTCGTACGACGCCAGGTAGGTCTCGGCGGCCTCACCGGACACCGCGCGGGCGAGGGCCAGCTTCCAGACCAGGTTGAGAGCGTCCTGGATGCCGGTGTTCATCCCCTGGCCGCCCACCGGGCTGTGCACGTGGGCTGCGTCGCCGGCGAGGAACACGCGAGCCGACCGATAGGACTCGCTCAAGCCCTGGCTCAGCGCGAACTGGGAGGTCCAGGCGAGATCGTGAGCTCCGAAGGCGATCCCGGTGCGCTCGCGGACCACTTCGTCGAGGAAGGTGGCGTCCAGGGAGACTTGATCGTCCGGCCCGACCTTGGGCATGTGGGCGATGATCCTGAACATGTGCGCTTCGGGCATTGGGACGATCAGGAGCAGCCCGCCGTCTGCACGCCAGCCGTGCCCCTCGGTGGGGATGAGATCGCAGGTCGTCTTGGCGTCGGCGAGGATGAAGCTCTGTCCCAGAGACTGGCGGTCCATCCCGATGCCCACGAGCTCGCGGGTCTTGCTCCGACCCCCGTCGGCGCCCACGACGTACCGAGCGGAGCACCACGCCTCGGTCCCGTCCGATCCGGTGAGCAGCGCATGCGCCGCGCCCTCGTCCTGCTTCAGGTCCACGAGGCTCGTCTCCCACTCCACCGTCCCGCCCAGGGCCTCCAGACGCTCTTCGAGCACCCTCTCGGTGGCGTACTGGGGGATGGACAACCAGTAGGGGAAGCGCGTGTCCCCCCAGTCCAGAGCGCCCAGATCCACCCGCACCGGCTCCCGGTCTCCGAACCTGACGTTGAGCGCCTCGAACTGCGCGCCTTCGGCCACCAGCGTGTCCGCGATCCCCAGCGGGCCGAGGGCCTCCAGGGTCCGGGCGTGCATCACGAGCGCCTTGCTAAACGTGGAGCGGCTGGCCTTGCGGTCCACGATGCGCACGCTCAACCCGAGGCGCGTCGCTTCGGCCGCCGCAGTCAATCCCGTGGGGCCCGCGCCGATGACGAGCAGGTCGATGATGTCCATGGTTCTCTCCTCTCTCTGGCTAGAGGTTTGGCTTGCGGCCGGCGCCGAGGACCCAGCGGCCCACCATCTCCACTTGCACGTCGGTGAGACCCGCTTGCTCCATGATGCGGCGCATGTCGTCGGGCCCAAAGGCGGTGTCGTGGCCGTCGAGCCCCTGGATCGCCTTGGTGTTCGCCTCGATCCTCAGGTCGCTCACCACCGCGCGCCCGCCGGGGCGCAGGGCCCGCACCAGCTCGCGGCACGCCTGGTCCGGGTCGTCGAGGTGGTGCCAGACCGCCGCGCTGAGGGCCCGGTCCACCGATGCGTCCTCCAGCGGCAAAGCGAGCCCGTCTGCTTGAAGCACCTCGATGCGGTCCGTGAGTCCGCGCCGGGCGGCGTTGGTGCGCAGCTGGTCGAGCATCTCCGGCGACACATCGACGGCTACCACGCCGCCCCGGGGCAGCTGCTCGGCCATCAGCAGCGAGTGAAAGCCCGAGCCGGAACCGAAGTCCAGCACACGTTCCCCGCCGGTGAGCTCGAGAAGCTCCATCAGGCGCTCCTCGGGCTTGCCCATCTTCATCTCCAGGACCCGCCGCATGGGGCTGGTCAGGAACCAGGCAAAGAACCGGCCCTTGAGACCGGAGAACTCGTGGGTGGGGGTGCTCATGGCGCGTCTCCTTGATTCACTGTGGTGAAGAGACACTAGAGTTTGTTTTGTGGGACATAAAGGCCGAATAGGGGGACCTTAGAGTCCGATAAATGAGACGATGGGCGGATGCTGGATGCGTTCGACGACCTGAGGCTGCGCGAGCTGATCCTGTTCGACCGGCTGGCTCGGGTCGGGACGATCACTGCAGCCGCGAAGGACCTGGGGCTGCCGAAGCCCACGGCCAGTCGCTGGTTGGCGCTGCTCGAGGAGCGGGTGGGGCAGTCTCTCGTGCACCGAGGCCCTCGCCAGGTGACCCTGACCGACCGAGGCCGAGCGGTGCACGAGGCGATTCAGCCTCTGCTGGCCGCCGCCCGGACGCTGCGAGCCACGGCGACCGAGGACGCCCCGGCGGGCACGCTGCGGGTCTCGGTGCCGGTGCCGTTTGGGCGTCTCGTCGGGGGGTCGGTGATCGCGCGGTTCCGTCAGCGCATGCCTGGCGTGCGTCTCGAGGTGTTGCTTCAGAACGAGCGGGTGGACCTGCTCCGAGACCGAGTGGATCTCGCGATCCGGGGCGGTCGGCTGCCGGACTCCAACCTCATCGCGCGGCAGCTCGCGCAGGTGCCGATGTGGCTGTACACCGGCGCGGGGTTCGCGGGTCGGGCGGTGGGCACCATCCCGCTCATCGCATCGCCCGGCGACGAGAGACTGCTCGCCCATCGCTTCCCGGCGATGGTGCCTGCGGCCGTTCTGGTGGATGACCGGACCGCGGTGCGGGATGCGCTCCTGGCGGGGGCGGGAGCCGGGGTGTTGCCTGCGTTCCTGGGTGAGCCGGCGCGCGCGGAGGGGGAGCTGCTGCGCCTCGACGATGCGCCCCTGTCCACGGTCCCGGTGCACGCAGTGTTCTTGCCGGAGCAGCGAAAGGACGTGCGGCTTCGCGCGCTGATCGAGCTCGTGGAGGACGAGCTGAGGCGGGTCTCAGGCGAAGACGGTCTCTAGATCTTTGACTCCGAACCCGGGCTCTTCGCTCGGGTAGAGCACGCCGTCTCGCAGGATGACCGCGCCGGCGGCGGGGTCGTTGAGCAGATCGAGGTGACCGTCGAGGTCGGCGAGCAGCACGTTCGGCCGGGCGAGGGCGAAGTGCAGGCCCGCGGCGATGGCGATGGCGGACTCATCCATGCAGCCCACCATCACGTCGTAGCCGGCGGCCCGCGCGACGGCGTTGACCGCGAGGGCGGAGTCCAGCCCGCCGACCTTCATGAGCTTGATGTTGATCATGTTCACCACGCTGCCGCGGGCGAGGCGGAACGCGTCGGAGAGCCCAATGAGGCTCTCGTCGGCCATGATTGGCACGGTCGAGTCGGCGGTGATGGTGGCGAGGCCCGGCCCGTGACCCCGGGGTAGCGGCTGCTCGAGCAGCTCCAGATCGAGGGCCTCAGCGCCAGCGATGAAGCGGCGGGTCTGTTTCAAGTCCCACCCCTGGTTGGCGTCGAAGCGCAGCCCGATCCCGGGTCCTACCGCTCGTCGCATCAGCCGCAGCGCCTCCAGGTCTTCATCCACCGCGCGTCCGCCCTTGAGCTTGATGGCGGTGAAGCCCTGGGAGACGAAGGCCCGCGCCCGCTCGGCCATCGCCTGGGGCTCGCCGATATAGACCGTGATCGAGGTCGCGATCGAGCTGCGGTAGCCGCCGAGCAGCCGGTAGACCGGCAGCCCTGCTGCCTTGCCGAGCAGGTCGTGCAGGGCCATGTCGCACGCCGCGCGGGCGGCCGGCGCGCCGACGCACAGGGGCTGGATCGCCTCCAGACACCGCGCGATGCGCAGCGGGTCCTCGCCGACCAGACGCTGGGCCGCCGCGCGGATCCCGGCTTCGCAGGTGTCCACCGTCTCCCCCGTGACGCCCTCATCGGGCCCCGCGCAGCCCAGGCCCACGTGGGGGCCGTCGGTGACGAGGCGCACAAAGACGTTCTCGGCCGAGTCCACCGTCTCGTAGGCGATGGTGTAGGGCTCGGTCAGGGCCAGCGGGACCCGGACGACGTCAACCCGCGTGATCTTCACGGCCTAGCCGCTCGCCTTGGGGGCCTTCGGGGGCCGTCGGGCCAGCACCGCATCCACCACCGGACCCAGGTCGTCGCGCAAGGGGTCCACGCAGGGCAGGCCGGTCTCCTCGGTGATGGCGCGCGCTGCTTCCCGTCCCGCGGCGACGTCGAGACCCTCGTGGTTCAGGGTCACGGCCACCACGGGGCGGCCCGAGAGCAGCTCCATCGCCTTGATCTGCGTGGTCAGAGGATGCATCGGGAACCCGGGGAAGCCGTCGTACTCCACCCGCGTGGGCGCGTGCTGCATGACCACCGCGTGGGGCCGGGTGGCGGCGAGGATCTCGAAGCCGCCGGGGTACGCAGGGTTCATCAGGGAGCCCTGGCCCTCGACCACCACCGCGTCCGGCCGCACCTCGTCCCAGCAGCTCACCACCGCGTGCTCGAGCTCGCCGGCGACAAAGTCGTTGATGAGGCTGTCCATGACCACGCTGTAGGGAACCCCCTGCAGCCAGGCTGTCTGACCGGTGCCGATGACCTCCGAGTGCAGCCCTCGGGCCTCGAGTGCCTGGCTGAGCAGCACCGTCGTGGTGCGCTTGCCCACCGCGGAGTCGGTGCCGAGCACCGCGATCCGCAGGCAGTCCACCTCGTCGATGCGGCTGCTGAAGTGGTGGAGCTGCGAGACCGGCGCCGGCTTGCGCACATCCCGCAGGCGCACGCCGTGCTCGGCGGCGAGGGCGACGAAGCCTGGGTCCTCGGTGAGGAAGTCGTGCAGGCCGCAGTCCACGCCCAGCCCGGCGCGGATGGCGGCGGCGACGGCCAGGCGATCGTGCGGGGTGAGCCGTCCGCCGTCGGGTGCGATGCCCACCACCAGAGTGCGCGGCTCGCCGCGGGTTCGGGCGTCGGCGAGGGCGGCGTCGAAGGTGGCGTGCACCGGGATGCCGCAGGGCGCGTCGTCGAGCACGTCGCCGGCGTCCTTGCCCGCGTGGCGCTGGTCGATCACGCCGAGCACCCGGTAGCGGCGGGTGAAGCGCACCAGGCCGTGGGCGGTCTTGCCGTTCGGCGTGCCAAAGGCGCCGTCGCACCAGACGATCGCGTCGCCGTCGATGGGGTCGTGGGTCACGAGGACCTCCCGGTCAGGACCGCGACGTAGCGGTCGGGTTTGAGTGGAGAGCGGGCGTGCCAGTCCAGCAGTGCGGCGAGGCCGGCGGTGCTGGCGGGGAGCACGTCGAGGCCTTGCTCGGCGCGAAGGAGTGCGGCGAGCTCGCGCATGCGCTTGTCGCTGACGTCGGCGGCGTGTCCCGCGGTGTCGCGAATGGCGTGCAGGGCGAGGTCGCCGTCGATGGCGTGCCAGTTGATCAGCGGCTCGTTCACCGCGGACTCGGTGATCCGGTCGGGCTCGAGGTCTACGCAGTGGGGCAGGTTCAGCCGGAACGCGTGCACGATGGGGTTCTTGCGGTAGGCCGAGCCAGCGACACACGCGGGGACCCGGGACGTGCGTCCCCTGCGCTGGAGACTCACGAAGCCGCGGTGGATGCCGGCGAGGCAGGTGCCATTGGACACCGGGACAGCGACCGCGGCCGGGGCGTCGCGCAGCTCGTCATGGATCTCGGCGGAGATCTCCTTGTAGGCGCGCAGCTGCAGGGGCTCGTTGAGCCCTCCAGGGTTGGCGTCGTACAGGTCCTGCGCGACGGCGAGCCGACCAGCGGCCTCGACGGCGGCCTCGTAGTCGGCTCCAGCGCGCACGACCTCAGCGCCCAGGGCCTTGATCTGGTTGATTCGAGGCGCGTGCCAGCCCTCGGGGACCACCGCGACGCAGCGCAGGCCGGGTACGGCGGCGGCCCAGGCCATCGCCACCCCGTAGTTGCCACACGTGGCGAAGCACACGCCCGCGAACTCGCGGCGGATGGCGTCGTAGACCTGCGCGAACGCGATGCGGTCCTTCTGGGTGCCGGTGGGGTTGTCGCCCTCGAACTTGAGGTAGAGCTGGCGCAGCCCGGTGGCCCGCTCGATGCCGCGGGCGCGGATGAGCGGGGTGTCGCCAACCTCGGACTCCATGAGGTCCTCGAAGGCCTCGAGCCGGTCGGCCAGGGACATGGCGGGGTCGACGCACATGCGCCGCGCCCGGTCGGCGGCGGTCTCGGGTTTTGGCAGGTCGATGAGGGGGCCAGCGAGCAGAGGGCGCGGCGAATTGGGCATCGGGGGGAGGATGCTCCTTGCGGTGAGGCGGGCTGCCTGACCGCGCGGACACTAGCGCCGCGGTGAGGGGCCAGCAATCCCCTCAAATTGAGAGGGTGTTCCTCGATTCGATGCGACTGAAGGCTCCCCGAGCGAGCCAGAGCGCGGGCGCCCCTTCTGGTGGCGCCCGATCGGACGCGAAACGCATTCCGGCACGCTTGCTGCACTCATTCCCGGCGCAGACCTCCTCCGACGCGACATCTCGTGGCGTCGGGCTCCCGGTCTGCCCAACAGGGGGTTCTCATGAACCATCGCTCCTCGACTCCTCTCCTCGCTCTGATCCTCGGCCTCGTCGGCCTCGTCGGCTGCCAGGGCCCCAGCAACATCACGACCAAGGGCAAGGTCATGGTTGACACGGGAGGTGACGAGACCCGCGACGGCGGCAACAACGGAGCCGTGTCCGACCTGGTGGACGAGGTCTGGCTGCGCATCGACGAGGTCTCCGTGCGTCATGAGACGGAAGGCTGGGTGTTCATCGACAACGGCCGCGTGAACCTGAACCTGATGGAGAAGCGGGACGGCGCCATCGAGAGCATCGGCGATGGCGATGTCTTCGAAGGGGACTGCGACAAGCTGCGCCTGACCATCGAGGACGCCTGGATCATCGTGGACGGCGTCGAGCTCGACCTGGACATCGACAACGGCATCGACCTGAACAACTCGGTCGACTTCGACGTGGCCATCGCGGTCAATGAGAGCACCCAGGCGGTTGTGTGGGTGGGCTGGGACCTGGACAACACCCTCTCCGTCAGCGGCGGCGAGTGGTCGCTAGACACCGACGTGAACCTCTCTGTGGATGTCGACTCCCTGTAGCAACGCGAAGTCCAACCGCACATGACTCAGGAGCAGCCGAGCCGGCCCCCACGAGGGAGCCGGCCGGCGTTCCTCATCGGCCTGCTGGCGGCTGCCGCCATCGCCGTGGGCGCCGTGTTCCTGCCGGTGATGGGTCCGCTCCTCACCGCGGCGGTGCTCGCGGCGATGCTGTGGCCGCTGCAGGAGTGGCTGTCGAAGCGGTTCCGCGGACATCGGGGCCCGGCGGCGGCGCTCTTGACGGCGACCGTCGTCGGCGTCCTTCTCGGACCCCTCGCCGCCATGGCGGCGTACCTGATCCGCGATGGGATGGCGGGCCTTGAGTACGTCGAAGCGACCATGGCCACCGAGCGCGTGGCAGGCCTCCTCGAGCGGCTCCCCGCGACGACCCGTGCTCTGGTTGTCGAGGCGGTCTCCGGCCTTCCGGAGTCGCTGGGCGAGGTGTTCTGGCAGGCAGGTCCAGGCGTCGGGGCCGCGGCGGGCAACGCGGTGCTGGCCGGGGTGTTTACGTGCATCGGCCTGTACTTCTTCCTCGTCGGAGGGCGCGAGTTCGTCGTCTGGCTCGCCAGCGCCGCCCCGCTGGCCGACCGGCAGGCTCACGAGCTGCTGACGACGTTCCTCGGCGCCTCCGCCACCGTGATCGGGTCGGGCATCATCACCGCGGGGGTCCAGGCGTTCGCGGCGCTGGTCGGCTACCTCGTGGCGCAGGTCCCCAACCCGGTGTTCTTCACCGCCGTCACCTTCATCGTCGCCTTCGTCCCTGCCGTCGGAGCGACCTCGGTCTGCCTCGTCGCGGCGGCGCTGCTCTATGTGACCGGCCACCCGGTCGCCGCGGTCTCCCTGGCTGCGTGGGGCTTCTTCGCGGTCGGGCTCATCGACAACGTGGTCAGGCCGCTGCTGATCCGCCGGGGAATGGCCATCCATCAGGCGGTCGTGTTCTTCGCACTGGTCGGTGGGCTGTCGGCGTTTGGCGTCATCGGACTGCTCCTCGGGCCGATGGCGGTGGCGCTGTTCCTCTCCCTCGTCCGCATTCACACCCGGGACTTCCCGGACGGGGCGCCCGAGGGTGCCCCCAACACATGAAACGCTCAGGAAGAGAGACCCCCATGCCCATCACGACGGATGCTCTGCCGACGGAGCTGGCTCGCCTCAGGGCCCGGCTCGTCGAAGGGTGGCCAACCCTGGATGCAGCTGCTCTCGACGCAGCCACCGACCGCGACGCCCTCGTCGAGCTTCTGGCCGCCGCCGGCTCGACCCGCGCCCTTGCCGACGCGCTCCTCCGGGAGCTCGAGGATGACTCCCCACGATGGCTGCATAGCCTCGAGCAGACCCTGGGCCGGTTGGAAGGTCGGGCGCGGGAGCTGGGCGAGCACATCCCGGACGCGCTGGCCGAGTCCGCGCGCCAGCGCGTGCGAGAGCACCCGTTGGAGAGCGTCGGCGCTGCCATGGGCCTCGGAGTGATTCTCGGCCTGCTTCTTCGGGGCCGATGATGGGTGTGCTGGCAGTCGTGGGTCGCCTGCGCCGCGTCCTGAGCGCCTTGGTTCGCTCGCATCTCGCGGTCGCGCAGGCAGAAGGCTCCAGGGAGGCGGAGCGACTGGTCCGCGGCCTGGTGCTCTATGTGGTTGCGGTGGTGGCCCTCAGCTGCGGGGCGCTCGGCTTCCAGGTTTGCGCCGTTGTCGCGCTCCAGGACCAGGGTTGGAGCCTTGCGCAAGGGCTGGCTGTGGTCGGCGTCGCGGACGGCGCCATTGGGCTCCTCGCGCTGTGGAGGGGGCGCGTGGCGCTCCGGGGTCCATGGATGGAGGACACCCGGACGCTGCTCGTCCGCACATCAGAGGCGCTGCTGGACTGACAGCCGCTCAGGGCTGGAGGGTTCGCGCTGCCAGCGCCTTGACCAGGGTCGCGTCGTGGCCGTAGAGGTCCTGCGCGAAGAGGACCACGCCGTCTGGCGGCGTCGCCACGGCGGTGAGGTAGAAGAGCACGGTCAAGATCGGCTCCGGCACGTTCACCTGGGTCGGCTTGCCCGAGTTCATGGCCGCCACGATGCGGGCGCGGTCCTGGCCAGGCTGGTCGTTCAGCACCCACTCCGCGAGTCCGACCGGGTCCTCGAGCCGCACGCAGCCGTGGCTCAGGTCCCGGCGCGGACGCCCGAAGAGGCCCGGCGCGGAGGTGCCGTGCAGGTAGATGTTGTCTGCGTTCGGGAAGACAAACTTCACCAGGCCGAGGGAGTTGCGCTCCCCGGGCCGCTGGCGGACGCGCAGGGCTCCGCGTCTCAGGCGGGCGAGGCTCGATGGGGACTGGGGGACCACCGCCGCGTCGTCGCCCTGACCCGAGACGATCTCCATGTCGTGCCGGGCAAGCCAGCCTGAGTCGCGGGTCATCGCCGGCACGATTTCGCCGGCAAGGATCGACGCGGGCACGTTCCAGTACGGGCGGAAGATGACATGGGTCATCTGGTCGATCATGACCGGCGTCTCGGTGGAGAGCGAACGCCCCACGATCACGTCCATGTCTAGGTCAGGCACCCCGTCCGGCGGATTCGCGCGCCACGCCCAGAGATGGAACATGGGGATGTTGACCGCGATGATGCGACGCTCCCCGAGCGGGGGCAGCCAGCGCAGACGCTCCAGGGCCAGCTCGATCTGGAGGATCCGCGCGGTGAGCGGAACCGCCAGCTCGCTCCAGGTCCCGCTGCCGAGCACGCCGTCCGGCTCGAGGCCGTGGCGGACCTGGAAGCGCGAGACCGCGTCGACCATCGCGCCCTCGTACACGGTCTCCGTGGCCGTCGGGGCGTCGCCGGGGGCGAGGTCCCCCAGCGCCACGAGCCACCGCGACATCTCCTGGAGATTGTCGGCGGTGTCGCCCGGCGACAGCTTCTTCGCCGCCGGCGCCGGCGGAACGATCTGCGGGTCTTGGGCCAATGTCCGGTAGGTCGCCAGGGCCAGGCGCAGCCGGCGGTACAGGACGATTCGGGGTCTGGCGTCCGCGGCGGCCTGGGCCACGTCGTGCTGGGACAGCGCGTCGGAGAGGGTCGCCTCGAAGGACACGGGCTCCCGGGCGATGTCGCTGCGCATTCCCAGGGACGCCGGGTCCACCCGCCCGCCGTGGAGCTCAGTCAGGTAGCGCAGGAAGCTGTCCTGAAGGGCGTCGTCGAAGGCAGCGAGGTCGTCCGGCGATCCGCCGCCGGTGTCCAGCTTGTCCGCGAGCTGGTCGAGGAACCCCGACCGGTAGTCGTCGGGGTCGAGGCCGTCGTCCGACGCAGTCCTCAACACGGTCAACGCCGCCCGCGCATCGGCGCTGGGGGCGCCGCGCGACGTGAGCCACCCTGGCGCGTCGATGACGGGCTCGCCGGCTGCCGTCGCGGCGGGTGTAGAGGGAGCGACGGATGGCGCGGCCGCTGGAGTGCAGGCCGCGAGCTGGCTCAGAACCAGAACGGCCACGGCGGCTCGCCCGAGCCACTCCCGAGGCATCAACTTGTCTTTGTTCTCCACGGCATCTCCCCGTCGTCGGGGAGAGAGCCCCGACCTGCTGCGGGGAGGGATAGCAAGTCTCGTGCCACCTACGGAAGACCGCTTGCTCGGAGCCATCGGGCGTAGTTCCCGTGATGGAGGAGCACGCCGACGTGCGAGGCCTCGGACGGGCCGATGCTCACCTGGGAGCCGCGCAGGCTCGGTTCGGAGAAGTCGGCGGAGACCGCGAGCCCGTCGTCGGTCAGAGCCAGGGCCAAGGAGCGGTTCTGGCTCACCGTGCCGCCTGAGGCCGTGTAGGCGCTGCGTAGACGCCCGCCGCCAACGGCGAAGTCGCGGAATGTGTCCGCGCGCCCGTACAGCGCGTCGAACAGATGCACCGCCACCACGGGCACGTCGCCGCCCCTGAGGATGTCGGCCGCGGCCGAGTATCCGCCCGAGTGCGCCGTGAGGACCTGTTGTCCGAGGAGCGCGTCCGCGTAGAGCCCGTCGCGGTACAGAAGCGCGAGCGTGTCGGTCAGGAGCGCGAGGTGGCCGCCGGGAGCCGCCAGCTGCCCAAAGTCGCCGCTGCGCGCGTCGTGGGGGCCCTGGGGGATCACGAGGACGGCGTCTCGACCGGCCGCGGCAGCCAGTTTGATGAGCGGCTGCGTCGTCGCGCCGTCCGCCAGGGTGGTGTTGTGTCCGTGCAGGTGGGTGATCCCACGCAGCGGCCCCACCCGGGACAGCCCCCGAGGGACCCAGATCAACACCGACGGGTCGTGCCAGGGGCCCGGTCCGTCGGGCTGGAAGGGGGCGCTGGGAAGGGCAGTGACCGTCCAACGCCCCGTCGAGTCTTCGCTCCAGCGCGTCGGAGGGAGGCCCGCTCCGCCGATCACCGCTGCCAGGCTGACCCGGTGCTGCTCGCCGTCCGCGGTGATTGTGGCAACCCCCGTGCTCAGCGCAGGAGCGGTGGAGGCGCCCGTCCAGCTGATCACCAGAGCCCGCTCCTCGCCTGCGGGCAGCGGGCTCCGGTCCCCTTCGACCTGGAACGGACCGGTCACCTCGACCCGCAGGCTGAGACTCTGGGTGCTGGCGTTTCGCAGGGTCAGAGTCCCGCGCGGTGTCTCCCCAACCACCGCGTAGGCGAGGGCTACGTGTGCGGGCACCACGAGGGCAGGGCTCTCGTCGGAGGCGAGCGAAGCGCTGGGAGCGGGGCAGGCACCCAACGCGATCACCAGGAGTGGCAGCAGCCAGCGCATCGGGCCCTCCATCGCAGCGCGATGTGTGCGCGGAGCGTACAGGGCGCGGACGAGTACGCTCTCCGCTCGACAGATCGGATTCCACAATCGTGAGTGATGCATTGCACGCCGCAGCCTGCGCTGCGGGACAACCTACCTCGACCCGCGCACCGGCTACTCCGTGTTCACGGCGCTGAGCCACGAGCAGCGAGGCCGATGCTGCGGCTGCGGCTGCCGTCACTGCCCGTTCGGATACGCCAACGTGCCCGCGGGACAGACACCCAACTCCCCTCGCGATCCGTGGATCGTCGGGCCGGGCGGCGAGCAGGCGTGCGATCTCCTCTTCTGGAGCGGCGCGGACTCGGGCTCTCCATCGTGCTCGTGCCCCTGTTCGCAGAGGCTGACTACATGGAGCGCGTGATGCTCGGCATCGCGGCGCTGATGCGGCGACGACCGGTGGTTCGCCTGGCCTTCGGCGACCTGCACCTCGAACACATCCGGGAGTGGCGGGAGAGCGTCATCGGGCAGCGGGGGCGAAGGGTTTCCGAAGGGACACAGGACCACGCGGGAGTCGTAGCGTCAGGGCCTACCCCAATGGAGGTCTCATGACCCGCTTGACCGTCCCCCTTCTCGCCCTCTCCCTTGCTCTGCCCACCCTGGCCCAGGCCGCCCCGCCCGACATCACGCGGGTGAAGCTGCGCGCGACAAGCAACCCAGACGTGCACCGGCTCGTGCTGGTGATGGAGCCCGGCGTCAACGACAGCGACTGGAGCACGTTCCAGGCGGCGTTCTCGGTGACCAGCGCCGACGGCGCCCCGGTAGGCCAGCTGTCCGCGCCGTCCGGGCTGAAGACCATGAACAACGGGAAGTACCGAGTGACGGCGACGCTGCAAGGCGCGCCGGCGACGCTGACCGCGGCGACGGTCGATGTCCAGGCCTCGCACCTGGGCGGCACGGCAGAGCAGTCGCTGGTCCTGCCGCTGCACGGTGACGTGCTCGACGGAATGTTCACCTCTCAGATCCGCACGAACAACAACGGCGCGTCTCGTCTCGTCACCCGCTCCATCACCGACGACGAGCCCGCCGCGTTCCTGGCCACGACCCTGTTCGGCGCCGACGGCGCAGTGATCCACGAGTCCGTGCAGGGCCCGACCAGCGTCCAGCGCAGCTTCTGCGCCGACTTGATCTTCCCCTCCGACCCTACGGGTCTGCCGTTTCACACCTCGAGCTCGCTCAAGGGCTGGGATGGCCAGGTCCTGGACGTCATCGAGCGGAGCGACACCGCCCCCGACGCATCCGGCGACGCCGTGTGGCAAACCCCCACCGCCCTCGGCGGCGACGCGCGCATGCGCTTCATCCCCACTGGCGGCAAGGGTGCGGTGGTGTGCCTGGACCTGCTCGGCGGCGGTGTGGATGCGGTCGAGTCGGTCAAGCTGGCATTCATCGCCGAAGGCTTCGGGGGAGGCGTGCCCACGCAGAACCCACTGATCCTCACCGAGAGCGCGCAGCTCCTGCGCTTCGTCGATCCCCTCACCGTGGACGTCAGCGGTGCTGCCTACATCGAGCAGGCGCTCCTGGGCGAGGACGGCAAGGAGCTGGACTCCTGGAGCTTCACCGGCGGCGCCGACGCCGGGATCCAGCGCCGCGCCCACCCCATCGGGCCGCGCCTCGGCATCAGCAAGGGCTGGGCGAGCGGCACCCTGTAGAGGTCGTCTGCACACCGCGATCAGGCCCCAGAACGACGAAACCCCTCCCGGATCATGTCCGGGAGGGGTTCGTCAGGCCTTGCGAAGCAAGGCATATGGCGGAGAGGGAGGGATTCGAACCCTCGGTGACTTGCGCCACACACGCTTTCCAGGCGAGCACCATCGGCCACTCGGTCACCTCTCCGGTGTCTCTTACGGGTTCTTGCGGCGCTCCCTCAACTGCTTGAAGAAGTCCTGCAGGACCCGTTTGCACTCGTCTTCTCTGACTCCGCCTTCGCTCACCACTTCGTGGTTCAGCCGCGGATCGCGGCCGATGCGATACAGGGTCTCGGCGGCGCCGGCTTTGCGGTCCCAGGCCCCAAACACCACACGAGAGACCCGGGCGTTCACCAGGGCTCCCATGCACATGGGGCACGGTTCCAGCGTCACGTAGAGCGTGGAGCGCTCGCGGCGCCAACCAGTGAACTGGCTGCCATCCCGCAGGGCCTCGATCTCCGCATGAGCCGTAGGATCGCCGCGCTGTTCACGCATGTTGCGACCCCGCGCTACGACCTCTCCGTCGCCGTCGACCAGCACCGCCCCGATGGGGACGTCGCCTGCCTCCGCCGCGGCCTTCGCTTCATCCAGGGCGAGCCCCATGAACCGATGGTCGTCAGACGTTGTGTGCACGTTCATTCCAATGAGCCCACGGGCATTCCCGCGAAGACGACGGAAAGTAAGGGAGGTGCCCAGAGGTGTCAATGCCGCCGCCACCCACGCGCCCACTCCGTTCCTACTTCACCGCGACAAGCTCGACCTCGAACACCAGGGTCGCGTTTCCGGGGATGGTGGGAGGAGAGCCGAAGCGGCCGTACCCCAGCCGCGCGGGGATGGTCAGCTTGCGCTTGCCGCCGACCCGCATTCCGTCCACGCCATCGTCCCAGCCCTTGATGACCTCGCCGGCTCCCAGGCGGAATGTGAAGGGCTTGGCGCGGTCATGGGACGAGTCGAACTTGGTGCCGTTGGTCAGCCAGCCGGTGTAGTGCACCGTGACCCGGCATCCCGGATCCGCCAGCTCACCGTCCCCTTCGACGATGTTGTCGATGTCGAGCTCGCCGCCGCCGCCGCCGAAGAGTCCACCCAGGAAATCGCGCAGTCCCATGTCTACTCCCTCACCGTGATGCTCGCGTCGTTCTCTTGAGCCTCGACCCGCAGCGCGCCGCTCGCCTCGATGCGCTGGGCGAGTCGCTGGGGCCCTCGTGCGTCCCGCTGGATCCCGAGACGCCAGCCCCCCTCGATCGCCTCGGGCGACCACGCCAGCCCACCGCCGGATCGGGACTCCGCAAAGATCCACGCCTCCCCGGTGAGCGGCAGCGGAGCGACGCCGAAGCCGCACCCGCACGCCGTGGACGAGCCGACCTGGGCCCGCTTCGCGTTCCGATACAGGTCGAGCGCGAGCGCGTGCTGGTCGGGATCGTCCGAGCGCAGCATGGGCAGCGCGAGGGAGTCGAGCTGCGCGGTCGCGCGACGAGGCAGCTCGCCGGCGAACGCCGCGATCAGCCCGATGGGAACGCCTGGATCGGCGAGTCGGCGCAGCACGACCTCGCACGCCTTCTGACCTCGGCGACACGGGATCGCCAGCGCCTCATACGCGGGGAGCAAGGACGGCCTGGGCTCGCTGCGGGCATCGGCGATGAGCTGTTCGAGCAGCTGCTCGTGGGCGACCACGGGGTCCGGGATGGGCTGGTCGGCGGGCACGGGGACGGAGAGCCCGCCGGTCGCGGAGACCTGGGGGGCGGGCGGAGGCTCGATGACGGTCGCGGCGACCGCGGCGGCGACGCCGAGCCCGATGGCGGCGAACAGCACCGTCGTGCTCCGCCGAGATCCGCTCACTGAAGCTCGATCGTCAGCTCGATGTCCATCGATCCGAGCCCGGAGCCAAACAGGGGCTCGCGCATCCGTTCGGTGAGGCAGCTGAGCATCTTCTCGTTGGCCAGGGTGTCCTCCACGGGGGGCTGGATCGAGACGCCTTCGCCGTTCACGTTGACGCCCATCTCCATCACGAGCTTGCCGCGTCCGAGCTTGCCGGCCCGGATCTGACGCTTCCAGCATGGCTCGATGCGCTTGAGCGAGCGGGTCAGCGAGGCCTCCATCTTCGCGCCGTCCCGCATCTCGGAGCCCATGCTCTGCAAGACGAGCACCCGAAGCGACGCCTCGATGTCGGCTGCGTTCTCGCTCGGACCGCCGGCCTCCATCGCGCCAACGCGGTCGTCCCGAGAGCGATCGTCGCCGCGCAGCGTGATCATCCCGTCGTCGCGTCCCCGGTCACTGCGGTCACTGCGGTCGTCGCGTCCCCGGTCACTGCGGTCACCCCCGTCGTCGCGTGCGCGGTCTCGTTCGTCGTCCCGGCCTTCGGCTCGGGCCGTGCGCCCGCCTCGCCCCGAGGCCGCCGCCTCGCTGGAGAACGCGATCCCCGGCACGCCCTGCACCCCAAATACGTGCACCAGACCGACGTCCACGCCTGCCACCAGCACCTTGCCGTTCATGGACCACGCGAGGCTGTTCACCGCCCCCTGCACCAACACCCGCTGGGCGGCGCCGCCGTTCCACAGGTCGATGACCCTGAACTCGCCCTCCTGCCCCAGCGCGACGAACCGGCCCGTCGGTGAGAAGCAGATCCCCCCTTCGGTCCGCTTGCCCTCCCACGACTCGAGGCGCTTGCCGTCCATGTCGATGCGCTCGATGCGCGCGCCGCCGTCGCTCGCCACCATCAGTTGGCTCGGGCTGAGCCAGGTCACCGTGTCCGCCGAGCTGTCCGTCGCCTGCCAGCTCTTGCCGCCCGGGAGCGCGAAGATCAGCACGCCGCTGCCCGTCGCCGCCGCGAGGTGCGCGCCATCCGGCGAGAAGGAGAGCGTCGTCGCCCGCTCGCCCCCGATGAGGAACCCCGCCGAGCCGCCATCGGACATGCGGAGAAGCTCGATCCCTGCCTGCTGCCCCGACAGCACGTCGGACATCACGGTCACCGCGAGCAGGTCCTTGCTCGGTGACCACGCGATCGTCGCGGCGTCCCGGGACATCGGCGGCAGCTTCATCGAGCGCCCCGACTTGAGGTCCCACGCCTGCGCGCCCTCGCGAGACGCCCGGGTGATCGCCACCACCTCGCTGCCGTCCGAGGCGACGTTCACGCGCTCCACGGCGAAGCGCTCCGAGTAGCGGTGGTCCCGCAGCTTGTCGAAGGTCGCGTGCTGGGGTCCCAGGTCCGGCCCCGTATCCTTGTCTTCGCCGAGGATGTACGAGTCCTGCGCGTTTGCGGAGACCGCGCACACACAGAGGGCCAGGGCGAGCAAGCGAGGATCAACGCGCAAGAAACACTCCTCCGAGCAGAGCCGCCCCGGCGATGAGCCAGGCCGGGTGCACTTTGAGATACAGCAGCCCCAGGGTCAGCACCACCATCACCGCGCCGCTCAGCCCGGTCACGCTCGTCGGCGCGATCTGCAGGACCACCCACGCGAGCAGCGCCAGCACGACGGGCCGAACCCCCTGCAACGCCCCGTGCACCCGGGGGTGGTCCGCGTGCTTCGCGAGGAACGCGGCCAGCGCGAGCATCAGGATCGTGGACGGCAGCAAGATCCCCAGGAGCCCCGCCGCCGCGCCCAGCACCCCGCCGGTCTGGTAGCCGATGTAGACCGCCATCTTCGTGGCGATGGGTCCTGGCAGCGCGTTCCCCGCCGCGAGCATGTCCACGAACTCGGTGTTGCTCATCCAGCCCCGGTGCTCGACCACCTCCGCCTGGAACAGCGGGATCATCGACGGTCCCCCGCCGAAGCCGACCACCCCGATCTTCGCGAACGACGCCAGCAGTTGGAGAGCAGCGGCCACGTCAGGGAGGACCGATCGCGTCGTAAACCAGGTTCTCCAGCAGCTGTGTGCCCGCAGTGGTCGCCTGGTTGAGGCCCTGCTCGAACGCCCAGTAGTACGCGCTCGTCTGGCCGTCCCAAAAGGCGGGCACGTCCACGATCGCGGGCGCCGCGCTCACGGTGCGGGCGAGCACGCGCATGTTGCTGCTCTCCGACGTCAGGGCGCGCATCGTGGCGAAGCTCTGGGTGTGCACCGTGACGTTCGCGGTGGTGACCACCAACGAATTGGGCGTCTGCCAGAACGAGCTGCTGCTCATCTGGGCTTGCACCGTGCCGCCGCCTTGCTGGTACTGCTTTGTCAGCTCCAGATCGGGATCGATCCCGATCGCCTGGAACAGCCCCAGCCCGCCCAGCCCCATGCCGACGAGCGCCGGTGTGACCGAGCCGCCACCGCTGTAGCTCCAGTACCAGTTGCTGATGGGGAACGGGTCGCCGAACCACCCGTTGACGTTGCCGGTGTCGGCGGTGACCAAGATGAGATCCATGCCCTCGAACGAGGTCGCGCTGGTGATCGATGTGGCGGTCATCGTGGGGGCGACGCAGTAGCCCAGGCTGGACAGCCCCGCAGCCACGGTCGTGCCCGGCAGGGGGGCCGCGCCCCGCACCACCACCACGCTCTTCAGCCCATCGTCGATGACGCCGTCGCAGTTGTCGTCCGCGAGGTTGCACTCCTCGGTGGCGCCGGAGAAGACGTCGGGGTCTGTGTCGTCGCAGTCGGCCGCGCATGCGTTCTGGCCGTCGCCGTCGCCGTCCTGGCCCGGCACCACGCTCGAGTCCTCGTCGTCGCAGTCGCCGTCGCATCCCGAGACGTTGTCGCCATCGACGTCGGCGGGGCTCAGCAGCGGGTTGGTGTCGTCGCAGTCGTCGTCTTGCGTGCTGTATCCGAGTCCTGGGCAACCCTCACCCACCGCAGAGCCGGCGCCGTAGCCGTCCCCGTCGTCGTCGGTGTACAGGCTCCTCGTGACGCCATCATCGACGCCGCCAAAGCAGTCGTCGTCCACGCCGTTGCAGATCTCTGTGGCCTGGGGATAGATCGCCGCATCGGAGTCCGCGCAGTCGTACGGCTCGTCGGCTGCGAACAGACCGCTCGGCGCCGCGCAGGCCAACACTTCGAGCGCGGCGTTGACGGTGACGAACCCATCGCCATCGGCGTCCGGGCGGAACGCAGACTCGGGCAGCCCCTCATCCACCAACTCGTCGCAGTCGTCGTCGCGTCCGTTGCACACCTCGTCGGCGCCGGGGAACACCGCGCTGTCCCCGTCGTCGCAGTCCCCTTGGGCGGGGGTCACTCCGTCGCCGTCCCGGTCGTCGGGGTTGGCGGTGGCGTCGTCGTCGTTGGCGACATCGTCGTCGTTGGCGACATCGTCGTCGTTGGCGACGTCATCGACGTAGGTGAGACAGCCCCCTGCGAAGAGCAGGAGCAGGAGCGGAAGCAGGACCCGTGTGCGCATCGGGTGCAGGATACCGACTTCGAGTGCGCGCACGCGCTAGGAGAGGTCCATCTCCTGGTACTGACCTTCGGGCTTCTGGATCAGCATCTGCCAGGCGGTCTCCACCGAGCGCTTCACCTCGTGCCAGCTGCGCATCTTCGCTACCGACTTCAGCGCGAACTTCGGCCGGTAGTAGAAGCGCACGTAGGCGAGCTGGGTCAGCTCCTGGATCTCTTCCTCGGTCAGGTCGCAGCCCGGCCGGGGGATGTAGGAGTCGTAGTTCTCGTCGAGGATGTACTGCCGCCAGTAATCCTCGCCGTACTCCTTCATGTACATGTCGTACAGCTGGGTGCCCGGCATCGGCGTCACCTTGCTGAACTGCGCGTACGTCAGGTCCAGATCGAGCGCGTAGCGGATGGTCTGGCGGATGGTGGACGGCGTGTCGCCGGGGTTGCCCACCATGAAGTACCCGAACACGTCGATGCCGGCCTCGCGGGTCTGCCGCACGGTCTTGTTCGCCTCGTCCAGATCCGCGGCCTTGAGCAGCGTGCGCAACACCTCGCGGTTGCCCGACTCCAGCCCGTAGTAGATCCGCACGCAGCCGGCCCGCGCCATCCACTGGAGCATCTCTTCGCTGATGCAGTCCACGCGGGTGCGCGCCGCCCACACGACCTTCAGATCGCGCCGCATGATCTCCTTGCAGATCTCAATGACGCGCTGCTTCTGGATGGTGAAGGCCGAGTCGAAGAAGTCGAACTCGATGACGCCGTGCTCCTTGTTGGCGATCTCGATCTCGTTCACCACGTCCACTGGGGAGCGGGGCCGGAACTTGAGCCCGCCCTGCTCGCAGAAGATGCAGCGATACGGGCAGCCGCGGCTCGTCATGAGGCAGCTGAAGTTCTTGTACTTGCTGATGAACGAGTAGTAGAGGGAGTTGTCTACGAGGTGCCGGGCGGGCATCGCCGCGTCGTCGATGTTGGCCAGCGTCGGCGCGTTGCCGTTGTAGATGGGCTCGCCGGCCTCATCGCGCCAGACCAGCCCCTTGATGCCGCTCAGATCGTGGCCGCGCATGAGCGCATCCAGCAGGTGTGGCAGCGTGGCCTCGGCCTCGCCCGTGACCGCGTAGTCCAGGCACGTGTGGCTCATGGACTCGAGCGGGTACATGCCCATGTGCACGCCGCCCACGATGGTGGGGATGGGCACGAGCTCCTTGATGGCCTTCACCCACGACAGCGTTTGGTAGAAGAGATAGGTCGTGATGGTGTAGCCGATGTAGTTCGGCCCGAACTCCTTGATCCTCGCCACGGTCTCTTCGACGGTGAGGTTCTCGGCGTTCACGTCGATGAGCTGCACCTCGACGCCGTGCTGCTCCATGCAGCCCGCGACGTACATCAGGGACAGCGTGGGGAAGACCCCGTAGTTCTCCTTGACGGCTTTGATGCCGGGCTCGTTCTTGATCGCGCCATACGGCGGGTAGATCAGGGAGACCTTCAGACCCTCAAGATTGAATCGCTCCATCGCCGTGCTTCTCCTCGTGCGCAGGCGCGTATCTGGACCTGCTTTGTCCAAGATACCCGGTGCAGTTGGGGATCGCAGATTCCGATCCGCGCATCCACCCGGAATATCGAAACAACTGCAGGGGCTCTACCCCTTGCGCTTGCGCCCTTTGGCCTTGTCCGCCTCGCCCTCGACCAGCAGTTCCAGCGCCTCGCTGCTCACAAAGACCATGTCGGTGAATACGTTCACCTTCGCCATCTGCGTGTCGTGGGCCTCAGCAAAGGAGTCGCGCAGCGCGCGCGCGAGGTCCAGCGGTGACAGCGGCAGGTCGAGCTCGTCGAACGGCAGCTCGATGGCGAGCAGCTCCCCCAGCTGAATCGGCTTCGGATCCGCCCGGGCGCCGATGTTCACGACGAAGCGAGACAGGGCAGCGAGGACCCGAAAGGCGAAGCGGGCACAGAGGTCGGTCTTGCCCTCGCGAGCGCGCTCGTGGGTGGCGAAGTCCACGGGGAGCACGGCCAGCATGCGACGGCCGCCGCTGTCGTTCGTGGCCGAGGCGCTCACCGCGACCGCGAGGCGCAGCTGCTCCAGGGGCTCAGACTTCGGGGTCTCGAGGTGCGGGCGCAGGTCGTCAGACAGCTCGCTGTGGCGCGCTCTGACCATCGCGCGGTAGCTCTCGGGGAGCAGGTCGAGGGTGTCCAGGCGCTCATCCAGTCGCCGGAAGTCCGCGATCTGCTCGGCGAGGTCGGGGTTCTCCTTGAACGCCCGGACCCGAGCATCGGCGCTGGCCTGCCGGTCTTCCCAGGCCTTGCTGCGCTGCCGCAGCGACGCCGCGTCGGTGGTCAGCGTGCGCTGCACGGCCTTGGCCTGGAGCCGGGCTCGGTTGCCATCGAGATCGCGCCGCTCGTCCAGCGACTCGCGCATCGCGCGGCTGTTGCCCACCAGCGAGTCCTGCACCGAGCCGAGCTCGAGGTAGAGCTTCTCCAGGCGGTCCTGGAGCTGCTCTTCGACCTCGCGCAGCTCATCCATGCTGTCCTGGATCTGCACGTACTCGGCATCGACCGACGCCTCGACGTCACGCAAGGCCCGCTGCAGCGCGAGGGGACGCAAGACCGTCGCGTCGGCGTCGGTGTCCTCCACGTCGTCAGGGACTCCTGCGTCGGTGTCCAACCCGTCGACGATCGTCTCGGTCGCGGTGGGCGGCTCCTCTGGGAAGTCGAGGCCCTTGGCCTTGCTGCGGCGGCTCTTGCTGCGTCCTTGGTCGGTCGTCGGGCCCACTCATACCTCCAGGTCGCGCCCTCACAGCGCTCGGCGACGATAGCGCGCCAGGCCGCAAGGCGCGGGCGGGGACGACTACACTCCACAGGTGGTGCCCAACCCCGAGCGTCGCTCTCTTTTCTGGATGATGGCGTGGGGCCTGGGGCTCGCCGCGATCGTGCTCGGGACCGCGGGAGCCTGGTTGGCGTCCAACGACCTGCCGGACGGCTACCAGAACGAGTTCATCCACTTGTTCACGCTGGGGGAGATCTGGTTCCGCGCTCGCGATGACGGCTGGGCGGAGGCGTGGCCCTTCCTCTGGGACGAGTACTACCCGCCGCTGCTGCATGGCCCGGCAGCCCTGGCCATGGCGGTGTTTGGTCCCGGTCGCATCATCGCGGTGCTGGCTCAAGGGCTGTGGCTCGTGCCCCTGCTCCTGGCGACGGGTGCCCTGGCCCGCACGGCGTTGCCGGGACCGGTGGGGTTCTGGGGCGGACTCGGTGCGATGACCCTGCTGGCGTCGGCCCCGGCGGTGTTTGGGAACGTGCGCCGCTATGAGCCGAACATCGCCGTCGCGGGTGCGGTGGCGCTGGCGTTGTGGTGGCTCGCGCGCACGGGGCTGTCCCACAGGCGGGACGCGGTGATCTTCGGGCTGTTGTGCGCGGCGGGGCTGCTGGTGGACCGCATCGTCTTCGTGGTCTACCTCGCGGGCCCGGTGGCATGGCTCCTGTGGCGCGACAAGCGATGGAGCCGATGGGGGGTGGCTGCCGCGGTGACGGCCGCGGGGGCGGGCTACTACTACGTGGGCTTCCTCGCGCTGCACGCGGGCGAGATCACCTCGCAGCTCGGCGGCGAGATCACGTCTCGCGGGGATCTCTCGGGGGGGCTGTCCGTGTTCACCCTCAAAGGGCTGTTGTACTACCCGCTGTCCTGGGTGGACGGGGGCCTGGGTCTACTGCCGGCGCTGGCGGTCTTCGCCGGGGGCGCCCTGTGGGTGTGGCGGGCACGGCATCGGGTGGACCCCACCGCGCGCGGGGTCCTGGAGGCGGCGCTCGTGGTTGGGTTCGCGGCGTTTACGATCCTGGGGAAGAAGCAGCCGTACTACGCGATCCCCCTGATCGCTCCGGCGGCGATCTGTGCGGCGCTGGGCTGGGCGACGCTCGTGCAGGGCACTCGGGCGCGGGCGGCGGGAGTGGCCGTGCTCGCGCTGGTGGGCGGGAACCAGCTGATCTTCCTGTCCACGGGCGCTGGCCTGGTTCCGCTGCCGGGGCGGTGGGCGGCGCTCGCCGGCGCGAGCCCCCTCGAGGCGGGGTTCCTGGGCCACGAGTACGTCATGGCGGGGCCGCCGTTCGCCCAGGGGCTGGAGCTGCCTCGCGCCGTGGACTTGTGCCCCGACAGCCGTGTGATCCTGCTGTTCTCCGAGGGGCAGGCAGCCTACGAAGGGCAGGTCATGCCCACGGCTCGCTTGCTGGCGAACACCCGGCGAGTGACTGGGCTGTTGATGGAGCCCGAGGCGTTCCTCGAGGGAGCGTCGGAGTCGCGGTGCTTTATCTACGTGAGCCGAGACGCGTCCCGAGCGTGGCCCACGCGGCGGTCGGTCGGCGCGGTGCTCGACCAGTGGGGTTACGAGCCTCCGAGCGACTCGATGATGGCCGAGATCGAGCGGATTCACACCCGGGCCGAGCTCGTGGGAGCATGGTCTACGCAGGTCGATGAGGCAGTGCACGTCTATGCCCTGGGCGCGCCGCAGGGGTCGGCCCCAGATTGAGGTACGTCGGGGATCCCATGCCCGATCTGATCTCTGCGACCGCGTGTTAGTCTGCGCGCTCCTCTCGCGCGCTTTTCATGATCCCGCGTGCGTGAGAAATCCAGGCTCGGGGGCCTCATGTCCGATCGTCCGGCTCGTTTGAATACCTCTCTCCTCAGCGTGTTTCTCACGCTGGCGATGCTCACTGCTCCCGGTTGTTCCGACCCGGATGTGGTCTTGTCGGTGGACAAGCTTGTGCTGTCGTTCACCCGCGCCGAGTTCATCGACAGGGAGACCCCGTGCGACGCGCCCGAGGGCAACGGAGCGGGAGAGATCCCTGCGGGGACCTGCACCGAGGGCCAGACGGACAACCCCGAGTTGCACCGCGCCGGTCGCGCCGTGCGCAAGACGATGACGGTGTCGAACAACTCCAACCAGGAGTACACCCTGGTCGCAGCGTTTGCGGGCCCGAATGGCTCCGCGGCGCTCGCGGACGCGCCGTTTCGGCTCCTGGCCATCGGCACCGACCCCGAAGACCAGAGCAACCACATCGGCGACCTGTCCGCGCTCCCCGAGCCGCTGTCCATCAACGCCAACTCCGACCTCGAGCTGACCATCTACTTCTACGGCGCCGAACTCGGCGTCAACAACGGCCGGCTCCTGCTGTCTACCGAGGAGACCGCCACGGTCGAGAACGCCGACGGCGAGTCGTCCGACGTCCCCGCCTGGAGCGTGGAGATCGTGCTTCAGGGCACCGTGGACTGTGTCTCGCTCGGGTGGGACCAGGACATGGACGGCTTCTGCAGCGCCGCCAGCATCCTCGACACCGACCCCGACAAGGACTGTGACGACACCGCGGGCCCCGGCCACCAGGCGAACCCCGGCATCGCCGAGGAGGTCTGCGAGATGGAGGGCGGCGAGCTCATCGGGCAGGTCGACTCCGACTGCGACGGCTTTGTCAGCCGTCCGATCGACCTCGACCAGGATGGGTTCTGCAGCTACGAGGCTTCGTGTGTGCCCGAAGGGGACGTGGACGCCATCGCCGAGCTCCAGATCTTGTGCGGCAGCGCCGAGGACGACTGCGAGGACGACCCTGCAACCAACCCGTCCGCGCCGTTCATCGCGCCGGGGAACAACGAGGTCTGCGAGATCGGCGACGATCTGCAGCAGGTAGACAACAACTGCGTGCCCGGTGACGACTTCCAGGGCATGCGCTGGTACCTGCGGGACCAGGACGGCGACGGATTCGGCGAAGACCCGACGGTGCTGGACGCGAAGCGGAACTGCGGCGACCCCTCGCTCGCCAACGTGCTTTTTGCGCAGTGCGTGCCGACCGGCGCCACCCCCACCGGCGACACGCTGGATCCAGGCGCCTGCGAGATCGACTGCAACGACGGGATCGCCACGATCTTCCCGGGCGCGCTGCCCATCTGTGACGGCGAAGACAGCGACTGCGATGGGGTGCAGGACACGCCCGCTCCGCCCGCGAACCCGCCGAGTTGGTGGGACGTGTCGATGAACATCGACATCGACCAGGACAACGATGGCCGCGCGCTCTGCTCCGGGCTGGACTGCGACGACACCAACAACAACGTGGTCGTCGGGGCCGCGGAGCTGTGTGACGGGCTCGACAACAACTGCGACCAGGTCGTGCCGCTGGACGAGAACGATGACGACTTCGACACGTACGTCGAGTGCGCGGGCGTGCCGCCCACGGCGCAGCTCCAGGTGGCTGGGCAGCCGACCGAGGAGCTGGTGTTGTTCGCCAGCCCGGCGCTGGACCCTCTCGTCGCCTTGACGGTCGTCGTGGACGTGGTCGCTGGCGCAGCCGAGGCGCTCACCGAGGACCTCTCGACCCTGACGGTCACCCTCACCTTCGAGCCTGGCGTGTCAACCACGACCACCCTCAAGACCTTCGTGTCCAACCAGATCCTGTCCACGACCAGCCCCATCACGTTGCTGGGCCTCGCGATTGGCGACGGCGAGCACGCCTGGACCGGCGCAGACGAGGTCCAGACCGTCAATGTGACCGGCACGCTCGGTGGTGACTGCAACGACGACCCGGCGGATCCTGCGGCGGCCGCGGTGAACCCCGGCGCCAGCGAACTCAACGGCGCGGGCTTCGCGATCTGCGACGGCCAGGACAACAACTGCGACGGCGTCGGTCACCCCAACGAGACCGACGATGATCAGGACGGCTACGCCGAGTGCGCGCCCAGCCAGGACATCTCTGGCGATCTTGTCGGCGGCGAGCTGCTGACGCTGACCGCACCTGCCGCGGCGAGCGGGGACAACATCGACCTCACGGTGGTGGATGGGGCCAGCTTCTCGATCACCGAGGATGTCGGCGCGGGATCGATCACGCTGACCTACGTCAGCGGCACGAGCACCACGACATCGCTGGCCGCGGACATCCAGGCGGCCTTGGGCGGCCTGACGCTGGTCAACGCGGTGTCTGGCGCCGGCACGACCTCGTGGGACCCCGCGATCGCGGGCGCCTACACGCTGGTCAACATCCCCGGCGGCGACTGCAACGACAGCAACCCGGAGATCAGCCTCGCGGCTCCTGAGATCTGCGACGGCTTCGACAACAACTGCGATGGCCTCGTGCCCGCGAGCGAAGTCGACCAGGACGGCGACGGCTTCGTGGTCTGCACGCCCAACTCCACCTGGCAGTTCAGCCCCGGCGGCGCTCCGGCGGTGCTCGGCGCGGCGGGAGGCAACGACTGCGAGGACGACATCAGCAGCGAGCCGAACGCCTCGAACATCTACCCCGGCGCCCCGGAGCTCGCAGACTCGTACTATGACGCCACGCTGGGCGCGTACGTGCTCGTGGACAACCAGTGCCCCGGCGACGCTGGCTACGACGCCAATGGGATCGCGAATCCCGGCGAGTACTGCTCCAACGCGCTCATTTCGCCGTCGACCTGCCTCGGCGGTCCCTCGACGACTTGCTACTCCTGCATCGCCGGTGAGCTCGACAACGACGGGGATACCTACAGCCCGGCCCTGGGCGACTGCGACGACACCAACGATCAGGTCAACAGCCAGATGTTGGAGGTCTGCGACGGCTTCGACAACGACTGCGACGGCTCCATCCCCGCAGGCGAGGTCGACGACGACGGCGACGGGTACATCGTGTGCACGATCGCGCCGGGAGTCAGCGCGGCCGCGGGCATCGTTGGCGGCTCGGACTGCGACGACGCCAACGCGATGATGAACCCCGGTCAGGCGGAGATCGCCGACGGGATCGACAACGACTGCAACGCTCTCACCACGGTCCCGGAGGAGGAGGACGACGACGGCGACGGCGTGTCTGAGCTCGAGGGCGACTGCGACGACGAGAGCAGCACGGTGTGGGAAGACACGGCGGCGGGCACGTCCGCTCCCGAGATCTGCGACGAGCTGGACAACGACTGCGACGGTCTGCTGAGCGACGGCGTGGGCGGCACCATCGATGAGGTAGACGACGACGGCGACGGCTTCACGGTCTGCGACCCGTCCCTGCCTACGAGCACGACGCTGGTGAATGACTGCCTCGAGCACGCCTCCCAGATCACCGCAGCGATCGCGGGCTACCCGGCGTTCGGCGCGGACAACTACCCCGCGAACGCGGCGGCGGTGCACCCGGGCGCGGTGGAGGTCTGTGATGGCTGGGACACCGACTGCTCGTCGGGCTCGTTCCTGACCAGCGCGAGCAACGAGCCCACCGAGTTCGACAACGACGGCGACGACTTCATCGACTGCCTCGACACGGGCGAGGGGGTCGTGGGCTTCACCGCGTACTTCGCCCAGGCGAACCGCACCTACCTCGGCGCGAACGACTGCGCGGACATCGCGCTCGACACCGCGACCACGGGCAGCCCGTCGGGCACGGGGCTGCCGCTGACGGACATCTACCCCGGCGCGCCGGAGCTGTGCGACGGCTGGGACAACCCCTGCACGGCGACCCTGCCTCCGTTCGTCAACGCGAACACCGATGAGTCCGACGAGGACGGCGATCGGTACCTGGAGTGCTCGGCGGTGGCCATCTCCACCGGCGCTCGCAACGCCAACAACCAGCTCATCACGGGCGGCTTTGACTGCCTCGATGATCCCAGCACCGAGCCGGAGCTGAGCGGCGGCGCGCACCCGGTGACGGGCCAGGCGGTCACCAGCGCCATGGCGGCCTCGGTGAACCCGGGCGAGTCCGAGGCCTGCGACGGCTGGAACACCGACTGCGACGCTGGCGGCTTGACCCAGGCGGTGCTGCCTGTCAGCTCCGACATCCCCGGCGAGATCGACGACGACGCGGACACCTACCTCGAGTGCAGCTCGTTCGCGTCGGCCACGGGCGTGCCCGGCTACGCCGGTGAGGACTGCCTCGACGAGACCCTCGCTTCGAACGCCTACTCCGACAACGTGAACCCGGCGGCCACCGAGACCTGCGACTCGTGGGACACGGACTGCAGCAACCAGCCGGCGTTCCCGGCGAACGACGGACTGCCCGAGCTCGCCCAGGAGATCGACGACGACGGCGACCTCTACATCCAGTGCGACTTCTCGGCGGCGGCGCTCGCCGGTGGGGCGGCGACCAACGGGTACGGCGGAGTCACCAGCGGCAGCGACTGCCTCGACGTGACGCTGGCGAGCAACTCCTACTCTGACGACGTGAACCCAGCGGCCACCGAGGTCTGCGACTCGTGGGACACCGACTGCGACTCGCAGCCGGCCTACCCGGGCAACGACGGCGAGCCCGAGGCGGCCGAGGAGCTCGACGACGACGGTGACGGGTACGTGCAGTGCACCTACACGGGCTCGGCGTCCGGCGCGACGAACAACGGCTTCGGTGGCGCGGTCGGAGATGACGACTGCCTGGACGTGACCGTGGCGAGCAACCCGTACTCGGACGACGTGAACACGGCGGCGACCGAGGTCTGCGACGGCTGGGATACGGACTGCGGCAGCCAGAGCAACTACCCGGCCAACACCGGCTTGCCTTCGGGCAGCGAGGTGGACGAGCTCGACCAGGACGGCGACGGCTACATCCAGTGCGCGATGGTGACCGCGGCGCAGGGCAACGGGCCCAACGGAGAGATCGGCGGCAACGACTGCCTCGACGTGACGCTCGCGAGCAACTCCTACTCGGACAACGTCAACCCGGCGGCGACCGAGGTCTGCGACGGCTGGGACACGGACTGCGCCAACCAGCCTGCGTACCCGGGCAACGACGGCACGCCCAACGATCCTGACGAGCTCGACGACGACAGCGACGGCTACATCCCCTGCGACATGGTCGTGGGCGCCGCGGGCAATGGGCCCAACGGCGAGTCGGGCAGCGACTGCCTCGATCTGGCGAGCAACACGTACTCGGGCAACGTCAACCCCGGCGCGACCGAGGTCTGCGATGGCTGGGACACGGACTGCAGCACCCAGAGCGCCTACCCGGGCAACGTGGGCACGCCGTCGGATCCCGATGAGCTCGACCAGGACAGCGACGGCTACATCCAGTGCGACATGGTCGCCGGTGCGAGCGGCAACGGCCCCAGCGGTGTGCAGGGCAGCGACTGCCTCGACGTGGCGCTGGTGTCGAACGCCTGGTCCAACGACGTGAACCCCGGCGCGTCCAGCGATGTGTGCGACGGCTGGGACACGGACTGCGACTCGCAGGCGGCCTACCCCGGCAACGACGGCACCCCCGAGAACGCCGACGAGCTCGACCAGGACGGCGACACGTACATCCAGTGCGACATGGTGGCTGGCTCGGCTGGCCTGGCGCCCAACGGCGAGAACGGCAGCGACTGCCTGGACGTGGCGCTGGCGAGCAACTCCTACTCGGACGACGTGAACCCCGGCGAGACCGTGGACGTGTGCGACGGCTGGGACACGGACTGCAACACCCAGCCCGCGTACCCCGGCAACGACGGCACGCCGTCGAACGTGGACGAGCTCGACGACGACAACGACGGCTACATCCCCTGCGACATGGTGACGGGCGCGGCGACCAACGGACCGAACGGCGAGTCGGGCAGCGACTGCCTGGACGTGGCGAGCAACTCGTACTCCGACAACGTCAACCCCGGTGCCAGCGAGGTCTGTGACGGCTGGGACACCAACTGCTCTACCCAGCCGGCGTACCCCGCCAACCTGGGCGCGCCGGACGTGACCAACGAGGAAGACGACGACGGCGACGCCTACATCGAGTGCGTGATGGTGGCGGGCGCCTCGGGCAACGCGCCCAACGGCGAGCAGGGCAGCGACTGCCTCGACGTGGCGCTGACCAGCAATCCCTACTCCGACGACGTGAACCCCGGCGAGACCGTGGACGTGTGCGACGGCTGGGACACCGACTGCGACAATGGTACGTCGGGCACGCCCGAGGACGCCGACGAGCTCGACCAGGACAGCGATGGCTACATCCAGTGCGACATGGTCGCGGCCTCGGTCGGGAACGGACCGCTCGGCGAGTCCGGCAGCGACTGCCTCGACAGCAGCACCAACGCGTACTCCAGCAGCGTGAACCCCGGCATCGCGACGGACGTGTGCGATGGCTGGGACACCGACTGCGACTCTCAGGCGGCCTACCCGGCCAACACCGGCGCCCCCGAGGACACCGACGAGCAGGATCAGGACGGCGACAACTACGTCGAGTGCACGGGGTACGTGACCACATCGGGCGCGGCCAACATCACGGACGGCGACGACTGCCTCGACGCGGTCACCGGCCTGACGTACCCGCTCGACACCGCGGCGGACCCGGCGATCACGCTGGCTCAGGCGGCGGAGGTGAACCCGGGCGCGAGCGAAGTGTGTGACGGGTTCAACACGGACTGCGCCGGCGGCTCGGGCAGCGCGGCCTACCTGCCGCCTAGCTTCGGCAGCAACGAGTCGGACTTCGACAACGACGACTTCATGGCCTGCGGGCCCTCGGAGTCGTGGACGCCGACGGGCCTCGGCGCGTCGGACTGCCTCGACACGGACATCGACGTAAACCCGGGTGAGCCGTCGGACCCCGCGGGCGCCGAGAACCTCGTGGACAACGACTGCGACGGGATCTTCGACGAAGATGCTGCCGCCGGCTCGATCGCGGTCACCGAGTTGATGGTGAGCACGACGGGCGGCGATTCGCAGTGGTTTGAGATCTACAACGAGTCCGGTCGCGCCGTCTCGCTGCACCAGTGGGCCTTCGACACGTCCAGTGGGGCGTCCTTCAGCTTCACGGGCACGTCGACCGGCCCGACGGACGCGCCGCTCCAGATCGCAGCCGGCGCCTACGAGGTCCTGTGCGTTGATCCGAGCAACGGCACGGACGCGACCTCGTCCCCGGCGAAGGGCTGCTTCAACACCGCGGCGATGACCGGCTTCACGATGAACGCGTCGTCGGACACTGTGACCCTGGCGGTCGCGGGCTCGACCATTGACACGCTGTCGTGGTCCTCGGCGCTGGGGACCAACAACGGCGCGTCCGCCACTCTGGACCCTCTGACGACCCCGTTCATCACTGCAAACAACACCGTAGATTTGACGACCCCAGGCTGGTGCGAGCCGCTCGTGGGTTGGAATGGCGGCACGGGCGGCCGACTCGGAAGCCCGGGATACGAGAACGTCTCGTGTGATTCGCTCCTCATCGACGTGGACGGCGATGGCTACTGCGCGGGAGGCCAGGACACCACGGGTGACGGGGACTGCAACGACCCGAGCGAGACCGCGGCGTCGAACCCCACCGACTGTGACGAGACCAACGCGACCATCAATGAGGCGGCCACCGAGATCTGCGACGGCTGGGACACCGACTGCTCATCGGGTGTGTCGTTCCCACCGGACGTGGCCAACGAGGCGGACGACGACGGAGACAACTACATCGAGTGCACGGTCTCGGGTTCGCCCGCGATGCCCGGCACCATTGTCAGCGGCGATGACTGCGACGATGTGCGCGCCTACAAGAACCCGGGGGAGGGTGAGGTCTGCGACGGCTACGACAATGACTGCTCCGGCACGGCGGACTTCAGCGATGGTGGGGGCGACGAGCTCGACGGCGACGGAGACGACTACGTCGAGTGCACCGCGTTCAGCGACAACGATGGTGGAGCAGGATTCCTCGGCGGCTCGGACTGTGATGACGTGCGGGCCTACCGCTTCCCGACGAACCCGGAGGTCTGCGACGGCTACGACAACGACTGCACCGGTGGCGTGGACGGCACCGACGAGGTGGATGTCGACAACGACGACTACTTCTTGTGCACCGGATTCGTGGACCGCAGTGGGGCAGACGCCTTCGAGGGCGGCTCGGACTGTGACGACACGCGCGCCTACATGAACGGCGGCGAGGTCGAGATCTGCGACGGGTACGACAACGACTGCGCCGGCGGCGCCAGCTTCGCCGATGGCGGCGGCGACGAGCTCGACGCGGACAGCGATGACTACGTCGAGTGCACGGCATTCTCTGACAGCGACGGAGCGGGTGGTTTCACGGGTGGCTCTGACTGCAATGACGCCGCGGCGACGACCTACCCGGGCGCCCCCGAGCTGTGCGATGCGGCGGACAACGACTGCAACACCCTGGTGGACGACAACCTCGACGGCGACGGCGACGGCGTGACGACCTGCGGTCCTGACGGCACGCCGGGCAACACCGACGACGACTGCGACGACGGCAACTCCGCCATCTTCCCCGGCGCCACGGAGATCTGCGACGGCTTCGACAGCAACTGCACCGGCGGCGGCTCCCCGCTGCCCCCGGACGCGGCGAATGAGGCCGATGACGACGGCGACGGCTACATCGAGTGCGACACCACCGGTGTCGTGACGCTCGCCACGGGCGTGACCGCAGGTGATGACTGCCGCGACGTGGCGTCGGGGACGGATGCGTACTCGGACGACATCAACCCGGGCGCGAGCGAGCTGTGTGACGGCTTCGACACCGACTGCAGCAGCGGCAACTACCTGACTGCGCCGGCGAACGAGACCGACACCGACACCGACGGCTACGTCGGCTGCTCCAGCTACGTGGGCACGAGCACCTCCGGCCTCACCGGCGGTGATGACTGCCGCGAGGTTGCGCTGGGCACGGATGCGTACTCGGACGACATCAACCCGGGAGCGAGCGAGGTGTGTGATGGCTTCGACACCGACTGCAGCACGGGGACCTACACGAACGCGCCGACCAACGAGACGGACACCGACACCGACGGCTACGTCATCTGTTCCAGCTACGTGGGCACCAGCACATCCGGCCTCACCGGTGGTGATGACTGCCGCGAGGTTGCGCTGGGTACGGATGCGTACTCGGACGACATCAACCCGGGTGCCAGCGAGGCTTGTGACGGGTTCGACACCGACTGCAGCACGGGGACCTACACCAACGCGCCGTCGGACGAGACGGACACAGACGCCGACGGCTACGTGTCTTGCACGAGCTACGTGGGCACCAGCACATCTGGCCTCACTGGTGGCGATGACTGCCGCGAGGCGGCGCTGGGCACGGATGCGTACTCGGACGACATCAACCCGGGCGCGACCGAGGTCTGCGACGGCTTCGATACGGACTGCAGCACGGGGACCTACACGAACGCGCCGTCGGATGAGACCGACGGTGACTCGGATGGCTACGTGACTTGTGCCCCGTACGTCACGACGAGCACGTCGTCGCTGACCGGCGGCGACGACTGCGACGATGCTGTGGGGACCACCTTCCCCTTCGCAGGAGACTCTGCGGTGGACGGCACAGACGCCGACTGCGACGGGCTCGACTGCGTCGCGGGTGATGGCACGGCGGGCACCGCGTACAGCAGCGGCCCGTACTACGTGTACTGCGCGACCAGCGGTGACCAGTCTGCGGCGGTCACGGCCTGCGAGGTGACGGTGGACAACAGCACCATGCGCCTCGCCGAGGTCGCCAACAGCACCGACAACGGTGAGATCGCGGCCCTCATGGGCAGCGGCGACACGGCCTGGCTGGGCGCGACGGACACCGTGGCTGACGGCACCCACGTGTGGGACGCCGGCACGGAGAACACCGACGGCGCGACGACCTACTCGAACTTCACCTCGGCCCCCACGGTCGATACGTTCGTGCAGGGAGCCACCATCGACGACACCGGCGCCTGGGCCGAGGCCCTGGTCGCCGCGACGCCCACCGGCTACGTCTGCGAGCTTCCGTAGCGCGGGGCGTTCACACCGCGTGACCGGCTCGGGGAAGCCGGGCTGCAGTCTGGGGCGAGAAAGCCGATAATGGGTCCCATGACCCGATTCTCCCTGCTCTCCGTTCTCGTTTCACTCTCGTTGCTCATGGTGCCCGCGAAGGCTGAGGCGATCGACGAGTTCTTCGGAGGCGGCTTCTCGCCTGTCTCTTGCAGCGCCGGGCTGTACTACGTGCAGTTCGAGGTGACGACGCCTCGCTACCTGGACTCGGTCCTGCTGGCGGTCGGCGGCACGCTGGACCCGGCGACGGAGATGGGTGTCTACAGCGCGGTGGCACCTGCGGGCCCGTACACCCTCGAGGCATCGAGCCTCTCGACGCTCTCCGGATCCAACAACAGCTTCCAGGGGATCGACGTCAACCTGCCGCTCGGCTGGGTGCTGTTTGCGTGGAACATGCCTGCCCCGTGGGACTGCGTGTTTGGCGATGGCAGCCCAGGGAACACGCCGTACACCACCCTGCAGTTCGGCACGATGCTGGACGGCGGCTCGGAGGGCTACGCGTCCGGGGGCTTCCCTTCGTCGTTGACTCCGACTCTGGGGAGCGAGTTCTACGGCGGAGCCGCGACCCATCTCGCGGCCCAGTTCCCCCCGACGGCGGTCATCTCGGGCTCCTTTCCGCTCCAGCTCACCGAGGACCCGAGTGGGTCCAGCCGCGCCGTGACGATCGACTCCAGCGCGAGCACGGACCCCGACGGTTCCGTGGTGTCCCGCCTGGTGGCGTGCAACTCGACGCTGCTGCCGAACTCGTGCACGACGGCGGTGTGCACATGCAACTACTCCAATGACGATGGCAGCTACACCGGCACCCTGACTGTGACGGACAACGACGGCCTCACCGACCAGACCTCATTCGATGTCGAGGTTCTCAACGCTGCGCCGGTCGCGACTGGGGTCTGCGACAACGGCACCTGCGCGGGCGACGAAGGCGACACGCTCTCGTTCACGTGCACTGGTACGGACCCCGGCTGGAACGACGTACCCACGCTCGACTGGGACTTTGACGGCGCCGTCGTGCAGGGCCCTCGCCTCGGCACGGGCGGGATCTTCGGTGACGGCAACCCGTTCACGACGACCAACGCCTACCCCGACCAGGGCTCCTTCACCGCCACCTGCCTGGTCGCTGACGACGACGGCGGGAGCGACGATCAGTCGCTGACCGTCACCATCGCAAACGTATCTCCGACCATCACCGCGATGACCGGGGCGGGGAACGCCAACGAGGGCTCTCCGCTGAGCTACTCGGTGACCGCGACCGACCCCGGGCTCAACGATGTGCTGACCTACGGCTGGGACTGGGACGACGGCACGCTCGGCGCTGGCACCGTGGCGAGTCACACCTACGGCGACGAAGGCAGCTTCACGGTCGAGGTGACGGTGAATGACGGCGACGGGGGCGTGACCACCCAGAGCCTGACCACCCTGGTGGCGAACGTGGCGCCGACCCTGACGGGCGCGTGCCCCTCGGCGGCGACCGAGGGCACGCCTGCGGGCTTCAACGTCACCGCCGCGGACCCTGGCACCACCGACGTGCTGAGCTGGACCCTCGCGGGCACCGCCACCGGGGTGACCATCGCGCCAGCGAGCGGCACGCCAGCCAGCGTGAGCTGGACGCCGTCCTACACCGATGCCCAGGCCGGCTCGGTGAGCCTGGACGTGACCGTGGACGACGGTGACGGCGGCAACGACGCCCTGAACTGCACGATCCCCGTGGCCTACCTCGACGCGGACGGCGACGGGATGCCCGACACCTGGGAGGGGCAGAACGGCCTCGATCCCACCACCGACGACTCGGCCGCGGATCCTGATGGCGACGGGGTCGACAACCTCGCCGAGTGGCTCGCCGGCTCGGACCCGCAGGCGTTTGGTGGCCCCAGCGCGCCGGTGCCCAGCGCGCCGCTCAACGGCGACGAGGTCACGAGCCTCACGCCGAGCCTGCAGTGGACCAACGCCATCGACCCGAATGGCGACCCGCTGACGTACACGTTTGAGATCTACTCGGACTCCGGCCTCACCGCGTTCGTCGGTGGCCTGGCCGGCATCTCGGAGGATGTCTCGGGCACGACCAGCGGCGCGCCGGGCTCGCCCTTGAGCGAGAACACCCCGTACTGGTGGCGCGTGCTGGCGAACGACGGCAGCACCGACTCGTCGTGGTCGGTGGCGGAGGAGTTCTTCGTCAACGTGGCCAACGAGGCCCCCGGCACGCCCGTGGCCGCCTCGCCGGTGGGCGGGGCCATCGTCACCACGCTGGAGCCCACCCTGCAGTGGACCGAGGTGTCCGACCCCGACCTGGATGTGGTGGACTACGAGGTGGAGCTCTACAGCGACGCCGCCCTGAGCGTGCTGGAGTGGTCGGCGGCGGCTGTCGCGGGCACGGGCAGTGGCCAGGCGGAGGCACAGACCGCGGCCCTCGCGGAGAACGGCAGCTACTGGTGGCGGGCTCGCGGCGTGGACGAGCACGGCCTCGCTGGTGACTGGTCGGCCGTGGAGTCGTTGCTGGTGTCCACCGTGGACGACGCTCCAGGGCTGGCGGTGTTTGTGGACCCGGTCGATGGCGGCCAGACAGCTGAGCTGTCGCCAGTGGTCATGGTCGATGGCGGGCTGGACCCCGAAGGCGATGACGTCGTCGTGGAGATCGAGCTGTCGTTGGATGTGACGTTTGCGACGGCGTGGCTCAGCGGTGCGCTGCCTGACAGCGGGGCCGGCGTGTCCTGGGACTCGAGCGATGCGAGCGCGGTGTTGACCGAGGACGCGCCAGCGTTTGCCCGGGCTCGCACCGTGGACGGCGGCGGGCTCGCATCGGGTTGGACGACCATCACGTTCACGCCCAACAGCGAGAACGGGGCTCCGACGGTGCCGACCTTGATCGAGCCAGGCGATGGCGCGAGCCCGCTGGATCTGGAGGCGCTCGACTTCCGATGGGCCAACTCGACCGATACGGACGGGACCACGCGCACCTACGACATCGAGGTGCGCGATGGCACCGACGTGATGTGGTCGATGGAGGACATCGCGGAAGACGACACCGAGACCGGCGCGACCATGGATGCCAACGAGCTGGCACCGGGGGTGTACGTGTGGACGGTGCGTGCCGCAGACGAGCTGGGGCTGGAGTCCGAGTGGGCCGATCCGTGGGAGTTCACGTACACCGAGGGCGGTGACGACGACGACGCCACGGGCGACGACGACGACGCCACGGGCGACGACGACGACGCCGCAGACGACGACGACGCCACGGGCGACGACGACGACAGCGCCGGCCAGGGCGGCGGCTGCGACTGCGAGAGCAGCGTGGCCGGTGGTGGGGCGCCTGGCGTGGCGCTGTGGTTGCTGGTGGGGTTCGTGGGGTGGGTGCGACGCCGCCGTTGAGGCGGGCGTAGAGCGCCACAACTGCTCCAACACTCCTGCACTCCGCGTCCGCGTGGCTGCCATGCGGCGCCGCGAGGGTGGAGATGTCGGTGGTGAGCCCCTCCGGCGGGAGGTGCAGCGATGAACGACACGCCCTACCTGGACAGCATCCGCGTCGCGAGGCCCTGCACTGCTGCGTGGTCGGCCATGAAGGGCTCAGACCGCGTGCGCCACTGCTCGTTGTGCGACCTGTCGGTGTACAACCTGTCCGAGCTGACCCGGGACGATGCGGAGGCCTTCCTGGCGCGGCGCGCGGGTCAGAGAACGTGCGCGCGCTTCTATCGGCGACCGGATGGAACGGTCATCAACCGCCAGTGTGATCCGGGCTGGTACGAGCGATCTCGGATCGGAAAGCAGGTCTTCGTCGCGCTGGCTGCGTTGGTGACGATCGTCGCGGGTCTGGACGCGGCGGGAGCCGGGCCGGTGCAGGGAGCCGCGCGAGGGGCGCTGCTGGGCTTGGACGCTGCGTTCCCGGGGCTGGGCAAGGCGGTGGTGCGCTCCCCGCTGCTCTATCCCCTGTTCCACACAGCGGACGCTGGCGAGATCGACAACGTCGATCAGAATCTGTAGAGAGGTGAACCGCTTACGACGGCGTGGGCCGTGAGGCCCAGGGTCGGAGCGGCGAGGCGGGAGGACGGGAGCGTGTCGTGACACGTGACCGACGAGCAAGGAAGCCGCTGCGGCGCTGGGTCCATGGAACGCGTCGGGAGTATGCGGTTCACCTCTCTGGCTCGGAGCCTGGGGCCTACGCGCTGAGCGAGCCCAGCACGCGCAGGCCGACGACGCCAGCGGCCAGTGCCACCACCGCGAAGCCGCGAGCCCACCGCCGGGTCCCCGCGTTCCGCCGGGCCAGGGCCAACGGCAGCATCATGCTCGCGAACAGCACGGCGACGATGCCGACCGCGACGGTGCTGGCGATGGCGCCCAGGCCGCCGGTGCGCAGCACGCCGTGCAGCTCCGGGTCGGAGACGGAGATGGCGCGATACATCAGCGCGGAGTCCAACGACACGAGCAGCTGGGCGATCACCACCAGAGTGCCGATTCCCGTGGCCGTCACAAAGCCTGCGTCGTCCACGAGGTGCGCGGTGGAGACGTCGGGAGTGCGCCAAGTCGCGACGGCGACCGCGGCAGCGACGGCGAGGAGCGCCGAGCTCATGATGGGCACCACCCTTGGCGCGGCATCGCCGGCGATGAGCGCCATCCCCAAGCAGCCGAGCATGCCCAGCACGAGCGCGGTGGCGGGGCGAGCGGCGGAGCGCGGCAGGGGTGCGGCGTCTCGAGCCACGGCGGCGGCGACGCCGAGGGTGGCCAGGCCCAGAGCGACGGCACAGAGCGCGAGGCCGAGCTGATCGGGCAGCATCGCGACCGCGCTCCCAGCACCGATGAGGGTGCTCTGGTGCTCCGGAGGCGAGGCGAGCACGGCGTTCATGGTCTGCCTGTGGCCGAGCAGGAACCCAGCGAACCCCACGAGGCTGACCAGCGCCGGGGAGAGCAGCCACACGACGCCCGGCAGGCGGCGCCCCGAGAGCCGCTCGGACACGAACAGCAGGGTGACGGCGAGCATCCCCAGCCCTGCCGGCACGAGCAGAAACATGAAGGGCCCGCCGGTGCGGAACGCCCCGATCAGGGTGCTCATCCCGGGCCCGTGATCAGGCCTTCGCCTTTTCCTTGGCGGCCTTGAGCACCGCGAGCTGCTGGGTCAGCCCCTGAATCAGGGCCTCGGCCGTCTCGGGCGGGATGATGAGCTCACACTGACTGCGCAGGGGCAGCAGGTAGTTCCCTTCGCCGTCGCTGACGAGCTCGTCGGCGTCGGCCGCGGGGACCACGAACGAGAGGATGCGCAGGTCACGATCGGTGACGCGCACGTCGAGCACCGGCGTGAAGAAGCTCGGGCCGGCGGGGTTGCGCCGCAGCAGCGTCTTCACGTTGACCTTGCCCTGCACGGGTGCGGGAGCGGTCTCTTCGGTCTTCTTCTTCTTGGCCATGATGTCCTCGGTCGGGAGCGAACTGGGATGGAGTGAAGGGGCGGGAGGCCTAAGGTCTCTACGAGAGGCCGACGAGACCCGCTGCGAGCCTCTTCATCGCCTCGCCCGCCAGATTGACGGCGTTCTGCGGGGCGGCTTCCAGGGCGGTGTCGAGCGCGTCGGCGTCGCTCTTGGCCCCGTCGCCGATGGCGCCGAGATGCGCGGCGAGGATGCCGTCGCGGTCTTGGGCCGGAGTCGCGACCAGCCGGTCGCCCTCAAAGTCCATGTCGCCGGGGCGCGGCGAGGGCTGGGTGTAGGTCGCGCCGGAGTCCGTGAGGCTGACGAACAGCCAGTTGGTCCCCTGGGGACCTTCCGCCTCGATGGCGCCGACCGTGGACGCGGAGTCCATGTACACGTTCGCCTCGTAGGGGACCTGCATGGACTGGCCCATCATCGACAGCGTGATCGCGCCGCTGACGCGCCGCAGCTTGCTGAAGCCACGCTCGTCCCAGGTCATCCCTTGTCCTCGACGGGGCGCTCGCGCCCGACCGCGAAGATGTCGGTGAGGCCGTTGAAGACCAGCTCATCGTCCGGCGGCATCTCCATGCCTGCCGCGACCGCGTCCTTCTTGAGCCGACTGATGAGAGTGGCCTTGAACTGGCTACTCAGATCACGGATGAGGCGCTCCACGTTCTCCAGCGGCACCAGGACCTCATTGTGCGAGCGCACGGTGATGGTCGGCTTGCCGTCCACCATCTCGAGGTCCACCGGAGCGGCGGCAGGAGGGATGAAGCTCAGCAGGTGCAAACCGTGCTGGCTGATCCTTACATCCACGAGCGGGGAGTAGGTGGTGTGGACCTCCGGATCGCGTAGGAAGCGGACCTGAGGGGTGTTGGTGATGACTGCGTCGTCGGTCGAATCGGCCATGCGCGCAGGGTATCAAGGACCGTGCGCATGCGCGCCTGGGGGAGCCCGCGATTGGTCTCGGTCAGCCGCCCATGGCGGAGTCGTCGTCGTCGTCCGCTGCGTCGTCGTCGTCCATGGCGGAGTCGTCGTCATCAAACGGGATGCCGTAGGCGGGCTGGGGATCGTTGGTGGGGCAGCCCACGCCGATGGCGCCGATGGCGAGGCCGAGCACCGCAGCGCCCTTCGCCATGTCCGTCAGCGACGGCTTCTTCATGGGGGAGGGGGTGGGCTCGACGGGGGTCGGGGACTTGGTCTCAGGCATCAGCGGGCTCCGGTCGTGGCTTGTTTCGGAATGTGGTGCGCGACCACGCTGGACCAGCGTACCCCGAGCGCTGGACCGCGTGATGAAAGGTCATAGACACCCAAGATCGCCCTACGTAGCGTCGCGATTCGCGCTGAGGGATCGGTTCGAACGGAGGGACTCGGACCAGCAAGGGGCTGGCGCCGGGGAGCGAACTGGCCAGCCCTGAAGGGCTGCGCCACGGGAGGAGCGAATTCATGAGCTACATGCATCGAGTTGGGGTGGTCTTTGCCGTCGCGGCGTTGTGGGTGACCCCGGGCACGGCCAGTGCAGGCGCCAAGGTGGACATCTGTCACAAGGGCAAGGTGATCAACGTGAGCACCAACGCCCAGTCGGCCCACGTGGGTCACGGAGACTGGTTGGTCCTCAGTGAGGACGTCTGCGACGGCGACGGCGTGGGCCGCGACGACGATTGTGACGGAACGATCGACGAAGGCTGCGACGTCGCCGGGCCAGAGGACTGCGCGGACTCGGTCGACAACGACTTGGATGGGCAGGTGGACTGCGACGACCCCGACTGCTCGCTCGACCCAGCGTGCTTCGTGGATCCGGATGCCGATGGGGACGGCTTCCCCGAGTCGTCTGACTGTGACGACCTCGACTCGACGGTCTACCCCGGCGCGCCCGAGGACTGCGACGGGCGGGACAACGATTGTGATGGGCTCATCCCTTCGGACGAGCTTTCGTTCGACGGTGACGGCTTTGCGCCCTGTGCCGGTGACTGCGACGACGCCGATCCGGCGGTGTTCCCGGGCGCTCCGGAGCTGTGTGGTGACGGGATCGACAACGACTGCGACGGTGGGATCGACGAGGACTGCGTCACCATCGAGACGGACTGCAGCGACGGGATCGACAACGACTTCGACGGATTCATCGACTGCGACGACTCGGACTGCGCACCGGACCCCAGCTGCGTCGTCGATCCCGACATGGACGGTGATGGGTACCCGCAGTCGGTCGACTGCGACGACTCGAACTCCACTGTGTACCCGGGAGCCCCGGAGGTCTGCGACGGCCTCGACAACGACTGCGGTGGGATCATCGACGACGGCGTCTGTGGCCTCGCCGACGCCGACGGTGACGGCTGGGACGAGTCGATCGACTGCGACGACTTCAACTCCAGCGTGTACCCGGGTGCCCCGGAGGTCTGCGACGGGATCGACAACAACTGCGACGGCATCCGCGATGAGGGCTGTGGCGGAGTTGAGACGGTCTGCAACGACGGAATCGACAACGACGGCGACGGAGATGTCGACTGCGACGACTTCGACTGCGGGTCGGACCCGAGCTGCGGCGGCCCGATCGACTTCGACGGCGACGGGTGGGACGAGACGGTGGACTGCAACGACTTCAACCCGCTGGTGAACCCAGGAATGCCAGAGCTCTGCGACGGGATCGACAACAACTGCAACGGCATCCCCGATGAGGGCTGCGGCGGCTTCGAGATGGCCTGCAACGACGGGATCGACAACGACTTCGACGGAGACGTCGACTGCGACGACTTCGACTGCGGGTCGGACCCGAGCTGTGGCGGCGTCGAGACGGTCTGCAACGACGGAATCGACAACGACTTCGACGGACTCGCCGACTGCGACGACTTCGACTGCGGGTCGGACCCGAGCTGCGGCGGCTTCGATCCCGACTTGGACGCCGACGGGTACCCGCAGTCGATCGACTGCGACGACTTCAACCCGCTGGTGAACCCGGGAATGCCAGAGTTCTGCGACGGGATTGACAACAACTGCAACGGCATCCCCGATGAGGGCTGCGGCGGCTTCGAGGCGGTCTGCGATGACGGGATCGACAACGACCTCGACGGAGACGTCGACTGCGACGACTTCGACTGTGGGTCGGACCCGAGCTGCGGCGGCTTCGAGACGGTCTGCAACGACGGGATCGACAACGACGGCGACGGATTCATCGACTGCGACGACTTCGACTGCGGGTCGGACCCGAGCTGCGGGGGCTTCGAGACGGCCTGCAACGACGGGATCGACAATGACTTCGACGGAGACGTCGACTGCGACGACTTCGACTGCGGGTCGGACCCGAGCTGCGGCTTCGATCCCGACTTGGACGGCGACGGGTTCCCGCAGTCGATCGACTGCGATGACCTCGACCCGACGGTGAACCCCGGGGCGTTGGAGGTCTGCGACGGGATCGACAACGACTGCGACGGCACGATCGACGGCCCGACGGCGATCGACGCCGTCGATGGGGGCTGCGGTTCTAGCTAGTTCCCGTCCGGGAATAGCCAAGCGCCTAGAATCAATAGCTAAAGAATAGTATCGGGGGCTTCCCTTCGTGTTCCTTCCGTGAGAGAAGGAGGTTGCGAGACCAAAACACGACGAGGAGCCCCCGATGCGCGCGATTGTAGAGCCCCAGCTTCCACTGACCACCAGCTGGATCAAAGATCCTCACGCGGCTGAGCTCGAGGTGATGAGCCAGCTTCTCGATGAGCATCCGGCCCTTGCACGCTTCGCGCTGAGCGACCTCGTGGGCGAGCGTTCCTCGGCGCGAGGCCGAAGGGGCCTGAGCGGAGACCAGGCCCTTCGAGTGCTCGTGATCAAGCAGCTCAATGGCTTCAGCTATGCCGAGCTCGCCTTTCACCTCGCGGACTCCCGCTCGTACCGGAGCTTCTGCCGCTTTGGCGCGTTCGGAGTAACGCCGAGGAAGTCTGCGCTCCAGGAGACGTTGGCTCGTCTGCAGCCCACGACGCTGAAGGCGGTGAACGCAGTCCTTGTTCGCGGGGCGATTGAGGAGGGCCTCGAGTCTGGAGAGCGCGTACGGATCGACACCACCGTGACTCAGACGAACATCCACCACCCCGCGGATAGTTCTCTCCTCTACGACTGTGTCCGAGTCATCGCCCGCTTGCTCCGGCACGCCCGGAAAGACCTGGGACTGCGGAGTTTGGGAGGCGACCATGTGAGAGCCGCGAAGCGGCGGATGTACAAGATCAACCAGGCGAAGCGGCAGTTGAAGCGCCTGCCGTTCTACCGAGACCTCGTGCGGCTTTGCGCTGGGAGCTTGAAAGCCGCTGAACGTGCGCTTCCGCGTCTCCGGCGCATAGAGGAGGCGCGAGCCCAGAAGCTCGCCGATGGGCTGCAGTACCTCACCGAGGTGACGCCAAAGGTGCTCTCGCAGACCCGTCGTCGGGTCTTTGGAGGCGAGTCCGTCCCAGCCGCCGAGAAGGTCGTCTCGATCTTCGAGGAGCACACCGACGTGATCAGGAAGGGCGGCCGGGAGACTGAGTACGGCCACAAGATCTGTATCGCGGCTGGCTCGTCGACGCTCGTATTCGACTGTTCGATCGAGGACGGAGCCCCGAGGGACAGCACACTTGCGCTCGACAGCGTCAAGCGGGTGGTCAGTGCGATGGGGAAGCTCCCGCACGCGGTCGCCTTTGACGGCGGCTTCACGTCGATGGACAACCTCCAAGAGCTCAAGGAGATGGGTGTCGCCGAGGTGATGTTCCATCGCAAGGGCGTCCTGGTCGACACCTCACTGATGACCTCCACCCCTCAGGTCCACAAGGCGCTGTGGCGGTTCCGCGCGGGGGTGGAGGGCTGCATTTCCTTCCTCAAGCGCTGCTTTGGCCTGCGACGGGCGAACTGGAAGGGACGTAGCGGCTTCGACCGCTTCGTCCACGCGTCCATCCTCACCGCGAACCTCCTGACGATGGCTCGGCTGAGACTCAAGTCAGCCTGAACCCGTCGCCCGAACGTCCAAAGACCGCCTGAACTCGACCTACCTCAGCTGGGGAGGGGGGACCTGCGTCGAGCGGCCGTCGCTCGTGCTGGCGTGCGACAGACTCAATGCAGGAAACCGGCGTTTCCGGATGAGAGGTAGCTATTCAGGCGCGTGGAGCACCAACCCGGTGTCGTACAGCTGCGCGTTTGGTTTCGTCGGGTTCGCCTTCGGAAGTGTCGAGGTCGTGGACTCCAGCCCCTCGATCTCGTTCGACTTCCCAGGGCCCCAGCCGGGGTCCCTGGACGGCACGCTCTCAGCGGCCGATGAGTTCGACGTGTCCAACACGCTGGTCGGGACCTGTGACGAGGTGTACACGCTCAGCGGGATCTTCCTCGATGCGAACACGTTTGATGGTGAGCTGACGGTGGAATTCCAGGAGCAGTCTCCTGGCGCCTGCTTCGACTGCACCGATCAGGTCTTCCAGATCAGCGGCAGCCGATAGACACCTGAACGAGACGGACTCGCGGCCCGCTCCCTTCGGGGGGCGGGCCGCTTCGTTTCGCTCGCTCCCTTAGACCCCGCTCGTCGTGCTGATTCCGGTCGTGCGTCCCTCCGCATCAAACGACACCACCGCCGCGCCGTCCGCGTTGGACACAACCATGCTTGAGCCCTCGTCACGATGGCTCAAGCCGAGGTGGCGGGCGTAGGCAGCGAGCCCGCGCCGATGATCGGAGAACTGGTCGCCTGCGACCTCGATCGCCCGGGCCCAACCAGCGGTGAGGCGCACCAAGATCGGCGGCGTCGGCTCCACGAATGTGGGCGAGGTCAGAAGCACGAACATCGCTCCGCCCTCGTAGGGGGCTCGGTAGTACCCCGCGCACGGGTGCAGGCGACCAGCCACCGCCGCGAGCACATGACCGTCGGCCGTCGACAGCGAAAGCGAGCGCTCCCTCAGTTCGGGGATGCCCGAGTCCATCCCGAAGCGGCGCACAGCATTGCCCGCCTGAAGGAGCGCTGCGGGGATGGCGCTGCCCTCGTTCGCCCAACCCCAAAGCCATGTCCTGCTCTGCACCGACTCGGTCCCGAGCACCTGACACCGACTCTCCAGGGTCCGTCCATCGGACGCGGTGAACGTCAACGTGCCCTGACCCATGTCGAACTGCCAGTCGGCCTCTCCGAGCAGCTCCTGCAGCCAGGCTTGCCGATCGATCGACACCGCGAGGCTCTCGTCCAAGAGCGCAGCGAACGCGGCCGAATGCCCCATCAGAGCATCGCCATGTAGACGAGTCGTTCGAGCTCATCGTCCACCGCTGCGACCAGCCAGGCCTTGATCGTCTCGCGCTCCACGCGGTCGCGCAGCGCCACCACGACCCCGCGCAGATCCATGTCTCGCGCTGCCATCTCGCCGATCAGCGGCTCGCCTAGCTGGGGCGCAGCGTTCAACATGACGTCGAGCTTGGCGAAGACCTCGGCCGCGTCGTAGTCGAGCAGCTGCCCCAGCATCGTGCGCGACTCGGCGTGGGGGTCCACCGGCTGCCGCGCTGCGTGCTCGGCCAGAAGGAGCTGCCCCGCAGCGCGCACGGCTGGCTTTGCGTGGGGATAGGCCGCCAGGATCGGTCCGGCGTGCTCGGCAAACCAGAACGGGTCTGAGAGGAAGAGCGCCACCAGGCACTCCCCGATCTCTGGCCGCTCCAGCACCGCGTCCTGTAGGAGTCGTCGCATCCCTGCGTCCGTGTACGCCCGGCGAGCCACCGCGCGGGCCAGCGCCTCCCGATTGCGTAGATCGAGCTGACCCCACCGTTGCCAAAGCCCGCTCAGCTCCTCGTCCACATCCACGGCGGCCACAACAGCGGCGAAGCGGAGCGACAGCGTGACCACGGGGTCGGCGCGAGGAAAGACCAGGGCCCCCCGCAGGGTCTCGGTGAACGCATCGGGGTCGGACGTCGACATCCACGCCCCGCGTAGGCGCTCCAGCGACTCCTGGCGGTCAGGGAGCGCCGCGAGCTCGGGGAGCAGCGTCGCGATGGAGGTCACGGCCCGAAGACGGCGGCTTCGACGTCCGCAGCCCGCCCTGCGAGCGCAGAGCGAATCCCCGCCCGGATGACCTCGTCGGAGACCTCATCGCGTAGCTCGGTCAGGAAGTTGGCCATGTCGATTCCCCGCGCGTTCAGGTTGAAGAGCAGGGGGTCGAGCGCGGTGGGGGAGTTGGTGATGATGGTCCCGGCGTTGGAGCGAACCCACGACGGGTCGAGGCCGACCAACCCCACGATCACCCAGCCCGCACGTCCGGGCTGCACGGCCTCTCGCTTGAGCGCGTCGACGGCTCGGTGCTCAGGCGTCGCCCGGATCGCGACGGCGGAGGCGAGCATGGAGCGCAGGTCGTCGTCGCCGCCGAACCAGGGCTCGGGCACGTCTTCGTAGAGCTCAGTGTGGTCGATCAAGGCGCTCGCGAGCGGCTCGAGATCGCCCTTCGGAGTCGTCATCCGGGCGAAGAACATCACGCCGCCGGCGCGGACCTTCGGGTCTCCGTGGGTTAGCGCTTCGAGGAACCCATCGTGAAGCTCGTCAGTGCGCTGCTTGCGCCGCCACAGGTTGAACAGGGGATCGAGGACCGAGCGGTCCATCATCCCCAGCTCGATGTCCTCCTTGCCGAGCAGTACGTCGACGACGAAGGCCATCAGGACAGCGCTTCGTAGAGGGCCTGCGAGGCCGCGTCATCCTTCGGAGCGGTGAGCTTGCGAGTCTCCCTCACCGTCACCTTGCCCAGGTCATCCCCGCCAGCGTTGCGCCAACCCCGCTGCTTACACGTGCCACAGCCGGTGCCACCGCAGTCACCGCAGCGCACCTCCCGGGCGACGACCTTGAGGAACTCTCCGACGAAGCCGACCGCGAACCGGTTCCACATCTCCAAAGAGTTCTTCACGTACTCGTCGCAGTAGACGAGTACCACGGTGTCGCCGCCGGCCTCAGCGACCTGGACGGCGTAGACGGTGCGCTTTCCGGTGTCCTTGGCTCGCGCCTTCTCCAGCCAGTCGGGCTTGGGGGCGGCGGGGCGCTGTGGGAGCGTGATGAAGGTGTCCGGCTTGCCGTCGAACAACGGCTTGAGCTTCTTGCGCAGCTTGATCTCGTCCATCATGTCGAGCTCGTCGACGAGCAGGCCGGAGTAGACCTCCTTCTCCACGCTGCCGAGGTGGTCGAAGAAGCCGAGAACGTCGTCGAGAGGTGATGGCATGGCGGGATTCTACCGCCTCAGTGCCAACACGTCCTCGTGGGCGGGGTCAGCGCAGCCACTGGTCCCACTGGTCAATGCTCTTGTTGTACGGCGCGATCGCGTCCATCCCATCGTGGCTCTCGTAGGTCACCGCGTAGGTGACGTTCTCAACGCGCTTGATGTTCTGGCTGGCGAGGTCGCCCAGTCGGGCTCCCAGCACGTACTCGACGTCGCTTCGGAGCTGCGCCATCACCGCGGGCTGGTCGGTGTCGATGCCCGCGTCTTCGGCGGCATCCACACTCTCCATCAGCATCAGGCGCACCATCTCGGGCGCGTCCCAGGCCATCCAGCTCACGCTCACGTTCATCGTGACGTTCTTCGCGTCAACGGCGGCCTTGCAGATCTCCTCTTCGTGACCCGACATCAGCGGCACGTTGTAGTGGCGCGATGTCGTGATGAGGTTCGCGCCGGTCTTGTAGCCCGAGCCCCGCAGGCGGTCCGGGATCAGGTGGCTCGAGTTCTGCCCCTCGTTGGTGCTGCGCCGGTTGCCGCTGTTTGAGGTGTACCCGCGGCCCTCCACGTCATCCGCCTCGGTGCCCTTGAGACTCAGGTTGGACCCGGTGATGGACTTCGCCATCGAGCCCTTGCCCTGTACGACCTTGAACTTCGCCCCGCGGAAGCCTTCGTACTCGAACTCCATGTCGCCGTCCGAGCCATCCACCGGCTTCGGAGCGGTGATGTTCTTCGGCTCGTACTTCTTGTGGATCTCGGACGTCTTCTCCATCCCGTTGGCGAGCGCGAGCTTCATCTTGTCCTTCGCCGACGCCTCCTTCGTGTTGTCCCACAGCAGCGCGTTGAGTTCGCCCTTCGCGGTCGTGTACTTCGGGCTGTTGCTCGTGGTGAACTGGCCCTTGCGCTTCTGCACGTACTCCGAGGCGCTCGCCGAGCCTGTGTCTTCCCACTCGGCGAGTCCAGACTCGTTGAACGCGTTGGTGGCCTCCACGAGCGCGGCGGGGACCGCGAAGCGCGTACCGAAGGCATGGGAGCCGAGCGGCGAGCGGGTCTCCTCGACGAGCAGCCCCTCGATCAGGGTCTTGACCTTGCTCCAGTTACCGCCGGACTCGAAGACCTCCTTCGTCTTGCTCGCGAACACCTGATCGACCACCGTCGAGGTGTCAGCGTGCATCTTGCTCAGGTCGCTCTCGAACTGCTCCTTGAGCATCGTCTGGAGTGCGGTCGTGTCGGTCAGTCCGCCGCTCACCAGGCTCTTGGCGGGCACGCTGACGTCGATCGCCGGGGCCACAGCTTCCAGGGCGCCACCAGCCGTCACGCCCCACACGCCGTTGCTCGCGCGGAACTCGCCAAACGGCATGCCGTCGTACGGGGTGGGCTTGCGGAACTCCATGCCCATCGCCTGGGGCGCGGGGATGTCGAACCGAATCATGCCCTTGGCGTACTGCGGGCTGTCCGTGCCGATGGCCAGCTCGTCCGAGAGCTCCGCCACGGTGTGGCTCGGCGCCGTGTCGCGGGCGAACCACCAGGCCTGGGCCATGCGACCACGCAGCTGACCGGTGACGGTCGGGATGGGGTCGAACCAGCTGTTGTTCGTCGCGGCGCAGAACGCGTCTTCGTTGTTCATGAAGCGCTGCTGCACAGTCGCGGGCTGGTAGTAGCCGAAGATGGCAGGCAGATCGACCACGCGGGACAGGCCCTTCTCGCGGTCGATGGCGCTGCTCGGGATCGGCGCGCCCTGCTGCAGGTACTTCATGCCCGAGTCGGTGACCTCGTCGCGCATCGCCTGGATGACCGTCTTGCCGCCGTCGATGTGGCGCCGCATCGCGCCGGTCTCCCACTGTCCGAAGAGGCTCGAGCAGGCTCCGTCCGCCCTGACCTCCGCGAGCTTTGTGAGCGCCAGCCCACCCTCGATGTTCGCCCGGGCTTCCAGAGTCTCTGGCGCCACCGAGATGAGGATGTCCTTCGCCTGCTGCATCA
>Ga0222662_1000168_pt1 | contig 61952 bp, 53 predicted proteins | sample AntAcemetagen600_FD_179821 | JGI IMG/M metagenome (GOLD analysis project Ga0222662, IMG submission 179821) | Saline water microbial communities from Ace Lake, Antarctica - #600 | ecosystem: Environmental > Aquatic > Non-marine Saline and Alkaline > Saline | place: Antarctica: Ace Lake... | reverse complement strand
ACTTCTTTTGGGGTGCCTCAATCAGTTTTGGTTATTGAGCGGAGGGCGGGGATTCCCGCGCAGCGTGCTCGACGACAAACTCAACTAAAGGGTAATTTATTGGGGGGTTGCTACTGTTTTATCCCTGTTAGTTCCAGCGCGAGGGCCGCAATGAAACCTGTGGAATAAACGAACACGGCAATCGCGCGAGCACGAGAGCCCTACACTCTGAGTAAGGTCGCCGCTTGCGGCGTTGCCGCAAAACGGAAACTGCTTATCGGCGGCGGGTAAACTTCTTTTGGAACTTCTCGACTCGACCAGCGGTATCTACGAATCGTTTTTCGCCTGTAAATACAGGATGAGAATCAGATGTGATATCGCAGATGATCATCTTGTGTTCAACGCCGTCAATCTCTTCGCGACGATCTGTCTTTACTGTGGATCGTGTGATGAAGCGATTACCAGTCGACACATCGACGAAGCAAGTTGGCTCGTAATTGGGATGGATTTCTTTTTGCATCTCAGTTTGTAAAGTTTGTTACCCAGGTTTAACTCACCCTTGACGGGCTTTGAAGCGTGGGTTGGTCTTGCAAATGACGTAAATACGACCGCGGCGACGAACGACTTGGCAATCGGGATGGCGGTGCTTGAGTGATTTAATGGATGAGACGACTTTCATGGCGAAAAACAGGTAAGAATGGACTTATCGGAAAGGCTGTCAACCGCTTTCCCCTTCATTTTTCCCATTGGCCGCGAAGATGGTGATGTCGGCGGACTTCAGGCCAGTGATCTCCTGAGCTCTACGAAGAGCATCCCGAGTGGAGAGGTTGGGGTTTTCCGCTTTGTATTTGAAGAAATTTTCCTCGCCCAGCTCCGCCATTAAGCCGGAGCGGTGGAAGATTTGGTTGATCTCCTCATGGGCCCCACTGACGAGAAAGGCACAATTACTTGTGCGAGCGAATCGGATTAAATCGATGATCGTCAGCGCCGCAGTGGCATCGAGATGGTGGGCGTTGCGGAGGCGGAGAATGATGGCGCGCTGGTTTGGATGGCCGACGAGTCTCCGCATCTGTTCAAGAAACAGGTCACTAGACGCAAAAAACAAATCTCCTTCGACGTGAACGATGGCGATTTCGGGGCGTTTTTCCGTTAATTCACCCTCCCGCATGTTCCCTTGATCGTCGAAGGCAATTTCGTTGAGGGCAGGGCGAGCGGCTTTGCGGACGAAGAGGATGATGGAGAACAACGCCCCAATGGCGATAGCCGTGTCGAGAGGGAGGGCCAACCCCCCGATAAAGGTCGCAATAAAGACTGCGGCATCACTTTTCGTTGTCCGCATGACCACACTAATCTCGCTCCGATTGATCAAAGACACGCCCACAAGGATCACGAGGGTGGCCAGGCAGGCTTTGGGAACGTATCCGATAAAACTACCGAGAAGGAAAAGCCCCCCGATGAGAAGAAGGCCGCTGAAAATACTGGAAACAGCGGTAGCTGCGCCACTTCTGAAATTAAGAGCGGACCGGGTCAATGAACCCGAAACGGCCATGCCGGAACCGAAGGCACAGGCAAAATTGGCTGCTCCCATGCTAAGCATTTGCTGATTGATATCGACGCGGTCACCCGCTTGTGCGGCTAGCGTTTTCGCGATCGAGGCACTTTCGAGCAGAGAGAGGAAAGCTACGGCAAGAGCGGCACTTCCCAATTGATGCAACTCGTTCCAATGGAATGAGGGCAGCGAAAGAGGCCAAGAAGCGGCGTTGATGGGAGAAAGCATCTCGGGTGCAACTCCGAGAGGTCGCAAGAGAGCGACGATGCCAGCGGTAATCGAGAGAGCGATCGCAATCGTGGGGAGTCCCTTGGCAAAACGGCGAACGGGGAGGTAAACTGCCAGTGTGATTCCGGCGATTAGAGCGGATTCCCACTGTGTCCCCCCGATCCCCTGGAGTAGGTTCCAGAGAGATTCGATAAAAGTGCCTGCTTTTGGAACATGTAAGCCGAGGACTGTCTTTAGCTGGTTGACGATGATGAGGAAAGCAGCGGCGGTAATGTAACCTGTTATCACGGATCGGGAAACGAATTGGGTAATCGCCGCGATCCGTAAGAGGGCTCCTGCGACCATAAAGATGCCAACCAGAACTAGAAGGATCGGCATGGCCAGAACCGCTTGCTCTGGCGAGTAGCCCAGAGTTAGGAAGGCGCTCAACAGCATGACTGCAGTAGCGTTCGTCGGCCCGAGCATTACGAACCGGGAACTGGCGAAGAGAGGGCCGGTAATGGAGGAAAGGGCCGAGCAGAAGATCCCCATTTGCACGGGTAGTCCGGCAATGAGTGCATAGGCCATCCCCTGTGGAAAGTCGAGGAGGGCTACGTTGATGGCGGAGCGCCCGTCGGCCCCTGCTTTCTTCCAACTATATTGGCGTAGAGTTTTACCCAGCGGGAAGAGCTGTAGTCCGGAGGAACGGAGGAAACGGGTGATTACTCTAACTAATCCCAAAGGAAGTGAACTCCTATACTTTGTTTTCCGCGGGGAAGGATGGATTTAATTTGAGCACGTCACCGGGTTTGATGGTAAAGGGACCGATGTCGGAGGGAATTTTGTCATTGAGGTAGAGTTCACCGGTGAGGGATTCCTCGGGTTCGCCAGTCCAGACCCACTCTCCAATTCCTGTCATCTCTAGGCGGGCACCTTCGTTCCAAGGGAGCCCGGGATCACTGCCGCGCAAGTAGATGCCGTTCTGGATCCCAACGAAAGCGGAGACAATTACTTTGGTGGTTTTTGGCTTGCGCGGCTTCTTTGATGCGGAGGTTTGCGGAGGTTCTTTTTCCTCGCCATCCAAATCTCCGGTTTGCGTATCCGTGGTTTTTTCTTGTGGCTTCTTTTGATCCGAAGAGTTTGTTGCGTCTACCGAATTCTGGTGCGGTTGATCCTGCTTTGCATCCTCGGCTTCACTTTCTGAGAAAGCTACTTTTTCGGTCGCCACTTCAGTATTAAGCTGAATTTTCTCTTCGGGATCTTCGCCACTTGCCTGCATTCCTTTCTCACCACTGGAACTCGATTCGGTTTCTCCTCCGAAAAGGCGCAACCTTCGGGCGTCTTCCAACTGGAGCTCGAGTCGATAAATGGCTTTGGACAAATTGGACAAGCCTGTTTCTACAAACTCCCGAGTGGCGGCATGTGCCGAAACCGTCCGGAGGTCGTCGTGTGCCTTTTCGATATCTTTTGGCAGGGTTTGGAGCGCAGCCATCAGTTTCAGGATCTCCTCCCTCTTGGAGTCGGCGGTTTCCTGGCCTCGACGAATCGCTTCACCAAGTTTTTCTTCAACCAGATCGGGAAGTCTCTCCGAGACGAGGCGCAAAGGGTTATCCTCTACCTCCCGCTCCCGCAATTCAGCCAGAATTTCATCAGCCCGCTTCACGGCCTGCCTGAGGGTAACACCCGCCTGATCCGCGCAAGAGCGGTTGAAATTGAGAAGAGCGAACTGGTCGAGGAGAAAGGGAAGAAGTGTGAGGAGACCGCCGATAGCGAGGCAGAGGACAACCAATAGAACCGTAGAAACGGACCACGGCTCAGGACCAAAAAAAACCAGGGAAACCCCGAAAGCCACCAAAAGAATATTGCCCGCCAAAAAAGGCGTCTTGGGCGTCTTTCGGTATCTAGCGGTCGGTTGGGTCATTTCCTCGAAGAAAAAATTGGGGCTAGCCGTAAGCAGATGCAAACCCTTTGCGAGGCAACTTGGTCAAATTTCGATTGCGGTGGGAGGATTTCGTGGCTTTATTAGTATGATGCGCAACAAGAAAGCGTTTACCCTTATTGAGTTATTAACCGTGATTGCTGTGATTGCTATCTTGGCAGCTATTTCTTTTGGTGTCACCACCGGAGTGTACCAGCGGCAGGCTAGAACCCAAGCATCAGCGGATTTATCTGCAATATCCACTGCTTTGGAGTCGTACCGGAAACAGTATCGCTCCTACCCGGAGGTGTCCATTGGAGCCAGCGCCCAAGAGAGAGGAAATGAGTTGTTCCTTGCCCTAGCGAATTTGAGAGGACCAAGGTCAAGTGATACCCCAGAGAACACGACTGAAGTTCGGCCTTTCCTCGAATTTGGGAAGGTGGAGTCGAGTGGTCCGGAATCAACCGACAATCAATTTGACCCGACTAGTGGGACTTATCACTACATCGATCCTTGGGGAAATCCTTATGAATACGGATTTACGATTGATCCTGGGCAAACTACATGGAAACGATTCGGATTTATAATTTTCTCGAATGGGCCGGACGGTGTAAATCAGGAATCGGGGATTACGGCAAGCGGCTTGCCCGACCGCGACGCGGCTGCTAACCTTGATAATATATACGTCGGAGAATAATCAATAACCCCAAGGACATAATATGAAAGACACTAAAAAAGGATTTACCTTAATTGAATTGCTGACGGTCATTGCGATTATCGGCATCTTAGCGGGGATCATCATACCTGCGGTTGGAGCGGTTCGTAAAAATGCCAAAAAGGTGAAAACTCAGGCGATGTTCAGCCAATGGGCCGCGGCCATGGAGCTCTTCAAACAAGATTACGGTTACATGCCTATTTTCACCTTTCCTCAGAATGAAGATGGGGAATTTTATAATGTCATGACCGGAGATCCAGCGGATACCACTTTCAATAAGAAAAACATTCGTTACTACTCCTTTTCCAATGACGCAATTGCGCTAGATTCGCCCTATGGGGTTACGGATGGATTGATTGTCGAAGCATTCGGGAATCCCAATATCGGAATGGCTGTGGACACGGACAGAGATGGAATAATTGATAGTGGTGAACGAAATGGTGCGCCGACTTCAAGTGATGTTCGATCCAGCGTCATCTTTTGGACGGAGGTTCCAACAGCGAACAAGAGGGACTTCGAAGAAGTTAAGTCTTGGGAGTAGTGTGCGTTGGGCTGGACCTTAAGAATAGCGAAAGTAAATTGGCTGTTTTTTGATCGAACATGACTAGTCAGAAGCGTTCCTACGTGGTGCGCCGTTCCTCCATTCATAACCGGGGTTTGTATGCCCGCGGTACGATTGAGGAGGGTGACTACGTGGTAGAATACCGTGGAGAAAAAATTACCAAAGCGGAGTCCGAACGCAGGGCTCTCTCTCAGGACGCGCGAGGAAAGAAGAATCGCAGCGGACAGGTTTATATTTTTGAACTGAACAAGAAGTACGATCTGGATGGAAACAAGCCCGGAAACGTGGCTCGATTTGCAAATCACAGCTGCGAGCCGAATTGCGAAGCGGTTAACTACCGGGGAAGGATTTGGTTCGTAGCCACAAAAAATATCGAATCCGGAGAGGAGCTCACATTTGATTATGGCTATGCACTTGAGAATGCGCTCGATCACCCGTGTCGTTGCGGCAAAGCCTCTTGCATTGGTTACATTGTTAACGAAGCGGATCGGCCGAAGTTGAAGAAATTGCTTCGAAAAAAGAAAATGTCCCTAGTGAAATCGTGAAGGATGCGGTATCAATGCGGAAATTCGATTTCACCGTTAGCTTTTTTCAAAGTAGGTGGGCCATTGTCACGCCCATCCTTGAGCGTTTACGTAGGTGGGTTGCTTTAGCGCCCACATCGGACGAGGCAAAGGCAAGGCTAAAGCCATGCCCCACATTGGGCGAGTTATGGGCCTGTCTAAAGCAACTGTACCCAGCATGGGGCGATTTGGCCTTTTCAGAGTCGTATTTCCGTCTGAGGGTCTTCTGTCTGTAACGAGATGTCTCCTGATAACAGCTCAAAGAGTGTATCGCCACTCCATGATTCGACTACTGTCCCGAAACCAGAGCTGCCAAAGCGCAGGGTGTTGGTGCTGACTTCCAGCACGGGTGGTGGTCATGACATGCGGGCCCACGCTCTCAAGTGCTGGGCTGAGACGGAAGAGGGGAAAGCCTATGGCTTGGAGGTGGAGATCCACCAAGCGTTGGAGGATACCCACGGAATGTATGGATTCGGTGTCAATCTATACAATCGGATTCAACAATTTTGGCCGAAGCTGCACCATATCTATTTCAATTTTCTCGAACATGCCTCACTCCACGATTCGGGTGAAAAGATTTGGGGGCGCCATCGCTTTATAGAAAGGGTGCGTGAGGTGCAGCCGGATCTCATTGTGAGTACGCATGCTCATTTGAACCACGGTTTTTTTGATTTGGCGCGATGGGCTCTTCCGGGCCGTAAACTGAAATGCGTGACCTATTGCGGGGAGCTGTCCGGAGGATATGGGTTCAGTCGGCATTGGGTGAACCCGAAGGCAGATCTATTTATCGGGGCGGTGGAGGAAACCTGTGACGCCGCATCGACCTTTGGGCTGGGAGATGCCAGGAATTGGTTGGGTGGGTTTCTCCTCGACCCCTCCTTCTATCAGGAACCGATGCGAGAGGAAGAACGCAGGGATTATCTCAGACGGGAATTTGATCTGGATGCCGACCGCTTTGTCCTTGTTCTGGGCACGGGGGCAAACGGCGCCAATAATCACGTCCGCGCTTTGAATTCCTTATACGAAGCCAAGGTTTACCCTCAGGTGATCGCTCTTTGTGGACGGAAGACAGAGACAGTAGCGGAGATCGAAGAATGGAGTGCGGACCATCCTTTACTGCCGGTACGAGCGATACCCTATTACTGCAACATGAGCCGGCTCCTGGACGCAGCCTCAGCCGTTGTGGCCCGATCGGGAACCGGGACGACCAGTGAGGCGATTTTGTCCCGTTGTCCTCTGATCTTCAATGGTGTTGGTGGAGTGATGCCCCAAGAGTGCATCACGGTAAAATACTGCCGGAAAAACGGAATTGGAACCCTTTTGCAAAGAACACACCACCTTCCCCTGATTCTTCGCGAATGGATCAAGGAACCTGGACGTCTCGAAACTGTTCTGTCTTCCATGGAAGCCGTTCGACCCAATAGACAACCACTCGATATTTTGGCGAAGCTACGAAGTCTGGTCGAATGATTGCCGAACCACCCATTCCGCTTCGGGACGTTTGCGCTGGCTTATTCTTCCGGGGAGTTCTTCCCGCTTTTGAAGATTACTTAAAATTTGATCCGGTGGCTCGGAAAATTATTGGATCTTCTTCCGGCAAGGTGCTTTTCACGAATAGACGTGGATCCGCTGCTTGTTTGAATTTTGAGGACGGTTCAGCTCGTTGGGTCGAGGGCTTCGAGGAGCATCCTACGATTCATATTGGTCTTGGGTCGGAGGCGAACACGATACGATTTGTTCGAGGCGGTTTTGCCATCCCGGTGATTCAAAAAGGATGGTTTCACCCAGTTTTTCTAACGCGCTTGCTTCGCCTGTTCCTTCGGTTCCAATCCCTTCTCATGCCAGCGAGCAAATTGTTGGAAGACCCTGCATTCCGTATTCTTCATGTGCGTTTGGCTCTTGCAGTCGCCCTTTTTTCGTTGGCCGAGATAGGAAGAGAAGATCCCTGGGCTAGGAGAATGCTGGAGGGCTGCCCCAATGGCACGGTATCTTTCTTGGTTGATGGGGAAGACTTGGCCGCGAGGATTGAAAAAACGACTCACCATCTAGTTCCTTTGCGAGGTCCCGCATCGGGTGCGATCTCCGATGCTACTGTCCGGTTTGCTTCTTCCAAGGTTGCGATGGAGATCCTTACCCAAAAACAGGACGCCCACGCGGCTGTTGCTCTGGGGGGGATCCAGGTCGAGGGGCTGATTCCTCTAGCTGACGGAATCAATCACGTTTTAGACCGGGTGACGCGCTATCTTCCGTCTGGGTAGTGACCTTAGCCTCCCGGTGAAAGAGGCCATATTTACAAATGGCAAAGATGGCGCGGACCCCATCTTTCCAGCCAATCTTTTTCCCCTCTGCGTAGGTGCGACCATAGTAGGAGATGCCGACTTCAAAGATCCGTACACCCATGCGAGCTGTTTTTGCAGTCAGCTCCGGTTCCACCCCAAACCGATCTTCTTCGATTTGGACGCGGCTGATCACATCCCGGCGAAAGACTTTATAGCAACACTCCATGTCAGTCAGATTGATGTTGGTGAACATATTGCTGAGCATGGTAAGGAAGCGATTCCCGATCATGTGCCAGTAGAAGACCACCCGGTGAGGGCCGACCCCGGTAAAGCGTGAACCAAAGACTGCATCCGCTTTGCCATCGATGATGGGACGAATCAGCCTGGGTAGTTCCTCTGGGTCGTATTCGAGGTCTGCATCCTGAATCGCAACGATATCGCCAGTTGCTTCTCGAAAGCCGGTTCGTAGGGCTGCTCCTTTCCCTGAGTTGATCGAGTGGTACAGTTTTTTGAAGATGGGGTCCGTGAAACCATTCTCAAGAATCTCACGAGTGCCATCGGTCGAAAAATCATCGACGAGAATGATTTCTTTCAGGTGCAAGTTTTTGACACTGCGTACCCGCTCAACAATCTCACCCAGTGTCTCCTTCTCATTGTAGATCGGAATGACGATTGAAACATCCATGGGATCTGAGGTTGAACGGTCTCATCGTTCGAGACCAGTCTTTAGTTCTAAGAATGGTGGCCAGACCCAGATTTGAACTGGGGACACAAGGATTTTCAGTCCTCTGCTCTACCGACTGAGCTATCTGGCCGTTTCCATGTAGGAAAATATGAGGGTTGTCTGACGCAGGGCCAGAGGTCAATGCAAAGGTTCAAAAAATTTAATCGAACGAGTGGCTATTGCAATTCCTTCTACAGTGTGGTCTATTCTATCTGGAGACATTCCTGGAGCGTTTGGCCTTCCAACCGTTTCTTTCCTTACTCTATCAAAACGGGAGCTCGAACCCGAAAGGATGCTGTCAAGCCGCTCATCGGAAGACAAAATCCTTGAGGAGAGCACCCACCTGGTTCTCGAAGGAAAGAACATTTTATCGGCGCATCTGGGTTTGTCTCCCTTTTTTGTGACTAGGCGAGCCGATCCCAGGTATCGGAGAACCCTTTTTCTTCTTGCAGGAAGACGTTGACGACAGCCGGATCAAAGTGCGCTCCACTTTCCTCTCGAATAATGGAGACGGCTTTTTCATGGGAGAAGGGGTCCTTGTAGTGCCTCCTGGACCGAAGGGCGTCGTAGACATCGGCCAAGGCCATAATACGTGCGGAGAGAGGGATTTCCTGCCCCGAAAGCCCGTCCGGGTACCCACGACCATTCCACTTCTCATGATGCGATCGGGCGACCTCAATACCCATCTTGATGAATTCGTTGCCGGGATACTTCTCCAGCACGGCTTGAAGGGTGTTGGCCCCGATCGATGAGTGCTCTTTCATTCGATTGAATTCATCCGCTGTCAGTTTCCCGGGTTTACAGAGGATACGGTCTTCGATGCCTACTTTGCCAATGTCGTGAAGCGGGCTCGCGCAGATCAAATTATCGAGGAAGGACTTGTCGATCTCTTCGCCGTATTCATCGCTATCACAGAGAGCTTCGGTCAGAAGGCGGCAGAACTGTTGGATGCGTTCCATGTGCTTCCCTGTTTCATCGTCCCGCGACTCCGAAAGTTTCGCCAAAGCAAAAATCATCGCCATTTGAGAATCGAGAATTTCCCGGACCTTGTCATCCACGAGTCGACTGAGGTTGTCGACATGTGCTTCTGTGCTTTGTTGCATGCGACTCATCCGCAAGTGGGTTGCGATCCGGGCTTGAATCTCCTCAAAATGGAAGGGCTTAGTCAGGTAGTCCACTGCCCCGAGCCGGAACGCTTTTACTTTCTCAAACGGTTCGTGAAGTCCACTGACAAAAATGATTGGCACATTTCGCAGGGATTTGATCTTACGCATCCTCTCGCAAGCCGTATAGCCGTCAACGACCGGCATTACAGCATCCAGAAGGATTACATCCGGGTTATGACTTTCGGCGGAGCGAATGGCCGCTTCAGCCTCGAGGAAGCGGATCGTCTCATAACCTTGTTCCTCTAAAATATCGCAAAGCATTTCGAGGCTTTCCTGTGAATCGTCTACCACCAGCACTTTGGCGGGGCCGCTATTATCGAATCGGTTGGGGTATTCCACTAGGTAAGTGATTGGCTGATTTTTGGAGGATTACGAATATTTTTTGGAAGAAAATGGATGTCTCATCGAAATAGTGCTGCGAAGAGACGTCGAAGCGTTTGTGTCGCGGTCCAAGGAGGATGTCCGTTTTTCTTGTTCTCCTCCGCAATCGCGAAGGCCCTGTTCCACTGGGCAAAAACGGTGCGATAGGCAAACCACAGCGAATATTTTGCGTCATAGATGTGGGTTGGCTCCGAGGTGATGCCATTGAATTCGATGAGGGTTATGTTTTTACCCTCCTGAAACTCTTCCTCGGAGGGACATTTTGCGTCGAGACGCCCGAAGCAGAGGCCCTCAGCTCCATCAAATATTCGATTGATCGAGGCATCCAATTCAGCACTCGCGAGATTGGATCCATCCAGAAAAATACTCCCCCGGCAGTGGGTTCCCAGCGGGGCCAACTCAAAAACTTCTCCTTCTGCGGGGATGCTTAGTAATTGCTCTTTGTATTTTTCTCGGAAAAAAGGGTAAGAACAGACGGCGCGCTCATGATTCAAAATGAGTGAGTCGATGGTCTGTAACCCATCGCCGACTACCGAGGTATGAATTTTTCGAGTGATTGAGGTAATTCTACCTTGGGATTCGGAGGGTTTTTTTTCGAAAAAGACTCCGAATTCCAAGCCGGGAATAAACTCTTGTACGAGCGGAGTCCCTTCCAGATCTTTTAGGGCGGCTTCCAGTTCTTTCTCATTCTGAACGATCGTCACTCCTTCGCCTCTCTCGCCTTGGTCTGGTTTGCAGACGAGTGGATAAGGCTGCTTCAGATCTTTCTGGAAGGATCGCACAAATCCGAGCCACTCCGGTATTGATTGCTCGGGGTCAAGAGCGAGGGTCCGAACAATCGACCCTTGTCCCTTAGCGAGTTGCTCGTAAATCTCGCGCTTGGACTCAAAGGCGATTCCTCCTCCTTCCATCGAGGGATTGACTCCAGTGAAGAGGGAAGGGTGGCGGTAGCGGAGGCCCAGCCATATCACCCAGAGAACTACGGGTGGATAGAAAACCCAGCGCGGCCAGAACTCCCAGCGCACCTTACGCCGCCATCGGCCGTAGAGTATTCTCCGACCCCGGTGGCTGAATGCCGGGACGATTAAGTGAGTGATTGCAAAAAAAATGAGGATCAGGCCGAGGAGGCCAGGGAGAGCCCAATGCTCAAAAGTGGAGAGAAAATTTAGGAGTTGATTTCCGAGTAACATGGAAAGCCCGACCAAAAGAGGCGTCCATATGGCGGAGGCAACTACGAAGTAGAAGATGAATTTTGCCGTTTTGATCCTGGCCATACCGGCTGCGAAGTATGCGGGAAGTCGACTTCCCGGTATAAACCGAGTGGCCAATATCACTACCGCCCCCCGTCGATCAAACCAGGTCGAGGCCATATCCAAGCGGCTTTCGGTAATTACCCATCGAAAGGGTGCGTGATGAATCGCCTTGGCTCCGAAAATACGTCCCATGAAGAAGATGGTTAGGTCGCCTATAAAGATGCCCAGAAAACAAGCGAGACAGGCGATAGGGAATGAGATGGTGCCGGCAGCAGCCAGGACTCCCGCGACCACACAGGTAAGGTCTTCGCTCACAAAGGTTGCCAGCACAAGTATGACTACCAGGAAAACCAGCCCCCGACCCGAGGCAGGCGCTCCGGGATTTTCCGCCTTCGCTTGAGCAGCAGCCAAGAGTCTGGCGGGGGATGCTTGGCTTTTAACGGTGGCTAGACCGGCTTCGGTTTTGTGAACAAAATTGGAAATGTGATCGGCAACGATTCCTGCTTTTTTCATCAGGACAATATGGCCGCCTGAGAGTGTTTTCAATTCGCTATGGGGGACGATTCGTTGGTGTTCTTCCGCTGCGGCCAGGGGGACCAGAGCGTCATTCTCACCATGGAGGATCAGCGTGGGAGCCTCTATCCGGGAAAGAATGCCGCGCAAAGGTCTTTGGTCGGCATCGGAGAAACTCTGTGCGTAATCGGTGTTCAAGATAGAGTTGTCCAGGAAACCGAAGTGAGGAACGAGTTCTTCCAATAGAAGGAAAAAGCCGTATTGCAGAGAGAACAGCGCTTGGTTGAGAGAATGATTCCCAAGGAGTTCCTGCTCCTGAACGCCGATGGAAGAGAGGAGGACAAGGCTGCTGACTTCTTCGGGATGGTTCTCCATCAGAATCAACGCGGGTCCACCACCCCTGCTGTACGCGATAAGATGAACTGCCTGCAGATCGAGGCGCTCGATTAATTGGTGAAGATAATCTGCATCCGCCCGAAAGGAGCCGTCTTTTACTAAATGAGTTGAGTTACCGTGGCCGGGTAGATCGGGGGCTACGATTCTAAAGTTTTCGGGGAGTGCCTCTATCAAGGGATCGAAGACACTGCTTCCGACCGGGCTCCCATGAATCAAGAGGAGGACGGGCCCGTCTCGAGGGCCTTCGTCCAGATAGGCAATTTCAATCGGCTGCTCCGCATCTTCCCCGTAACCATCGGCGACAAAGATTTTCTGTGCTTCACCAGGTTCAATCTCGATGGGATCCAGGATTCGCTTAAGGTGGGACGCGACGAGGAGGCAAAGGTAGGCAACGAGAAGAATTCTCAACCACTTTTTCAATTCGGCTTTCATGAGCTGACTGGACCGGCAATCTTGCGTCGCAGGCGTACTTCCGATGGCTCCAGATAGGCACACGCCTGCCGATCAAAAAGTTGATGGCGAAAAGAAACCTCGTGAGTACCGATTCGAATCTGGCTCATGGACCTCGTGTTCGCGTCGTCACGAATCATGGTGGGGCCCCAAGCGGGGTGTTTCACATCGAGGAATCCATGATACTCCAGGAGGAGATCGAGCCTCGTTGAGCCTCCCGTTGTTTTATGAAATAATTCCTTTCGGAAGGAGCAGACCTCGGGGCCTTTCCACGAGGAGGTTGTGATCGGCTGTTTAGCGGATGATAGCGGTTTGTTGGCAAGTTGAGTGCCATCCCAGATTAGCAGTCGACCTTCATCCTCCTCTTCTGTTCCGAGCAATAGCATTAGAAAGGGCTTAAAGGTAGATTGCTGATTCAGCTCCTCAATGGCTCCGGCTGCATAGTTTACCGTTTTCTGGGCGACAGCGACTAAGGGTAGGGTTCCACGGCTGATTGGCGGGTTGTGGCTGCTTTTATTTTCCGAAGCATCATTTCCCGCATCATAGTTATTGAGCACGGCAGCGATCAGCCCGTATTCGTTGACAGCAATCCATGTTCCCCCTGAATCCGGGTCCAAGGGAGACAAAAAGGAGGGGGAATTCGAATTTGGCCGGTGGCCAGGCGGAGACTCAATGCCGCGGGATGTCTTCTCATCGCGAGTGAAGAGAAATGTGCGAAAACCGTCCCCTTTCATCCAGGTAGCGGTACACATCAACTGGCGTATTGATTGCTCTTAGTAAGGATTAGCCGGTGAGCAATGGTAGAGGGTGCAAGGCCGAAATCCTCAGGCAGGGAATGACCCAGGTGCCGGCAGATCATCCCTATCATTGCAAAATGGTGTATGGTATGGCTTTGGCAGAAATAAAGTTCACGCTCAGGATTGGTAGCAACAGTCTCCGATGGATCCTCGGCGGATACCCGCAAGACTAGTCGAGTCGGGGTCTCTGCAAGTGTTTCGTTAAATTCGAGGAATCGGCTGCATAAATCCTGAATCCTTGTAATCGCAAAGTCCGGGTTCCTTTCAGTCTCGGCATCCCGCTCACGGGAGTGATAATCAAGAAAGCCTCGCTCGAGTCCGTTTAAAAATGAATCGTAATGGTCGAGGATATGACGGGTATGAGCTCCCACGGAGGAAGGGAATGCCGGCGGGGCTTCTGCTTTGTAACGATTATGAGAAAGACCACTGAGAAGTTCTTCAGCTTGTTCCAGAAGGCGGAGAGTTGAGTGTATGGATAAAGGCTTTTCAGTGGAGATCATGGTCGTAGCCTTCCTGGCGTGGTGCGATAATTCGCAGGTTGTTTCGGGTGCAGTCACAATTCTATAAGGTTTCCATGCAAGAAGCGGTAATTTCAGAACCACTTCTGAGGGTGAATCCCTTTGTTTTCAATGCCGAAAGAGAGGGGTATAAAAGGGTTCGGTGGCTTATTTTTAGGACAAATTTATTAGAAACTGTCCCAAAATCTTTTCACGAAGGAGAATCGAGTTTGATGAAAAGTAATCGAAGACTGTTTAAGCAGACCAGGACGGTGCTCCCTTCGTGGGCAATTACGCCAACCGTGAGTGGAATAAGGCCAAGAATAGAGGCACCCATCATCGTCGCTACGGTTCCTAGAGCGATGACCAGATTCCAGCGAATCAAACGCTTCGCTTTCCTGCAGAGGAGGAGAGCGTCGAGAAACTTTTCGATCCGATCATTCATGAGGACGATTTCGGCCTGCTCGAGTGCGGCATCACTACCGCGGGCGCCCATGCCGGCGGAAACATAAGCGGCTGCGAGACTGGGTGCGTCGTTCACGCCGTCACCCACCATGGCTACCTTGAAGCCTTCGGCATTCATCTCCAAGATGGCCTTTACCTTATCCTCGGGGAATAGGCCAGCGCGCACCTCCTGAATGCCTAGCTCGCGGCCCACTTCTTCTGCAGCTGCCCGGCGATCTCCCGTAAGCATAACGGTTCGAATCCCCATCTCTCTAAATCGTTGCAGGACGACTGCAGAATGGGTGCGGATCCGGTCCTGCAGGAGTATCCTGCCAATCAAACCCTCGTGGACGACCCAGACCTCGGTCATCGACGGGGGAGGTTCGGGGACATCATTCAAAACGGCTCCGAGATCGTCCTTTGCAAATAGTTCACGTCTGCCCAGAAAGCAGACCGAGTCGCCTGAGACTGCACGGATCCCGCGCCCGCTTATAGACTCATAATCGCTGACCTCATGAGTGGCTAATCCATGCTTTTCTCCGTATAAGGTAATGGCCCGCGCAATCGGGTGGTTGGAGTTTCGCTCCAATGAATAGGCTGTTTCCAAAACGGCATCTTCCGATCCGGGTGGAAAACTTTCTGCCCCTTGGACCTCTAACTCCCCAGTTGTTAAGGTGCCCGTCTTGTCCAGAGCCACACAATCAACCTCGGCCAACTTCTCGATCGGGGCGCCTCCACGAAAAAGAACTCCCATGCGGGCCCCGCGTGCTATGCAGGCAAGGATCGCCGAGGGTATGGAGAGTACGAGAGCACAGGGACTGGCAACGACGAGAAAAGTCATGGCACGGTAGAATGCTGATGGAGACTCATCGCCTCCGATGAATGGATGCAAATCCATGAGCAACCACCACCCGAGAAAGACCAGGGCGGTCATGGCGAGAACCAGATAGGTGTAATGGGTGCCAAATCGATCAGTGAATCGTTGGCTGGGTGCCTTCTGCTGCTGGGCTTCGTGGATGAGGCGGATAATTTTCTGGAGGGAACTATCTTCGGCTTTGCGGGTCACTTCGATCTTGGCGACACCCCATAGATTCAAGGTTCCAGCAAAAACTTGATCCCCAACATCCTTTTCCACTGGGACGGATTCACCGGTCAAGGTTGCCTCATCTGCCGCGGTGCGCCCATCCCGGATCTTGCCGTCGATAGGAAATAGTTCGTCCGGCTTTACCTGAAGCATTTGGCCAATGGTTATCTCGCCGATGGGAACCTCACGGGTGGATCCATCGGCCAGAATCAGTCGAGCCTGTTTCGGAGCTGAGGCGACCAGAGAGTGAATCTCCCGGTGTGTGCGATACATGGCAAAATGCTCCAGTGCTCCCGAGAGTGAGAAGAGGAAGAGCAAGAGCGCTCCCTCTACATAGGCACCAATGCTGGTCGCTCCGATCGCTACCGCCAGCATGAGGAAGTGGATGTCCAATACCCCGTGGCGAATTTTTTGGAAAGCGTCACTTGCTGCATCCCATCCACCAGCGATCATGGATACCCCGTAAAACCCAAGGATAATGGTAGCGGAGGCGAGGCCGGTGCGTTCCAATCCAAAGCCGATTAGGAGTGAGACCCCGCAAATTCCGGCAAGCACGGAGAGAAAGCGCCATTCTTCCCCCGTATTACTCTCCTCTTCCGCAGTGGGTTCATCCGGCCAGGAAAACTCGCGCCATTTCCAGAACCGGGGAGCCGTAGGGCAGGATGGTTTTTCGAAGAGTAAATCCCCGGCGATATTTTTTAGAAAAATTCCATCACTGCGATTTGAGGCAGTGGATTTAGAACCTTGTCCGGTTCTTTCTGCCTCCAGCTGGGTGATGACTGTGGAAAGTGTCTTTCGCAGGACTGCCTCGAGTTCACTGGTATCGGCTGGCCCGAGAGTGGCGATCGCCACCCGCCGCTCGCCCGGCTTTATCAGAATCGCCTCTAAATTGTGTTTATCCCTCAGAAACAATGCGAGGACCTCTTGCCAGGAATCACTAGGCAGGGTTGTTTCTGTAGAGGGAGGAATCTTCATTTTTGGAATCGTTCTAAAAAGAAATGAATCCCCTTATGATGCATCCCGCAATGCTATACCCTAGGTATGCAGTAAATTGATTCTGTCCTAATGACAGGGATAAACCGGTAGAAGAGTGATTGCAGAAATTCAGCTGCCGGTTTGTGTCCTCAGTTTTCCAAGGCGAACCGGAGTGGTCACGGGCTTCTTTTATATGACTTGGAAGCTATCCGATACTTTTGCCGTGGCGTAGCACGCTCTTCGGTTTGGGTCGGTAGCGGAGGAGTTCGGCGAATGTCGGCTCCGAAAAGACAAGTAAGTGCGCGGGCTCACCAACGGTGAGAGTGTATCCCGATAAGCCCATGGCTTTCGCACCGTTGGAGGTGATCATGGGAAGCAGCCGATTCATTTCCTCGGATCCTGTCATCTGACTCGCATGCAGGGTGAGGTGAGCGACGTCGAGAAGGTTGCCAGTGCCCAGGGGATACCAGGGATCGCGGACACAATCCTGGCCGAGGGCTATAGGAACTCCAGCTTGATCCAGCTCGGGGATCCGGGTAACGCCCCTGCGCTTAGGGTAGTGGTCAAAGCGACCTTGGAGGGTCAAGTTGATCAGAGGATTCGGAATAACGGTAATGCCGGCTTCAAGAAGGAGCGGCAAAAGTTTGGCGAACCATGCGTCTTCCGCTGAGTGGAGTGAAGTTGTATGTGAGGCAGCGGTTCTTCCGATCAGATCATACTCAACCGTCTTAGCTGCCAGGGTCTCGACGTGATGGGAGGCGCCATCATCTGTTTCGTCACAATGGAGGTCGACGCGCAGGCCCCTTTCGGAGGCGATTCGGCAAATCCGATCTACAGAGCGGGTCCCTTCTTCGTAGGTGCGTTCGAAGTGCGGAATGCCGCCGATCAGGTCGATGCCAGCATCAAGGGCCTGAGTAAGGAGTGCTTCCCCATTAGGATTTCGGTAAAAGCCGTCCTGTGGAAAGGCTACCAGTTGGATATCAAGAGTAGACGCGAACTCTTTTTTTAACTGCAGGAGAGCGTGAACACCGGCCAGACTTGAATAGGAAACATCAACGTGACTTCGAATCGCCAAAAGCCCGTATCCAATGACCTCGTGGCAATAGCGCCGAGCCCGATCGAGAATCTGTTCCGGGTCAAGCGTTTCTTTGTAGGCCTTCCAGAGTGCGATACCCTCCAACAAGGTTCCGGACCGATTTTCGCCTGTTTCTTCCAGACTATAGACGGAATCGAGATGAAAGTGGGGGTCGACGAAGGGTGGAGTGACGAGCCCTCCGGCTGCATCCAGCCAATTCTCGCCCATAGGAGTTTTGTCCTCTTTGGTTATATCGGTGAGTACGCCTTCTGTAATGGACAAGCAATACAGGTCTTCGCGCCCGGTTAGTCGCGCGTTGCGGATCCCTAGTATTGGTGCATCGGACATGGTGCTATCTTGAAGGGCGTTTGCGGAATTTGGCAAGCCTGATGGGATGCTCTATTGCTGCGAGGGGAATTATTGCCTAGAGATTATGGCGGCCGTTCCGAGCGAGCTCGCAACCTGGAGTTATGTGGCGTGCTCTCTTGCCGTTTCGACAAGCTACAAGGCCCTGAGTTGATCGAAGGGCGAGCGCCGGGTTAGTCTAAGATGCAGTGCTTAATTCCTTTTGAGACAGTCTCCTTGCGCGACTGCCGCGCGAAGTCATAGGCCGCCCCGCAATTTTCCCCTTACCCGTTCCCAGTCCATCGGCTCGTCAACATCAGTTTTCCCCTCAAGGAGGCCGACTTTCCGTCCCGCCGTTTCGGCATTTTGCAGGGACACTTCCAGAGTATTTGAGGCGCTCCAGGGCACATTCGCAAAGATCTCCGGGCAGTGTTGTCTCAACCCTAAGAGATAGTAGCCGCCGTCTTTCGCCGGGCCAAAAACGAGGTCTTTCCCCGCATCCAGAGTTTGCTGCGCCAATTGGAAGTCCTCAGCGTTCAGCGTCGGGCAATCGCCACCAATGCAATACACGGACCGGGCTCCGCTGGCGAAAGCGTGCTTCACGCCTTGGGCGAGGCGGTCTCCGAGGGTTCCCTCTGCTTGCGGGATGTAGCTAAATGGATCACCGAGCCAATCCCGCATTTGGTTTTCAGAGTCTCTCGGAGCGTAGTGGATTTCAACGGGCCAATCTTTCGGTAAGGCACCTAGTTGGCGCTCGGCTAATTGTCGATAGATGTCGGTTGCCACTGATTCTCCCAATCCTTTTGCCAACCTTGTCTTTACCGTGCCGGGAATCGGAGCTTTGAGAAAAGCGAGGACGGTCGGGGTTTGTTTCAAATTTTTATTCCAAACCGTTGCGATTAATCGAACCGATAGACGAAATTCTCGAAAGAGTATTCTTCTTCGTCTTGGATCAAAGAATGGACAAGAGAGGTGAAAGCTTCCTTTGCATGGCCAAGGTTTTCCTGAAGCGTTTGGATGGGGGTCGGTTCCGATTGGACGCCGTTCGCATAATCCACCCCGAAACCGGCCAGTGCGTAGGGAAGCTCCAGCTCGTTGGCCAGGACTGCTTCGGGGCCACATGTTTGTGAGAGAAAGTCGACTCCCGTGGAGCGAAGCCCGCGGATCTCAGCTTTGGAATTAAAACGGGGACCATTGGCATGGGCATAGCATCCTTGGCTGCATGAGCCGCTTGAACTTTCAAAGTGACGTTGAATGGCATTGGAAAGTGCTTCATTGAAAAAAGAGGTGGCCAGCAAGTGACCGCGCCCATCCTTACCCGGTTCGTCGAAGGTCGTGCAGGTCGACCCATCCCCCAGTCGGTTTTCCGGAAACCAGAGGTCGTTCGCAATCAGAGGAGCACCGATCGGCCAGTCCGGGTTTACGATGCCGCAAACGCTGCACGAAACGATGGCACTGACTCCCGCTTCTTTCAAGGCCATGAGGTTCGCGAGATGTGGTATTTGGTGGGGTAGAAACCGATGGTGTTCCCCGTGCCGTGGCAGAACGATCACTGGCTTTCCCTCAATCTCACCAGTCAAGTATCGGGCCTGCCCAAAGCGGGTAGCGAGCTCAACTGGCTTGAGCCCGGGAAATTCGTAGAATCCGGAACCGGTAATGAATGCAATCATGAGACGATCTTCGACCGAACGCGGTTTATCCCTTTGCCTTAAACAAGGGCCGGTAGGCGTCTATTCGTGTGAAGAGGAGATAGAGGTTAAGAACTGCGATGACTAGAGCTGGTCCGATGTTGACCGGATCGAGAAAGGCGTGGAAGAGGACGATGTTGACGCTGATCGGAGCTAATAGCACGAGAGCGAGAGGCACGAAAAGTCCTGCAATCAAAAGTACGCCAACCACGATCTCGACGATTCCCGTTGCAGGAAGCAGATAACCGGACTCCGCCATGGCGCCAATCAACTTACCCGCTTCCGGGGTCAGTTCGAGTGGAGGCATGAAGTTAAGAAACTTGTTTAGGCCAAAGGTTAGGAGAGCGAGTCCGAGGAGAATACGGATGACGAGGGTTATTTTTTTACACATAGGAGGCGTCGGGTAAGTGGTAATATCGGTTCTTTTGTCTAAAATCCGCTATTCTTTTTCGCGCATCCGCACCGGACTTGCGTCGAGAAGGTCGTAAACGGGTTTCATCTCTTTATCGTAGTGCCCGAATGCAAGTACTCCGGTAGGGCAGGATTGCACGCAGGCGGAACAGCGGACGCACTCTGGATCTTCCATGGGAATGCCCTTGTTGGCGAAATTCATGATATCGATCCCCTGGTGACAGACAGACGTGCAGACGTTGCATGAAATACACTTCTTCTTTTCCGCAAAGATCCGGAACTTGGAGAAGCGGGCATAGATGTGCATCAATGCGGCGAGTGGGCAAGCGAAGCGGCACCACATTCGCCCGCTGAACCAAAAGTAAAGACCGTAGCCGAGGACGCCTGCGAGGAAGAGATCGACAAACCAACCGTAGTTGATGAACGGAACACCTGATGCGGCGGCTGAAAAAGCCTTGGAGGGGAGGGATTCAGGTCCGGCGATCCATCCGATGATGCGCACGATCATAAGAATCACCGCGAAGGCGAGAACCCCCTGGCCGAGCATGTTTAAACGATTCCATTTCGGGCCGTGTGGCATCTTGTGGCGGTGTCGATCACCGAGAGTTTCAGCGAGCGCTCCACAGGAGCAGATCCAACCGCAGTAAGCGCCCTTCCCCCAGCGGCGGATGAGCAATGGGATGATGACAAAGGTCTGCAAGAACCCAACGATGATCCAGCCCCAAAGTGGTTGGGCGGTGAACCAGTTCCAGACCATGAGCGGCCAGGCGAGAATAAAGCCGTAAGCGCGCCAATACTCCCGTCCGTTGGGGTCGTAGCCGACCTCCGGGAAAAAGGTATCAGCGAACCATTTGCCAACACCCGCGTCGTAGGCTCCATTGTGTCCAAGCAAGGGCAGGATCAGCTCGGGGAGCAGAAACAGAGGCAGCACCTGGATCGCCATCAGAGTGGTCGTCTGCACACGGATGTAGGGAGTCTTGCGATACCGGATGCGGCGGATCCCAAAAATTACGACGACAGCCGAATAAGCCAAGGTGTAATAGAAAGAGGAAGTGGAGGCCGATAGGGAAAGAGTGCCGAGAGGGTTTTTCGGATTCTGTAACCACGATCCGATCGTGCCTCCGAGGCTTCGCAGCCAGTCGGAAGCCGTCTGCGCATTGGGTGAGATCAGGTCCGGAAGAGGCCCGAAAAACGGCACAGGTTTTCCACCTTTCCAGTGGTAAAGCCAGAAGCAGAATAGAACGAAAGCGCTCATCCCGAGCCAGAATTTCAGTCCTTTATCCCCAAAGACCTTAATGCCGGACCGGCGGAAGAAATCCAGAGGCGGTTCCCGACCAATCATGGCGAATACGACATCGTTCTCGATTTCTTCCTCTTCTCCGGAGTCGTTGTGCTTGATGCTGACCGAGTCGTCGCGGATTTCGGTCGGCTCGGTGTTGAGTTTGAGGGTGAGGCTTCCGTTTGGGCTGGCTTCCCGCATCCAGCGGGCGGCTGAGGTAGTGACCCGTTCCGACGAAGGCTCGTTCACTCCAACATCCGATTCGGGGTCAGCGGCGAGAGCCTCGACTTTTTCGACATTCTCCGCTTTGGGACGGTTGAGTTGTTCGCGGCGGTAACTAAGGGTGACATGGGCACCGCATACGGTGAGGGCAATTGCGGCCTCGGCTGCGCTATCACCTCCGCCCACGATTAAAACCTTCTGCTCGCAGTATTCTTTGGGATCATGGAGGCGGTTGAAGACTTTATCCTTCTCCTCGCCGGGGATGTTCATCCTGCGGTGGTTGCCGCTTCGCCCGATAGCGACCAGTACGCTTCGGGCACGGATTGGTTCACCGTTGGCCTGTTTGATCGAGAAATGATCCCCCTGTTTTTCGATGGACTCAATGCGGGCTGAGACCGGCTCTATGCCTGCCTCCTTCTGTTGCTCTTCAAGTTCCTCGACAAGGTCCTCCTTCACCTCTGCATCGAAGTGCATGCCACCGGCGGGCACCATGTCGGTCGGGTAGGTGAAGATGGGCTTGCCCTTTGGGAAGTTGCGAATGGTCGAGAAAGTTTCCCGGGCCTCAAATACTTTGAAATGCAGGTTCTGCTCGCGTGCCTCTCTCCCAGCGGCGATCCCGGAAACGCCTCCGCCGATGATTGCTAAGTCGAGGGTTTCGTCGTTTGAGTCGCGTGTGGGCCTGAAGCCGGACTCGTCCATGATCGCCCGAACCGAGCGCACGCCTGTATCGGCGCTGAACTTGAGGAGTGGAATTCCAGTCAGGTCGCCTGAGATCCGTATTCCGGATAGATTCGTTTCGCCGTCCTTCCCAACAAGTGGCAGCTTCTCAATGGTCCCCGCAGGCCATTTGAGGTGGAGCCAGTTCGCGTAGCGTTTTAGGAATCCCATTGGTATTTGTAATGTCTCTCGAGCTACATGCTAGCAACACCCATTTGCAACTCCGTGATCCGATTGCGGGGCGCAGGGAAAGAGACCGAAATGCTGTGAGCGGTCACCGACGACTTCAAAATGTCTGCCAAAGCGAGTGTCTTGAACCATTGCAGCTGAGTTGCCGCAGACTCGCTCCGGCTTGCCAGCTTCGAATGCGTGTTCCGGGTCGAGGGGAAAGACTTTCGGGTGTTGCGGAATGGTGCCGAGGTAAGTCACGAGCTGGCCGTAGTCCTCGCAACGATCCTCAAGACCTTCCATTTTAAAGCAGCGAACGGTAGCCGAGTCGAAAACGATTCCTTTGGAGATTGCCGCCATGCGTGGATCTTCCAGCGCAAGGGTATTGCGTGACATAATTCTATAATCCGGGCATCCGTTGCCGCTTAAAAGCCGTCGGAAGTCCTCCCAATACCAGGCTCCTCCCAAGCATTCGCCGTGAAAATCAGCATCGTTCGCCAAATCGCTTGGCAAGCGCCGAGAACAGAACACGTCGGAGAAGTAGAGCTCTCCACCGGGTTTGAGAACGCGGAAAATTTCTGCCATAACGGCAGCCTTATCAGGGCACAGGTTGAGGACGCAGTTGGAGATCACGACATCCACGGAATCGTCTTCAATACCGAGAGCCCCGAGATTTTCCAACGGGCCTTGGTGGAACTCGACGTTGGGCGTTTCAAATCCGAATTTCTCCATCTGGGGAGTTAAATTGCGCCGGGCGACTTCCAGTTGTTCCTCGGTAAAATCGACGCCGATGACTCGGCCTCTGGGACCGGTTAGCTGGGAGGCGAGGTAGACATCACGGCCAGTGCCGCAGCCGAGATCGAGGACGGTGCAACCTTCGAGCCCCACGGGGATAGGAGAGCCACATCCATAGCTCCGCTCGATGATCTCAGAATTAAGATTGCCGTAGAGTGGCTTTAGCCACGCCGGCGGAGCAGAGTTCTCGCAGCAGGCGGAGGTTTTCAGGTCCTTGCTCGTGCTGAGTACCCGGCCGTAGTAGTCCTGGGAATTGGTATGATAATCGAGGGATTCAGTGCTCATGAAAAAGTTTGATGATTGTTGTAATGTATTTCTGTTAATGACTATTCAACCAACGATCCGCCACAGGAAGAGCCGGCCCCGGCCGTGCAGCCGAAACAATGCTCGCCAGTGGCAATTTTTCTACCCTTCAACTGGGCTGGATCGATATCCCAGAGCGAAAGACCTCGGCCATCGTTGTTTTCTAATTGCATGTCGAGCATTTGATTGAAATCGCAGTCATAAACTTCACCTTCCCACCCGACGCTGATCGTGTCCCGGCACATCAGATGGTCAACGGTTGCCGGGTTGAAGGCGTCAACGAGTGTCTTTAAATAGTCTTCGTAGTGACCTTCGCGTCGGAGCCATTTTGCAAAACGGGCGATGGGGAGGTTGGTAATAGTGATGAGTCGGTCAAAGGTGATGCCGAAGTGGTTTTTTAGTTCCCTTTTGTAGTCCGCCTCCAGTTCACTTTGTTCGGGTGGAAGATTGGCACCATTCGGGTTGTAAACTAGGTCGAGTCGCTTGCGGGTGTGGCCGATGCCGAACCCGCGGCGATTCAGTTCCTGCAGGGCTTCAATGCTCCGGTCGAAAACACCGTTTCCGCGCTGGGCATCGACGTTCTCGTGGGAGTAGCACGGCATGGATGCGACGATTTCCAGCTCCTTTTCCTCGAGAAAGGAGCCGACCCACTCGAAGCCGGACTCGTTCAGAATGACGAGGTTGCAGCGATCCAGAATGCGGGCCTCCGGATTGATCTCGCGGATGCGGCTCACGATGCGTCGAAAATCTGGTGCCATCTCAGGAGCCCCGCCGGTTAAATCGATCGTCGGCAAAGGATGCTTTTCATACCAATCGAGAATCTTGTCGACGGTCTCCGGTGTGATGATCTCCTTTCTCCTTGGCCCAGCGCTAACATGGCAATGGATACAGGTAAGGTTGCACAGCTTCCCGAGATTCAATTGAAGGATAGCAGGATCTTTTCGTCGGAGGTATAATCCGTTTTGATCCAACGCCTGTTCAAAAGTGATATTTGCTTGGGATGTTTCGGTGGTGCGTCTTGTCATAAGGTAAAGTCTAATTCTTTGCGGGTCCGTAGGAGGGGAGATTACAATAAGAGTTGTTCGTTCGTCGCTGGAAAGCAAGTATCAGTGGGATATGGTCGCTTGGACGATTGAGAATTTCTTTGGTTCTCCAGAACTTCGGTTGAATTGTTCGTCTATGGGAAGCCTCTGGTAGGTAATTCAATCGTGTAGTGTGGTGTTCAAAATTGAGTAAGCTCAAGGGGCTTCGTTTAGGGACCAGTCATAATCGATCCACTGAACTTCATTACCAACTGGCAATGGATCTTTGCGAAATTGATTGAGATAGGTGGCCGGATCGTCACCGGGGAAGTCGGCGTCATACCATTTGAATAATTCGGAATAGGTGGTTGTATTTTCGCCTCTGATGACACGCGCAGCATGCTTGCTGTTTGCGAAGAGAGTAGCCTGTTCATCGAACTGACTGTCGAGAACCTTACCGAGGAAAGGGGAGGATCGCAGAGGAGGGCAACTTACACTAGCGCAATTTACCGCGAAGTGAATCCGGGGGTCGCCGAATTCCGCAAGAAGTAGTTCCTTCTCAATTGTGTCGAGACTAACCTCTTCCCCATTCAGGGCTATGTAATCGCGCCGGAAAATCGTGAACGGGAGGAAGCCGATTGAGCGGACGGATTGTAATGGGTAATAGTCAAGGACCGCTTGAATCATCGCGGCATTGTAGAGGTTTACGAGAAAAGCCGTCGCCTCCTGGGACTTCATGGCCCGGTAGTCGATTGTCGAAAAGTCTTCGAGTATTTTGTCCAGAAGTTCAGTGTCTTCGGCGCTGGCATGCCAAGCTTTGTACTGAACGCCCTCAGCAGTGACATATCTTTCCAAGAGGGTCGAGTAGGCATCATACGCTGGCGGATCTTGTGCGAACCCTTTGGGTGAGGCAAAGACGGTTGCAAGTGATAGAAAGAGGAGAGAAGATCTATTCATATGGAAAAGGGTGCGTATTATACGGCAAGGAGATCCCTTTTGCGGCGAACCCCCTCCATCTCTGGACTACTAGTAGAGTCGGCCAATTGAATTGCGATCTTCGAGGCAGTCTTGATAGGCCAATCGGTTCGTAGATTTTGTGCCTCGGTTGCGGCACCGGAGTAGAGGAGAAAAAGATGACTTCCCAAAGAGTCGGCATCGGTCGTCGAACGACAACCAGTAGCCAAATCGATAAAAAACTCACGGATAAAAATTTTATGACTTTCGATTTCAGTGTGAATCCGTTGGCTTTCTGCGTCGATGACCGATGCCGTATTGCTAAATGGACAACCACGAAAATTTCGGCACTTCATAAAGTCTGCGAGAGAATCAAAGTAGTTTTTGATCTTCTCCTGACTCGGGCGATCCGCTTCCAGGATGTCCTGATGCCGCCTCAGAGAGCGGGTGTGTGTCTCGCGCAACCACTGAATGCAGAGGTTCTCCTTGCTCTCGAAATTCTGATAGAACCCCGCTTTAGATACTTCAGCGGTCTGAATGATTTCGTTGATACCCACTCCAGTGTAGCCCCTTTGCTGAAATAGATCTCCAGCCGTTTCCAGGATTTTGTCACGGATGCGCTTCATTAAATCCAATAAACAGACAAGTTTGTCTGTTTGGCAAGGGTTATTTCCTTCCTCATCACGATCCAATTTAGGCAATAGTCGCCTTCTCTGTAAAAGAGAGGGTCGGAATAAGCGCCTGTAAAGGTTCGGACTGAAGCCCTACCTAGTTGTGTGTTCTTTCTCCCACAAATGAATCCAACATTACAGGTTTGCCTAATAAAAAAGCTATTCCCTGTAGGCAGATGAATCCGGGGATGCGGGACTCAACAGCAGTCCCACGAGATACGTTTGCTTGAGTGGGTTCATTTACATAGGACTCCGTAGTTTGCGACGTTGCCGCAGAACACTTTGACACTTTGAATGGCGCGGAACGGCCGCAATTGCCCCGCAGAAATAATCGTGCCCGGAGTTAGTGCTGGCTAAACTTCGGTGTTGAAACATTTTCGAGCTTTCATCAATATTTAATGTTTTCCGTATTTCTATGGCTACATTTCTTATCGCTCTGTTCTCGGTGGTTCTCGTCCTGACCTGCCTTTTCGTCACATTGCTCGTGCTTATGCAGAAGCCGAGTGCCAATTCCGGTATGGGTGCTGCCCTGGGTGGCGGTGCGGCAGAGCAGGCCTTCGGGGGAGAGGCTACGAACGTGCTCACGCGAGGTACAATTTATGCCATCATTGCTTTTTTCGTTCTCTCCTTCTCCCTCTATTTAGGGACACTTGCCTCAGCGGGAGTAAACAAAGGTTCTGGCGAGGGTGCTTCGATAACCAAACTGGAAGGGGACCAACCTCTTGGCGCTGCAGGCGCAGAAGGTGGTGAAGGTTCAGCCGAAAGCGACGCAGCTGCTTCTGCTGCGGAGGATTCGAATCAGGGCGAAACTTCTGGGGCAAGGGATGCATCAAAGGCACCAGCAGATTCAGTCGATGAGATGACACCCGCAACCGAGCAAGCGCCTCTCCAGTTGGAAGACTTGGATAGGCCGCAGGAAACTGCCGGTTCGTAGGAGCGGCTTTGTCGCGTCGTTCCAGCATGAATGTATCGGAAGGGCGCGGTTCGATGGCTCGGCTGGTTTTAGTCGCATTTCTATTCCTTTTGTCGTGGACGATGACCGAAGGCCAAGTGAGCAGAGATTTCGGTCGCACGGTAAGGGATGTGGTACCTTTGGATGAAAAGGACGCGGAAGAGTTCCTCGCGCAATTCCTCTCATCACGGGGTGGCCTCGACTCCATTCTCGATGCAAGTTTGATTCATTATCCGCGAAACGGTAAAAAGGAATCGGTGCCCGTTCGGATCTTTTCCGGTTGGGCGGGGCAGACTTTATTGCTGCGCGTGGAAATCGCATCCGACGGCGTAGATCCGGATCAACGGTTTTTATTTCGCGGTGGAAAAGATCCTGCCGGATGGGGCTGGTCTTCCGGGGGAAGTGTGGAAATCTTGGAGGCTTCCCGTCTCTTTCAGCCTCTGGTGCCGGGGATGGATCTGACTGCTTTTGATTTAACCGCACCCTATCTGGATTGGGTGGATGTTACCTACGAGGGTGCGGAGCGGGTCTCGAATAGTCCGTCTCATTGGTTTCGTTTTGAACCCCCCGCCGAGTGGGTGCCTGCATTGGAGCTGGGCGGGGTGTCTTCCGTCAGGGTGGCTCTCGATGCACGTTTCGATGCGCCGGTTCAGGTTGAGTATTTGGGCAACAATGACGAAGTTGTGAGAGTTCTCGAAGTGCGAAGCTTTAAAAAGATATCCGAGACCTGGATAGTGCGCCGCCTCGAAGCCTTTGATGAGAGGACGCGCGATCGGACGGAGCTGCGTGTTGAGGATGCTGACGTTGAGTTGCGACTACCTCTGGAGGTGTTTCAAAGTGAAGCATTGAACGGGGATATTTCTCTGTAAGTACAACTCCTCGGGGTGCTGTCGAATCAGTATTGACGTGTAGCTTACATAATGGTTTAATTTTCTAAACTATAACTTTAATACTATTATGGCAGCAAACTATTCATCACCGCTAACCTTTGAAGTAGACCAAGAATCATTTGTTCATTTAAACGCTTTGGTTCAAAAATCAGGTGCGAAAAACATCAGTGAGGTTGTTCGGGTTGCTCTGAAGCTCTTTGACTTTGAAGGGTTCCAGCCGGAACAGACAACTAGTCGCCAATTATCGGTTCGTTTGGATCCAGAACTCCGGAGTGCAATCTCCCGTATATCCAAAAAGAACAAAGCAAGCTTTGGGGAAGTTTTGCGCGCCGCCCTTGACGCGCTCTCCAAGAAACCGCTCAAAGAAGTGGTTCGTGAAACCAGCACAACAAATATGGCTAAGAAATCAGCAAAAAAAGCAGTGAAGAAAGCGCCGGCAAAAAAGGCTGCGAAAAAAGTCGTACGCAAGAGCGCTAAAAAAGTCGCCAAGAAAGCGATAAAGAAAGCAGCTCCTAAAAAAGCGACAAAGAAGGCAGCAAAAAAAGCTCCTAAAAAAGCGGTAAAGAAAGCCACTAAAAAGGCGGCTAAGAAGGCCACTAAAAAAGTAGCGAAAAAGGCTGTTAAAAAAGCTCCAAAGAAAGTCGCTAAAAAAGCTACCAAGAAGGCCACTAAAAAAGTAGCTAAGAAAGCTGGCAAAAAAGTCGCTAAAAAGGCTACCAAGAAAGCCGTCAAAAAGGCAGTGAAGAAAGCGCCAAAGAAGGCTTCTAAGAAAGTAGCGAAAAAAGCTACCAAGAAGACCGCTCGCAAGCGGAAGTAATTTCTTAATTGGTGCATGGCGGGCCGATTCCCGCTGAGTTCGGTTGCGAACCTTTTGGTTGGTTGCTACTGTAATCGTTGCATAGAGTGCAGCTAGGCTTGTGTCCGGTTGTTACATCTGTTCTTCATAAACTATGGAAGGTTCCTACAAATTCTTGTCTTCTCGGGCTACAGCCATACAGCCTTCGCCAACGCTTGCGGTAGATGCGAAAGCGAAGGCTTTAAAGGCTGCTGGGCACGATGTATGCGGGTTCGGTGCTGGTGAACCTGATTTCGATACTCCAGAATTTATCAAAGAGGCCTGCATCCAAGCAATCCATGACGGCAAAACGAAGTATGCGCCTACACCTGGGTTGCCGGAGCTGAGAGAAGAACTGGCGAACAAATATGTGCGGGATAATTCCTTTGCTTCTTGCGAGCCCTCTCAGGTGGTTGTAAGTCCCGGGGGTAAGTATAGCTGCCATCTCGCCATTCAGGCGGTCATTAATCCGGGTGACGAGGTCTTGATCCCGTCACCCTACTGGGTGAGCTATCCGGAAATGGTTCGTCTTGCTGACGGTGTGCCCAAATTCCTCCCGACTTTATCATCGGAAGGCTTTCGACTTGAACCAAACGCCCTTCGGGAAGCGCTGACCGAGAAGACAAAGCTGCTTATTTTGAACAGCCCGTCTAATCCAACAGGGGCTATCTATCCGCCGAAACTGATCCGCACTTTGGTGAATATCTGCATGGAGCATGGTATATTGATCCTTTCCGATGAGATCTACGAATACCTTCTCTATGACAACAGCGAGCACCTCTCACCTGCATCAATATCGGAAGAAGCGGCAAAAATGGTCATAACCGTGGCTGGTTTTAGCAAGACGTTCTCAATGACTGGGTGGAGACTCGGCACCTTGGTTGCCGATGAGCCTATCGCAAAGGCTGTTGCAAATTTGCAGAGCCAGACGACCTCAAACGCCACCACTTTTGCACAGTATGGTGCTCTCGCTGCCCTGAGAAATTGGGATCTATCCATGAGAGAGGTTGCCGATATGAAACTGGTATTTGATCGTCGTCGGTTAAAGCTGTTGGAAGGGCTGAACTCAATTTCCAGCTTTGACTGTTTCCGTTCAACGGGTGCTTTTTATCTCTTTCCGGATATCAGTGCCTTGGGCGGAACTCCGATGGATTTTGCGGCAAAACTTCTCGAAAAGAAGAAGGTTGCGGTAGTGCCTGGTGAGGCATTTGGTAGCGATACAGGCATCCGCTTGAGTTACGCCACATCGGATGACATCATTGAGAAAGGCTTGGAGCGGATCATCGAATTTGTCGGGGAAGAGTATTCCAACTAACCACTGAAACTAAATTGAAGAGCGATATGCGTGAAATTGGAGAATCGGCTGTCGCCAAGACTGAGACCAAGCCTTTTCAGGCAGAAGGTATTAGACGGGTGCGACTCGCAGCGCAACATTCCCTGGAAGGGATAGGTGCAGCTTTAAAGCATGAAGCTGCGTTTCGTCAGGAGTGTATCGTTGCCTGCGTTCTTATTCCCTTGGCAATCATACTATCAATTAGCCCTGTTGAAAAAGTGCTTCTGATTGGAGTGGTGTTTTTCGTCTTGATTACAGAACTCCTGAATTCGGCTGTGGAGTGTTGCATCGATTACATTTCCATAGATCTACACCCCTATGCCAAGCGCGCGAAGGATATTGGCAGTGCAGCGGTGTTTCTTAGTCTTCTCTTCGCGGGGGGGACTTGGGCATTAATCCTTGTCGCCAACTGGCCGCTCTCATTCTTGCAGTTTTAGCGTCTTTCCATGACAAGCGCTGTTGCGCTGTTCCAGTGAAACGGGTCCTAGGCTTGAACTCCGAAACGATAAAGCGTCAAACTGCGAAAAGTATCTCCCGGCTCCAACCGGGTTGAGGGAAAGTGTGGCACATTCGGGCTGTCTGCGAGGTGTTGGGTCTCAAGACATAAGGCCTGGTGTTTCACGGGACATTTTCCGTTTTTGCCGGGAACAGTGGTCTCTCCAAGCGTGTTGCTCGTGTAGAGCTGAACAGCGGGTTCACTGGTAAAAACCTCAATGGTCCGCCCGCTTTTCGGATGAACTACCCGACAGTCCCAGTCTCGATTGGCTAATCTTTTTCCGAAGAGGAAGGAGTGGTCAAACCCTTCGGTTTGAACGATCTGTGGATGACTTCCATCCATACGGGAACCAAGTCCTGCTGGTGATTGGAAATCGAAATCGGTTCCCTCGACTGAGAGAATCTCTCCGGTTGGTATGGCATCCTCGTCCGTGGGGAGAAAGAAAGGAGCACGGATACATACTTCGTGGTCACGGATCGACAGGTTGTCCTGTCCACCCAGATTGAAGTAGGAGTGATTTGTTAGATTGATGAAGGTGGTACGCGTTGTTGTGGCCGCGTATTCGATGCGAAGTTCATTGGATGCGGTCAGGCGATAGGTAACGGTGGTCTCAATATCGCCGGGGAATCCCTCTTCACCGTGAGGACTGGTGTAGTCGAGGTGGACAATGGAATCGTCTCCGTCTGTCATGCTGTGTGCTTCCCACAACCTTTTGTCGAATCCGTGAGATCCCCCGTGGAGGCAGTGTTTTCCATCCTTGTTTTTCGGGAGTTCGTAGACGTGGCCGTTGAGGCTGAACTCGCCATTGCGGATTCGATTGGCAAACCGTCCGGTGATCGCCCCGTAGTGTGGGTGGTGGTCAAGGTACCCGGCTAGATTCGGCTCACCGAGAACTACGTCGGAATAATTGTTGTCCCGATCAGGTGCGTGAATCTCCTGAATGATCCCACCGTAGTTTATCAAGCGGACGATCATTCCATTCGCGTTGGTCAGAGTGTAGCGGGTCACGTCTCGCCCGTCGGGTAATTGGCCGAAAACCTCGGATTGGATGGGGGGCATAGTCTATCTGTGGGTTGGCATTAGTAGCTTTCTTCGGTCAATTTTACTTTCCCGCGGAAAATGTAGTAAACAGAAACGGTATATGTGATGACAATAGGGACACCAATCAGTGCGACGATCATCATAAAGCCAAGAGTTTTCTCGGTAGAAGAGCCGTTGTAGATTGTTAGAGAGTTTACGATATTCGGCGAGGAGAAGACCATGGTCGGGTAAACACTGGCTCCGAAAAGGGTCATGAGCGCAATCATGGAACCGCAGGAACTGAGAAAAGCAATGAACTCCCTTCCTTTGTAAACTTCGCGGGGAATATTGAAGGCGAGGAGTAGCGCGAGAATAAATAGGAGACTAAGGATGTAGGGTCGCTCCTGAAATGCCAACCCGATGTGTTCGCAAACGATGGGAGTAGAGATGCCAACAATCAGAAACAAAACCATGTAGATCGGAATCGTGATCTTTACCCACCGCTTCAATTTTTCATGGAGCATCCCTTCCGTCTTAAGAATCAGGTAGATGTTTCCGTGCATGAGAAAAAGGGCGACCGTGGTAACGCCGAGCAGAAGCGCGTAAGGATGGAGAAGGGTGAGGAGGTTTCCGGTAAACTCGTGATTCTCGTCGAGCGGGATGCCCCAAGCGACATTACCCATCGCCACCCCGATAAGGAAAGAGGAGAGAACGCTTCCACCGGCAAAGGCGATGTCCCAGCCACGGCGCCAAAAGCGCTGCGGCTGTTTGCTCCTCAGTTCAATCGCGACGGCACGAAAGATGAGAGCGAAAAGCAGGAACATGAAAGCATCGTAGAAACCGGAAAAAACCGTGGCATAGACCTCTGGAAAGGCTGCAAAGAGAGCCCCCCCTCCCGTGACAAGCCATACTTCATTCCCATCCCATACGGGGCCAATCGAGTTCATCATGATCCGCCGCTCTTCATCGGTTTTCGTAAACAAATGCAAACCTCCGACACCGAGATCGAACCCGTCGAGGATCGCGTAACCAGCGAAAAGAACTCCTACCAAAACGAACCAAAAGGTGGGTAGGTCGAAGGCGATCATTGATCGGGCCCTCCGGTTTTCTTCTCCAGGACCTCGAGTGATCTCCATTTCTCCGGGAGTTGCTCGCCGGAGATGTCATCGCTCGGTCCATGTTTGATCTTGGTGTGAAGGGTATAGAGAAAGACAAGAAAGAGGAGCGCGTAGATGAGTCCGAAAAGAATCAACGAGGTGAGGACTTGTTCCGCGCGGACTGCTTGGGAAAGACCTTCGCTGGTCTTTAAAATCTCATAGACAATCCAAGGTTGTCTCCCCATTTCAGCAGTGAACCATCCCGCTTGGCCAGCGAGTTGTGGCAAGAAAACGGAGAAGACGCAGACGATCAGGTACCACCGTGTGAGGCGTTTGTCCGTGGCCCAGAGGCGTCCCGTTTTCCAAAACCAAAGCCCGGTCCAGGCGATGATGAAAAGAGCAACTCCACAGGCGATCATGATATGATAGGTTTGGAAAACGACTGGCACGCTGGGCCAATAATCAGGCCGAATCTTCTTCAACTCTTCCGGAGTCGCATCCGGATGGCGGCTGAGAAGAAACGCATCGCTTGGCAAGTCCTCAAGTCCCACTACCACGGTTTCACTGGCTTTGATAGGATGAAGGAAGTCACCCGATACGAAGATGCTCAGCAGGTAGGGTATTTTGAGGGTGGTTTGCTTGAAGCCGATGCGGTTGCCTTCATCATCTTTCTCCCAAGAGACCCAGCCGACGATGCCCAAGGGTGCCTCGGCGGTCGATTCGGCGAGTCCCTCAATCGCAGCGAGCTTGGTGGGCTGGTTTTCGGCAACTCCGCGGGCGGTAGAATCCGCACTCCAGAATTGCAGAACGGTGGTGATCGCGGCAACTGTCAGAGCGATCTTCATGCTCATTTTTGCGAACGGGAGATGGCGTTTTTTCAGAAGATAATAGGCACTGATGCTAATGACGAGAAAGGTTCCAACGAGCCAGCATCCGAGAACGGTGTGCGTCAATCGATCCATCGAGGACGGATTGAAGACCATTTCCCAAAAATCTGTAATCACGGCGCGGACGCTATGGAGATCACTTTGCTGGAGCACATAGTCTGTCGGGAGGGGAATCTCCTCGTATGTAAAGGATCCTTCCCCGAGTTGTGCTGTGAGGGGATGCTGTGTGCCGTCTGCAGCGACCTTTACCTTCTTCGCCAAGTGAAATCCGGCGGGGGTATGCATCCATGAATTGGCGACGACGATCCAGATCGCACTAAAATGGGAGCCGAGGGCTACCATGCAGGTAGAGAAAAAATGAAGGCGGGGACCGACTTTGTCCCAACCGAAGAGCAGAATCGCCAGAAAACCGGATTCGAGGAAAAAGGCGTAGATCCCTTCGATGGCAAGTGGCGAGCCAAAGACGTCGCCGACAAATCGTGAGTAGGTTGCCCAGTTTGTTCCGAACTCGAACTCCATTACGATCCCGGATGCCACACCGATCGCGAAAATGAGACCGAAAATCCTCGTCCAGAAACGCCCCATATTGTGGTAAAGCGGATTGCGAGTCTTCAACCACAGCCCCGATATGATGACGAGGATCAGTCCCAGCCCTATCGTCATGGGAGGAAACAGATAGTGGAATGATATCGTAAAGGCGAATTGGATGCGGGATAGGATTTCTAAGTCCACGATATCGTTAATAGTTTGCCGGCCTCGGTTATGAGAGTGAGAGCGGGTTATACGGGTAGCTTACCTGAGGTGACGAGAACAAAAGGGGGTAATGCTGGTAAACCGCGTGGATCATTGCTACAACCTTGCCCGCTCTCACCTCATGAATCTTAGTTTGGTTTCGTGGGGAACCCAAGACTGAGAACTGTCACCGGGGGCTCATGGATGGGGTTTATCAGCCAACCGAGATACCCGGATTTTCTTGCTTATTAGCGAAGCGTCCAAGGCAGTACGATCAAGCTTCCATATAAAATGCTGACCGAAAAAACGATGCAGCCTATTTTTCGGGTAAAAGCTTCCGGGTTGCGTTCATTCCATTCGGATCGACGGTACCGACGCTTGAAGAGGCCATCAAAGTTCGGTGGCGATCCAGGCCGAAGCATAGCGTGTAAACCAATCAAAAAGCCGAAGGCAAAAGGAAGTAAAATTATGATCTCAAATAAGAGCACGCTTTAGAAATGAACAGAAACGCCCCTGCGGAAAACTAAAAACTACTAAATATAAGTAGTTAGCAAAATTTTAGCATCACAATCCTCTCGGTTGTACAATCATCATAGGTTTTTTCGATGAATAAAGTTTTGCGCTAAAGCTTCGTAGAGAGCCACTTTGCAAATGATACGAGAGGCGGCATAGGCGGTAATGGCAGCGGCTGCCAGAGGGAGTGAAAAGAGCAAGACTCCGGTCATTTCAAGAAGGATAATAAACGCTGTCATGGGACTTTGGACAACGCCGGCAAAGTAGGCTGCGATAAAGAGTAGGAGAACTCCTTGGGCATCGATTCCAGTCCATGCAAGGAGAGGGTAAGTAACCGACCCGAGTCCGGCGCCTATGGAGAAAGATGGATCGAAAAGTCCGCCGGGGATTGCGGTGAGAAGCACGAGAAAGGAGGCCATGGCTCGGTAAAGAGGGTAGAGCGGGGTCAAATCCTCCCGGATTTCGAGCAACTCTTCCTGGGTTTCCGCAGTCAGTGTTTCAAAGTAGGCTGGGCTGCCCTCGGTCAGCAAGGCCCGCGCTTGCGCATAGCCACTGCCATAGGTTTGCCCGTCGGAAACTAAGCCGATCACCGCAATGACAGCCCCGATAGACAATGCGGTGATGACTTTATGACTGCGAATGAGCTGCGAAACCCGCGGCATAAAAAGTAAGAGGAGTCGCGAAAATCCACCTCCGAGAAACCCACCGATTCCACCGATGATCAATACGGCCATCCAGGGGCGCCATCCTTCGAAAAGAAGTGGTGACTGGGCTTCGTCCAGATTTCCATAAAAGTAGGAGTTGCCCATGCCGATTACGCAGAGAACTGTAGCGATTACCACAGTCCTGACGATTACGGTCATGTTTCTCTTGTCAAAGGAACGCCCGATCTCTTCCAGCGCAAAAACGATCCCCGCAATCGGTGCATTGAAGGCTGCGGCAATTCCGGCAGCCCCACCGGCGAGAATAAGCCCTCGATCAACCAGATGACGGGGCACACCGCGAATTCGTGAGAGAGTGTGCATGAAGCATGCGCCCAGTTGGACTGACGGTCCTTCTCTTCCGATGGAGAGAAAGGAGACCAATCCCATGGCCGTGAGAAGAACTTTCCCCGCGGCGACTCGAAGGGAGAGGAGCCTATCCCGCTCTTCACCCGGACCGAGACGGAGAGCGGCAATCGTTTGGGGAATCCCAGTGCCGTCTGTTCCCTGGAAATAACGATCTCTGAGCCAGAGAATCAAGAGGAGCATAGAGGGGATCACCAGGGGTGGGATCCACGGGTAATATTCGTGGATGATCCGAAGAGGCGTATCCGCCGTTTTTTCGATCAGCGCAAAGACCAATGCCCCCAAGCCAGCGCCTACTGCACCGATAATGGTGAGAAAGAGAGCACTCAGTTTAGTTACAGGGGAGTTGCTGGATGATCTGGTGATCACAGTTTGGTGGATTGTAACACTCGGAGAGAAGGCCCGGACTTGTCCTTGCCGAACCGCCGAATCTCAGTCCAACCAACCGCCTCAACCGGCAGATTTCCGGGAAGTTCCAAGAATAATTGTCCTGCCGGATCTGAACGGAGGTGTTGGCGGGCAAGGGAGAGGATCTCTGGTAGTAGTTTTTCGGCAGCCTCGTAGGGAGGGTCGGCAAAGATGAAATCAAAGCGCTCGCTCATGCTTAGCCCGTGCCGGCGGATGTCCCGGACTAACAGAGTGCTTTGGCTGTGTGACCCCTTGGACTTATCAACGGTTTTACGGTTTTCACTCAGGATCTTTGCAATTTTCCGAGAAGACTCGATGAAAACCACCTCTTTTGCCCCCCGACTGAGAGCTTCCAAGCCATACGCACCCGTCCCCGCAAACAGGTCCAGAACCCGGGAATCGGCAATCGCGGGGCCGATGCTCGAGTAAACCGCTTCCCGCATGCGATCAGTCGCCGGGCGAACCGGCATATTCTTTCCGGGAGTTTTCAATCGTACTCCCGCCGCTCTTCCTCCGGTGATCCGCATGGGTTTCTGTATGACGGAGAGTTAGGAACAGGCAAGTCCGATTCTGTCGGAGCAGAAATCGCTATCGCGTGCTTACCGTAAAAATTAGCTTAGATGAACGACAAGAGCCATTTCGCGTTATCTACCTAAAAGAATCTTGGTTTGCTTCATCACGGTAGGCAGTCAACATAGGAATGCTGATGGAACTATTTCGCGAGTTTTTTGCCATTGCGGAAGCGATGAATGAGGAAGGTTTGGAGTATTCGGTTGTCGGTGGTATTGCCATGGCTTTTCATTCTGAGCCACGATTCACTCGCGACATTGGAGAAAGAGTGATGGCTAGTAGGATCGAAAGGGTTGTTCGAGAAGTAAGCGATTTGCGAAATTTTTATCTGTCTCTTCAAAGATCACGGAGGATCAAGCCTAATATAGAGAGGATGCTCGTGTCCGAGCCTTCGGCGGTTTTTGGTAAGAAAGAACCCGCCCGGAATTGTACTGATGAGGGTGAGGAATCTGAAATGCTTCCAAAAAGTCTCAAAGAGAAGGATTGAAAGAGCATCATGGAGAGTGAGTGGTAATGTTTTCCGTGCAGAAATTGCCATTGCGCTTATTCTACGAAGATTTCTCAGCCGAAATCCCTCCGACGATCTTGTCCAAATAGAGTAGGGGTAGGCTGTAATGGCTTTCGCCGGAGACTTCGGTAAAGGATGAGTTGGGGACCTTGGCCGCCGTTTTTCGCGCCGCTTCAATGGGGATATTACGATCCGCTGTGCCATGCCAGAAGTGGACGGGTATCTGGATGGACTCCAAGGAAAAGCCCCAAGGCTCGATGAAGCGGGTGGCATCGTGGAGGATGCCCCGGGGATGTTGGCGAAAACCGCCTTTCACGCTCCGGGCCATGGGGAGGCGATTTTTCCTCGGATGGATGGCCCGGCGTTCATTTGCGTCTATGAAAGGATAGAGGGGGTAGAAGACAAACCCCGCCGGAATCATTTTTAAATAAAGCCGCGCGAGGTGAAGCCCTGCGCGAAGTGCAACGGGAAGGCGGCGATGAAGAATCTCCAAACCCCGGTAGATTGGATAGGAATTCTTGGGATCGAGGACAAACTCGGGGAGCGCGGCACCGCAGCAAATGGTCACGGAACGAACTCTTTCGGGATAGGCCGCAGCGATCGCCAAGACGTAAGGGCAGCCTCCGGAAACGGCAAGGAGATGGAACGATTTCCACCCCAATGTTTCGGCGGCCTGAATCGCAAGGTCAGGCCAATCGCTGATTTGCCTGTCGGGCACATATGACGATCCTCCGATCCCCGGTCGATCCGGAGAAAATATCCTGAAACCATGCTTCTGAGCGGCCGAATCGGCTAACGCAGCCTGCACCCCCGATCCAGGCCATCCGTGGCAATAAATCATAGGTTCGCCATCGGGATCCCCATACAGATACCCGCAAACACTGGACCCTACCTTAGTCTTAAATGTAAGAGAATCGACGGAATTTTGCGGAACGTGATCCTTCATAAAAGTTTAGCTTGGCGTGACTGGATCAGGTTGACTAGCCCATACGACTTTTCGAGGATGAAGAAGTTTCAAAATAGTGATAATGCAGGTAGTAGAATGACATTGGATTTTATAATCCGACCCTTTTGGAGGATACTGGCAATGCAGTTTCTGATGATTGTCAGTAAAGTATGAGGAAATTCAGTCTAACCTCTGTTATCACGATTGGGGATCGAATCCGCGAGGGCTTCCTTGGTTTATTTCTATTCATAGGTGTGGTCTCGCTAACGGTTTATTTGGGGCACGAAATTCTTTTCAAGAGTTTCAAGCTCTATGACGATGAAGGCTATGTGTTGTTTTCCCTTCATAATTTTGGAGCTGGTGGAGGTTTGTATACAGAGATTTACTCGCAGTACGGCCCTGCATTTTACTTGGTTGCCGATTTGGTTTCCCGAATTGGAAATTTTGAATGGGGAACTAGTGTGGCGAGGATCTGGACCCTATGTCTATGGGTGGGAACTGCAACGGGGGCTGGTCTTCTTGTGCGGTTGTTTACCCGGGATTGGTGTGCGGCCATTTTTGGTCTCGTTGGAACTTATCTCTTCCTGATTGTATCCGTTTTGGAACCTGTCCACCCAGGTAGTTTCATTATTACTATTCTCATGGCCAGCATTCTAGGTGCGGCTTGGGCGCTGAAGAATGAGAAATGGAAATTGCTGGCCGTTATTGCGGGCGTCTCCGCGGCTCTGCTGGGGCTGACCAAAATCAATGTGGGAGCTTTTTACGTCATCGGGATTTTGTTGTGGATGCTGACGCAGGTGCAAAGTAGCGGGCCACATTCTGATCGTAGAAATCTGATCGCTTTTATAGCAGGGGTTTTGCCCTTCTTTGCGTTGAGTGGTGATCTAGCGGATCCCTCGGTTTTCTTGTTGGCATTGGTTTCCGGGGGCGGTGCCGGATTAACGGTTCTGGCAGTTTATTCCCAGGATGAGGCCAAGCGAATTCAGGGTAAAACGGTATTCTTGTTTTTGGGAACGGGAGTTACCGTAACCGTTCTCGTCGTCTGTCTCTCTCTCATTCGGGGAACGGGATTTGCCGATCTAATTGAGGGAACGGTGCTGGGTCCCCTGCGGCATCCGGGTGTCTACTCGTTCGGATTACCCACGGAGGCCTTTTTGTTTCCGCTTCTCCCGATTGTCTTTCTAGCCTTCACTATCCTTTTGCGGCGAAGAAACCACGGTTTGTATCGACCTGTGGTTCTATTACTGCGATTAGTAGCCACCCTATTGGTTCTTCCGTTCTTTTTAACGCCCCCATTGCTTTATCCAGATGCTTGGGTTCTCTATCTCTCCCTTCCTTTTCTCCTCTCCTACTCACTCCCCATTTCGAAGCAATCAAGAATCGGTGAGCGAGCATGCGGATTTATAGGCATATTGCTTTTTTACCAGATTTTGCATGCATACCCGGTGGCGGGCAGCCAAGTGCGTTGGGGAGCCTTTCTCGCGTTTCCACTCTTAACGATAGGAATTTTCGATACGGTTCGATATTTTCAGAGACCAGTTTTGTCAATTGGCTTGGCTGCCCTCTTTCTCGTCGGATCTACGTCCATCGTACATCGATTTTCCAAAGCGGCTCTTTTCGTGCAGGATGATTGGATACCCCTTTCTTTGCCCGGGACTGGCAATCTGATTCTGCCACCGCAATCCGCACTAGGCTTATGGGTCTTACATCAAAACGTTGCCAGGAACGCGGACGTTTTGATGTCTTTTCCGGGGCTCTTCAGTTTCAATATCTGGACGGACGTACCAGCGCCTACTGGGAAGAATGCAACCCATTGGTTTTCCCTTCTGGATGAGAGCGAACAAGCGGAGATAATAGCTGAGATGGAACGGTCGAATCGCCCCTTGGTAATCGTCAATCACGGGTTGATCCGTTTTCTTCTCAATAAAGGCGTTCCGATTGAAAGTGAACTCGTTGATTACATTTCCGAACGGTATCATCCTGTCTTGATGCTATCTGCCCATGCGCTCTGGGTTCGACAGGATTTTGAGGGTTCCTTAATCGGCGTTTTGAGTCCAACTGCAAACGAGAAGGAAAGTCTCACTGGAACATTGGATGTGCCTTTGACGGATGTGAAAGAACTCCGGATCTTTTCCGTGTTTCGTGACCGGGTGATCGAGACTCCCGAAATTCTGGAGACATTAACAATTCGGAGACAGCAAGGGGACGGAATGATGTTAACACAAAAGAGTCCAGAAACAGGAAATTGGAGCTTTGGGACTGCTGGTCCCACAGAAATATATGTGGATGGTCTCGCTCGCTATCCTATGCCAATATTTATTCAACTGGCGGATGCAAGCGGACGTACCCTTGGGGTCATTTACAAGCCGGCGGTGGAAAAGAATCAAGTGGATGAATCAACTGACTTTCCTCTTCCGGGCAACCACGATGAGGCTTACACCAAAAGGGAAGGGGATCCTCGATAAGCCGGTGCGAACAAATACTTCCTGGAGGAAGTTGTTGAGTAGCCGGCTTGGAATATGATCCTCGGATCGATTCCCTGTCCTTGCGAGTCCTGGAAATAATTTTCTTATTTTCCGCAAGAACCAGACCGCCGGAAAAGCGACCGTATTGGTGTAATTGATATGGAGCACATCCCATTCGTCCTGAAACAGATCCTGCAGGCTCTTTCGACTGTAACGCCGATAATGGTGGAGGCTCTCGTCCCAATCACTCCACAAGATCATCGAGGCGGGAACTGTCGCCACGAAAAGACCATTTGGGACCAATAAGTTGTGGATCCCCTTGACCGCGGATTGGTCCTCTTTGATATGCTCCAGAACATCCAGTGCGGTGATTACATCGAAATGATCCGGGGGTGCCTCAACACCATTGGGGCCGATTTGGATAATTTTTTCCGGTGGAAATTTATTTTGCAGCAAATGGAGCGATTCTTCGTGATCGTCAGCAACATAGACCTCGAATTCCGATTTTGCCTCCTCTGCGAACAGTCCCGTTCCCGCACCGCAGTCCAGAAGGCGCGGGTGGTTTGGCGATTTTGGGAGAAAACGGTTCGCCCATGTCCGCACTAAAATCCTTTTTCCCCGATAATACCAATGATTCCCCTCCAACCTGGCAATGTTGTCGTATTCTGCTGAGTCCATTTTTTATAAATTGTTGGGATGTTCCAGATGATTGAGTGGGTCAACTAAATGTAAGAAAACGGGGAAGGAGTATCATTGCTTCTACCTTCAATTATAGCATAGATTTCTGTCTCTATGGTAGTGAATTCAAGGAATCGAGTTGTTCGGCATGGATAATTTTTGTCTTGAGGGGAGCGAGACGAATCGGGATAGAATGGGAGAATTTTGGGTGCGGTTCTATCCAGGGTGACTCCAAGGTGACGCTGGAGAATGAAACGGAGAAATGAATAGATCGAAGCGAATGTCAGGCGGAGCACTGATTCGCAGCCTAGTGATTGCCTGGGTGCTGATTGGTTACGGGGTGCTTGTTTATCGAAGCGCGGAGACTCTTTCTCCAACACAGGATGAGCCATTGCATGTCGCCGCCGGTTATTCCTACTGGCAAGAAGATGATTTCCGGATGCAGCCGGAAAATGGAGTGCTCAGTCAACGATGGGTAGGTTTCGGGCCTATGCTTTTGGAGGGCGGTACGGAGGTTCAAACCGAGTCTATTTCCTGGCGAGAAGGTAGACAATGGTTTGTCGCTTATCAGTTTATAGAGGAAAACGGTTTGGGTGTATTGGTAGCAGGCCGAATGATGATTGCCGCATGCGGACTACTGCTGCTACTTGCAATTTACTTCGTAGCGCGGCTTTTGTGGGGACCTCAGGGAGCCGTAGTCTCTCTTATCGTCGCTGCTTTTTCACCAACCTTTTTAGCTCATGCCAGTTTGGCAACATCGGATATTTTCCTGGCGACAACTTACTTCGCGAGCGCAATCGCTTTGGCGGCTGTGGTATGGAAGGTCAGCTGGACTCGGGTTGGGATTGCAGGTCTAACTTGCGGGGCTGCGGCACTTAGCAAGTATACATCAATTGTCTTGGCACCCTACGGCATATTCTTGCTGATTCTTTATCTTTTCATTCAAAAACCCCCTCAACCGGGTAAATTCTTACTTTCAAGAATGGGGGGATTCCTTGCAGTCGGCATAATTGCCTACTTGGTTTTGTGGAGTGGCTACGGGTTTCGATACTCAACATTTCATCCGGATTCGGACTCGGCTGCCTATAATCAACCTCTGGAGGAACTTAAAACAGATTCCTTTGCCGGGGAAGTGTTGGGGTATTTCAGAGACAATAAGATTTTTCCGGAACCATATCTGTATGGTGCCGAACTCGCTTATTATTACAGTCGTTCCCGAGCGGCCTTTTTCCTAGGGGAGACCGGGGGAGGGGGATGGAAATTATACTTCCCGGTCGCCTTCCTCGCTAAAAGCGCGCCTTTGGTAGTTTTTGGAACTTTCGCCTTTTTCTTCTATTTATTATCCGGAAGGCTTCGGGAATTTTTTCGCGAAAGAAATGATTCACAGGCAAAGCTCTACCGGTTTGTCCTGGGGTCAACACTTCTCGCAGGGGGATTGTTTTTCGTCTTTTGTTTCTTTTCCCGATTAAATATTGGCCACCGACACATGCTACCCGTGTATCCATTCCTCTTTGTGTGGATCGGGGCAAGTTGGTCCTTCTCGCATAGCTATGCATGGAGGTGGATTCTCTGTGGTGTTTTGTTGGTACACGGTTTGTGGTCGTTTTTCATGGCCCCGGCTTTCCTGTCCTATATAAACCCTTTTTTTGGCGGGCCGCGAAACGGGCACCATCTTTTTGCAGATAGCTCTTATGACTGGGGTCAAGAGATGTATGTATTGGAAGAATGGTTGGATGAAAACGCTGACGGAGAGGATCCTCTTCTGGCTGTCTTCGCACCGATGCGGATGGAGTTCTACGGCATTGAAGGGGATTTGATCTATCAATTCGGAGCGGGCTATCCGATCAATGCCAGTCTGCCACCATTGCGCCCCGGATTGGTTGCTGTGTCCGCAACAATTTTATCCGGCCCTTATTTCTTGACCCAATCTGCTGACTGGACCGAGCGGGACGAGAAAAACTACTGGATATCAAGATCAGCTGTGGCCGAAGTTTTTGCCGCTGCTGGCAGTGACCCGCAAGAATGGGCGAATTACCTGCGATCGCGTCCCGAGATTGAATGGGAAACGATACTCTCAGCCTATGCTCGGCTAAGGATCAAACGGCTTCTTTACTTGATACGAGGAAAAGAACCACTGGCTCGCCCTTCCGACACGATCTTCATTTGGGAATTTACTCCAGAGGAATTCCAGCTGGGTGGCTTTTTGACTGAGCCAGCTTTACCGAAAGGCTTTAATTTGCCTCTGATTTTGAAGTCATTGCGAGAGAGCGATTCTCTTTAAGAGAGGGTATAAGGTGCCCATTACCCGGTTATCTCCGCTTGGTTGCTGGATGTGTTCTCTTTTTCCGCTCGGACGATGAAGAAGGGCCTACCTTTTGTTTCATCGTAGATTCTAGCTAAGTATTCGCCTATGATCCCCAAGCAAATCAGTTGGAGACCGCCAAGGCCCAGTATGGTGACGATGATCGTGGTGAATCCGGTAAAGGCGACTTCAACTCCGAGGAGTCGACGTAGAACAAAGAAGAAGCCAACGGAAAACCCGAGTAAGCTGATAAAGACTCCCGCGTAAATCATCATCCGAAGAGGCACATAGGAAAAGCTGAATAGTGCGTCCAGTGCATACCGAATGAGGCGTCTGAGTGATTGCTTTGGTTCCCCGGCGGCGCGGTCCTCGCGATGATAGCGGATGGAATCCTGCCGGAATCCGATCCATGCACAGAGTCCAGGGAAAAACCGATGTTTTTCGGGAAGACTACGCAGCGATTCATAGGCGGCCCGATCCAAGAGGGAGAAGGTGCCGCTGTTGGCTGGAATGGGATGATCCGAAAAGTTGCTGAAGAATCGGTGGAAAACTTGAAACCCAAGGCGTCGCAACCCTTTCTCGGAGCGGGACAGCCTCTCCGCACGCACAACCTCATTGCCGTTCTCCCACGCAACAAGCATTTCCGTAATCAGCTCAGGTGGATCCTGCAGGTCTGCATCCAGGAAAATGGCGGCATCACCGGAGCATTTTTCAAGACCGGCGCTGATTGCCTGTTGATGACCGAAATTACGACTGAGTTGCACCAAGTGATACCGTCGGTCTGCAACTTGTTGCTTTGTGATGAGTGATGCGCTGTTGTCCCGACTGCCATCATCGACCATGTAGACGGAGAAGTCATAGGTTGAGTTTTTAGAGAAGACTGCTCCCAAGCGATCAAAGAGGACCGCGAGAACTTCTTCTTCGTTAAAAATGGGGATAACCAAATCAATCTTTTTTTTCTGATTCATGGTTTTTCGTTCCGATAGTGAAGAGATTGCTCTCCCGGGGCTGCGTCATAAAATTCTTCTTCGTCCACCAATCCTTCGGGGATTTCATAATTCACGGAGATTACTTTTGAAATTCGAAAACCGAACATCCGATCAACTGCATAGTGAAAAATTTCCTCTCTCTGAATCGCGTCGCTGATCAGCCCTGTTTCATCGGCTACATACTCTTCCAAGTCTGGGTCAAACTGTGTTGATTCGGCTACGTAGATGGTAGAGTATATCCCGTGATTAATTATTCTCTTCAGGAACGGGAGATCTTTCTCTGGAGTTGCGATATTCATCGCTGCAAAATTTTCAGTAATCCAAAAGACAGAATTTTTTGAGAGGATGAGCGTGCGACCATCCTGGTTGTTTTCCGCCCATTCCGAGAGGCGATTAAAGACCTCGGGAGGGGCATGCCTTTTGGAATATTCTGCTTTCGAGTAAAGCGGAAGAGTAAACGTCACTGCAAAAAGAATGGCGAGTGCGCACAGTGGGAATCCGCTCTTTCGATTCGATAGGGGACGACGAAGGAGATACATCATGCCTATCCAGAGCCAAAGCCAGAGTGGGAGTGATAAACGATGGATAATCGTATCATCGAGACGGCCCCAAAAGTATGTCATGAGAACAATCGCTTGCAAAAGAAGAGAGAGCCAAAGAATCGCGGCCGCTCGCTCGCTAGGGAGTCCTCGGGACCATGAACGTAAAAGTAGTGCTGTCAATATCAGCCCAACAAACCCTAGCAGGAACAGGGGGATCGTGTTGGGCATGTAATTTTCCGTCGAAAGAAAGTAGTTCAAGGCATGGCCGAGATTCGCCGGGACATAGTCGAGGGAAAATACCGTTTCAGCACCTTCCACATCCTTGAGCTGCCAAAAGGCCTCGTTTTCCTGGAACACTTTATGTTGAAGAGGAATATCGATGAGAAGTAATGGAGTGATGATCAGAATCCAGGGAATGACGATTTTCCCTTTCATCCACCAGGCCCATAGTATAGCCAGACCAGTAAAAGGAACAAAGAGAGCGGATTCATAGCGCAAGTGAGCCAACAACACTGTCGTTAAGAGCAGAAAGCTGATGGAGATTTTGTCGGTATTTTTAAAAACAGCCCAAAGGGCTATAAAGAAAAACAGTATCCATAGTAGATTTGCCATTTCGAATCCACCTCCCGACCCTAGCATTGGAATTAACGGGAGGGTTGCCATCATTACTGTTCCGAAGAGTGCCGCCCATGTGCCGCCTATGGTAAAACCCACGCCCCAAATGATGGTTAATACTAAAAGGGTAAGCGCACAGTTTAGATAAAAAGCGTTCTCGGGGCGGTAGCCTGTTGCGTCGTGGACCAGTGAAACGAGAAAAGGAAAGAAGACCGGTCGCTTGTCCAGGTAGGCATTTGAAACGACCAAATGATTTCTACCGTAAAGCGCTTTGTGCGGGGTAAGCGGCTCTCGATCCATGTGCAGTTGGCGCGCGGTCCCTGCCAAAACAATTTCATCCATCACCGTTTTGTAGCCAAGGGGTTGATTGATCATGGTCAGTGCGGTGATTCCGAAAATCGAGAGTAAGGCGACCGGAGAGAGATAGGCTTTCCGGAGCTCCTGACGATAGCGCATGGCAATCGAGCACCCAAAATAGAGAAAGGCTGCAAAGGTGATGAAGAGCAGTGGATAGATCGCTGCACGGACCATCGAAACACCATTTGCGTAGTCTACCAGAACGAAGCCGAGTAGCACTGCCAACAGCGAAGTGATACCCAAGAGAATGAAACGGTTGAGATTGATTCGGGATAGGGTAGACATGGGTCCTTCTTACCGACAAATAAGGGTAAAATCTGCGAGATCAGCCAGACAAAAAACCAATTTTAAACTATATGGAAGCTGTATTTGACGGCAAGCAATGGGACTTCCTTGTTGTGTGCACAAAAAAGCCGCCCTTCCTTGCGGAAGAGCGGCTGATTGAAAATTAACGAACTACTTAGTAGGTGTAGATGATTTCGCCAGCATCAACGGAAACTGCGAGGGTTCCGTCTGCACCAACCTCAAGAGAACCGTAAGATTCACCTGCAACCGGCTGGATATTCGGGAAGTAATCACCGACCAAGGTCGAGTAATCAACTGTAGCCACACCTTCTTCGAGAAGATACTGCTGACCACCGGATGCGACTTGGCGCAAATTATTCAAGATGGTCTTGCTCTGCGAGTTTTCGCGGACCTTCTGGAAGGCTGGAATGGCCATGGCTGCAAGCAGACCGATGATGACCACGACGATCATGATTTCTACAAGTGTGAAACCTTTTTTAGATGTTTTCATTATGATATTCCTTTTATTTATTATGTATTTATAAACGAAGCGTTATTGCTTCAGTGAAAATAATTGGGCAAGACCTGTGTGATTACAAGGGCAAATTTTGGGGTGAATTATTTTTACATTTCTTTGGCAAGAGGCATTTTTTGTGGTCGGTTGGCCAATCAACTGGCATCAGCCCGCATCTCTCACACACCGGAATCCGCAGTTCGAAGTCGAGCTGTCGGGAGTATTTCCAGTTCTCGCGCCCAGACGGTAGCGGTTGCAATAGGAATCGTGGCAGAGGAATGAGCCACCCCTCATCGCCCGCTGTTCCCCGGTCTCAGGCCCAACTGGGTTTATTCGCTCACCTTTAAGAGGCCAGGTCGGGTCGAACCAGTCCATGCACCATTCCCAGATGTTCCCACACGTATTGTAGAGACCGTGTCCATTCGGGCGGTAAGATCGGGCCGGGGCAGTGCCAATGTAGCCGTCCTGTGCGGTATTTTCCTCGGGAAATCGGCCTTGCCAGATGTTGCAGTGGTGTTTGCCCTTCGGGGTTAGGTCATTGCCCCATGGGTATCGGGTTTGTTCCAAGCCTCCGCGGGCTGCGTATTCCCACTCCGCCTCGGTCGGGAGGCGTTTGTTCGCCCATTCGCAGTAGGCTTGCACGTCGTGCCAGGAAACGTGAACGACCGGATGATCCATCCTCTTCAAAATATTGGACCCGGAGCCTTCCGGTTTGCGCCAGGTCGCTCCTTCGATGGCAAACCACCAGTTTAGACCCTGAACGGTTTTCGTCTCCTTGAGTTTTCGGCGTTTGGATTTGGGGAGTAAAATCGCAAAAACATAGGACCAACCGAATCGTTCGGCTTCCGTCTGATAGTCTGTGGCCTCTATGAATTTTGCAAAGTCCGCATTGGTTACAGATGTCGGATCGATCCAAAATGGAGAAACGGTCACGTTTCGAATCGGGCCCTCCCCGTCGGCAGGCCAACCGTCCGGGTCCTCACTTCCCATAAGGAATTCACCCCCATCGAGGTAGATCATCCCTTTGTTTTCCTCAGCGTACGCGTGCATCACGGGTTCCGTGCGGAGGGGTGCTGCGCCTTCCCTCTGTGGTGTGGCGCACCCTGGGTTGGTGCCACTCGGGGTGCAGCAGGGTTTGTGATTTATATCGGTCACTGGGTTATCGGCGGGTGATTCGAAACATCGCTGGCTGAGTGTCTTTACAAGTAGGAAGGCTAAAACCCCAGAGCGCTCATAGCGTCCGGTTGCTCGCAAGTGGATTCCAATTCTACCGTTCCACCACTTTTTTCGGAGTCTTCAAATGCAAGGATGGTATCCAGAATATGATAAGCGATCTGACCGTCAACCCGGGATGTTTTCTCCTCTTTGATGGACTCGATTAGATCGAGGATTCCCAGTCCACGTCCCGCCTCATAGTGATGGGTCAGCGGTTGCACCAGGTTTTCCGCTTTGGGGTAGTCGCGATTCAGAACGGGTTCGCCGCCAAAAGTATTCGGATTGGTTCCTCTCAGTGCCCCTTCGCTTCCATGTAATTGGAACATGTTATCCCCGTCATTTCCAAACTTATAGTCGAAGGTAAAGAGGGTTTGAACGATCACGCCGCTTTGGGTCTCCATCGTTCCGGTATAGTGGGTGGGTGTGGTTACCGGGATGATTTCTCCTTTCAAGGGTTCGCTGCCGATGACCCGTTCGTCGAAACCGCGCACGGCCCGGCCTTGCACACTTTTAATAGGTCCGAGGCATTGGATTAACTTACTCAAATAATACGGACCCATATCGAGAAACGGGCCACCGCCGGGCTGATAATAAAAGGCCGGGTTGATGTGCCAATGCTCGGGGCCGGGCCCATTCATGCGAATCGTGCAGAATAAGGGATCACCGATTTTTCCTTCTTCAATAATTCTCCGAACCGTTTGCGTGCCGGGACCAAGAACCGTGTCCGGGGCACAGCCGACGGATAGTCCTGTTGATTTGGCGAGGGCCAGGACTTCTTTTCCTTCTTCGCGGGTCAGTGCGAATGGCTTTTCACAATAGGTGTGTTTGCCAGCCTTCAGTGCTTGCAAATTAACGGGGGCATGAGCTGCCGGATGGGTGAGGTTTAGGACAATGTCTACCTCCTCGTCTTCGAGAAGATCCTCAATGCTGTCGTGAATGCGAGGGATTTGGAACTTGGCTGCCAATTCCTCAGCAATCGTGCGACGAAGGTCGAAACAGGAAGTTATTTTTACCCGATCGGTATGTTTGGTGAGAAAAGGCAGGTAGCCTTTCTCAGCGATATTACCACAGCCGATGAGGCCGATGCGGGGAATGTTGGGTAGTTTTTCGGACATTTAAGAATCTTTTTCGACGTGATCCAAATCGGCGTTCGGGTTTTTTTCAAGGGGCAAGGTGAGAAAGGGTTCCGTATCGGGGAGGTCGACCTCCCAGGACTCGAGCGTAAGAATAGAGACGGTAATGGGTCCGGTTTTCATCTCCAGCACATGACCACCGGATTTCCGGTCTTCGGAGAGGAAATGAAAGTGGTAACCGGGCACGTTGATCCCGCTGGAGTAAGCTGGGCAGCGGAATCCGACGAGTACACCGGTAGCATTCTCTACTTCAAAAACCGATTGTTCTTTGACCACCACGGCCAAAGGAGGGTAGGGCTTCACCTGGGCTGGAACGCTGCGGTACTTTAAAGAGTTAAAGGTGCCCTCGACCTGAATTGCGTAAAAGAGGTTCTCCGAGGGAATCGCCTGGTCGAGGGTTGTCTTTAGCTCTGAATAAGAAAGGTCCTGGAGATCCGCGACCAGCTCGAAGGCATCTTCACTTTCGAAATGGGTGACTGCTATGAACGGGGTTCGCTGGCTTTCCTCAACGACTGCCACCGTTCCATTATAGGCAGCTCTGTAAACAATGCCCTCGAACAGGATCAACTCTCCATCAAGTTGATTGAATGTGCCCAGGCCGAAATCTCCCTCATTCAATGCTTCGCCAAGGGTCAGGTTCCCGTCGTAAACTCCCGCCAGAAGAGCGTCGAGGGTCGAATATTGGTAGAGGCGCTCGGCCTGCACGGGAAGCGCGGCGAACAAAGTGGCGAGAAAAATGGAGAGTCTGCAGAAGGAGTGATGCATGAGCTGTTTGGTTTGCGGTGTGGTTTTTGGGCGAACTAAGCGCCTCCGGTCGTGTTTTGTGCGTGGGTGGATTGTGTAAAGGTGTAGACCCTGAAAGCGTGCAGATAAAGGCAGATTAGCCAAGTTGATATGCACAGCGGTATGTAGTGGCTTTCTCGCGTAGCGTTCTGGTAGGGATGTGGCTTGTTTTGCGCTGGATAAGTGTTTCGAGGCTGAAAGAGAGAACCCCCTCCACCGCGCGACGCGCGGTCCCCCTCCCCTTGCAAGCCATATCCTTATACACATCTTTTTAGTGAAATCTCCGAGCGCACTGGCTAGACAGCTGCTGTTTTCACCACCCGTTCTCCCGCAGATGCGGGATCTCTAGAGCACACAGAGAGCACAGAGCCAGAAGAACGCCAAAGAGCCAGCAAACTGTAGATCACCAAGAATCCACTCTGTGCTCTCAGTGACCTCTAGCGTGAGCGGGTGGTTTAAAATAACAGATCCGATTTGTATAAGGATATGCTTGCAAGCAAGGGGAGGAACTTATTTTAAAACCTTGTATCACTATCTCAGGCTCCCCTCATCGCTTGCGAGGAGGGGGGAATCCCGCGTCCGCGGGATGGGGTGGTGTCTTTCCGGGCGCGATCCACGGTGCACTCGAGGGGTAAACCCTCCTACAGAATATCAATACCACCGTAAGAGCCTTTACGGCTCGATCCCCTCTTACGACGGTATTGAGGGATAAACACTCTTCCATGCTCGTCGCGTGTTGACCTCGTGGGTTCTTTCCGAAACCTGCGGAGGTAGGCATGAATTCTTCACGACAGCAGGCATTATGGGAAGTGGCCGCCGACACGGGTGGCACTTTTACCGATGTCGTCGCCCGGGGTCCGGACGGCACCCGGCGGGAGGCGAAGGTTCTCTCATCCGGAATCCTCCGCTTGCGTTGCGAACCCATGGAGGATGGGGAGAGTGCCCGAATCATTGAATCCGGTCTGCCAGATGGCTGTTTGAATGGTGTTACATTCGGAGAGGGGTCGCGGATCGAAGAGCACTCAGGCGGGGTAGTCCGTTTTGGCGGTTTCCCTTTTTCCGGGTTTCCTGTGCTTGAAATTGCCACCGGCTTACCCGCTCCCATTCTCGGTGCTCATTGGGTGACGCAGACCCCTTTACTCTCGCCGCTTCCGCCTCTGTTCCTTCGCATCGCAACGACCCGAGGCACAAATGCATTGCTCGAGGGAAAGGGTGCTTCCGTAACCTTGTTTGTTACCCATGGGTTTGAAGATTTATTGAAGATTGGGAATCAGACGCGACCGGATCTTTTCGAAAGACCGATCCCATCACGACCGTCACTTGTGACGCAATCTGCGGGAATTTCAATCCGCTTGGATCGGGCGGGTCGAGTGGTGGAAGGGGACGGCCCGCTGGAACTTTCCGATTTAGCTGTGTCCCAGCATGTTGGTCAGCCTTCCGTTGCAGTTCTCTCTATCTGCAACGGCTATCTCGATCCGGAGGTGGAGACGGAGTGGGCCCAAAAGTTGAAAGAATCAGGATGGGAGCGCGTCGTCACCGCGACTTCCGTCAGTTCGCAGCCGAGCTATCTGGCGCGAACTGGAACGGCTGTTGTCGAGGGGTATCTCGGTCCGATTCTGGAGGAATATTTGGAGAGCATCTCGAAAGCTGCGGGCGTGCGGAAGGTTGATGTCATGACGAGTGCGGGGGGGGTTCTACCCCGTGAGCGATTCCGCGCCGTTGACTCCTTATTGAGTGGGCCCGCGGGGGGAGTCGTCGGTGCGGTTGAGGCGGCGCGGTCGGTTGGAATCAATTCCTTTCTGGCCTTTGATATGGGAGGCACCAGCACCGATGTGTCGCGGTTCGACGGGGATGTTGCCTACCGTTCGGAACTTTCGGTCGGGAAAGCGAAAATCGTGGCTGAGGCACTTCGCATCGACACGGTGGCGGCTGGTGGCGGCTCGATCTGCGGATTTGATGGGTTCGGCTTAACGGTAGGACCGGGAAGTGCAGGAGCGGATCCCGGTCCGGCCTGCTACGGGTGCGGGGGGCCTCTGACCCTCACGGATGTGCATTTGCTTCTCGGTCGCATCGACGCAGAGCGCTTCCGAGTGCCGGTGGATCGGGGGGCTGCTGAGCGAGCGTTTGAAGAGGTCCTCCAATCCATCGGGCGTGAGGGATCAGAAGCGAAAGAAGGGGAGGAGATCCTCTTGGGCTTTCTGGCGATCGCCAATGAACGGATGGCGGCGGCCCTGCGGGGTATTTCGATTCGTGACGGTCTCGATCCAGCCAATTTTTCTCTTCTCTCGTTCGGCGGGGCCGGTGGCCTGCATGGGTGTGCCTTGGCGGAGGCCATGGGCATCGAGCGGATCCTCCAACCAGGAAGCGCTGGGATTCTGAGTGCCGAGGGGCTCTCCCGAGCGACGCCCGAACACATCGAGAGGAAATCTATCCTTCTCCCACTGGATTCCTTTTCTGCTGAGAGTGAGACTTATTTTGCGCCGATGGAGGAGCAGGCGCGGGGCGTTCTCGGGGAGGTCTTAGAGGATGCCTTGGAGTGGAAACGGGAGGTCTTTATCCGGCTGATGGGACAGGAGTCTTCCATTACCTGCGAATGGGGTCCGGGTGTTGACCTGGTTGAGAATTTTCACCAGCAATTCGAACGAATATTCGGGTTTCGTCAGCAGGGTCTTCCGCTGGAAGTTGCCGCCATCCGGTTGCGGTGCCGCTTGCGGCAGGAAGCGCCGATCATGGAGGAATTTCCCGGCGGCAATCGGGTTCAGCCGGGCGAGGACGGATTTTTGTGGGGTGAAAACCTCCCGGCCAATGCCGAGGGGAATGGGCCTTGTGTCATTTCTCAGGAATTTGGGACTTTGGTTGTGGAGGCCGGGTGGAGCTTCCGCCTCGGTGAGAGAGGGTCGATAATTCTTCAGCGAACGGCGGAAAATGAAGGGCCTAAAATTTCCCGATCAGCACCCGAGGAGATTCAGCATGAGCTCTTCCGCCACCGATTCTCCGGTATCGTTGAATCCATGGGAGAGATGCTCCGGCGGACCGCACTGAGTGTGAACATCCGCGAGCGTGAGGATTTTTCCTGTGCCCTGCTCGACCAGGAGGGACGGTTGGTTGTAAACGCTCCACACATCCCGGTACATCTCGGTGCACTCGGGCATTGTGTCCGCTCGGTTTCCAAGGTGCTTGACTGGCGGGAGGGGGATGTGGCGGTGACAAATCATCCGGGTTTCGGCGGGTCCCACCTACCCGATATGACAGCCATCGCACCGATTTTCGATCGACAGAATCAACGGGTCGCCTTCCTCGCAGTTCGAGCCCACCACGCAGAGATCGGCGGCATCCGACCGGGTTCCATGCCGGCTGACGCCCGTTCGCTAGCCGAGGAGGGCGTCGTTCTCTCGCCCTTCCATCTTTTTCGCAAGGGCGAGAATCGGATGGATCGCTTTCGGGATATGTTGGAGGCGAAGAGTGAGCACGGTCATCCTTCCCGTAACCCAGCCGTCAATGAAGCGGATCTTCTGAGTCAGGTGGCTGCGCTCCATGAAGGGCAAAGTCTTTTGCAGGCTTTGCTCAACGATGTCGGTACAGAAACAGTGACCTGTTATCTGGATCGGATCCTCTCGCAGGCTGAGGTTTGGATGATGGAGGCTTTCGAAGCCTTGTCAGCCGAATGGGTTGAGAATTCCGTCACAACACAATTGGATGGCGGTGAAGTGATACGGGTCTCCTGTAAAAGAATACCGGGGGGTAGAGTCTGTATTAATTTCGCCGGCACAGACAAAGGGTCCGGGTCCTTCCAATGTCCTGAGGGGGTCACCCTGAGCGCAGTGCTTTACGTGTGCCGATTGCTTGCCGGGCGCGACATGCCCCTCAATGAAGGTCTGCTTCGTGCCGTGGATTTGAAAATTCCTTCTGGGTGCCTTTTGTCGGCGGCTTTCGATGACCCGGATCCATCCCAACAGCCTCCTGTGGTCGCTGGGAATGTTGAAGTCAGCCAGCGCGCAGTCGAGGCTCTTATCCGCCTCTTCGGGATCGAGGCTGACAGTCAGGGAACAATGAACAACGTGATTTTTGGGAATGATCAATTTTCGCATTACGAGACCTTGGCTGGTGGAGGCGGTGCCGGACCCTCCTACAAAGGCGCGACTGCGGTTCAGGTGCACATGACCAATACGGCTATCACGGACGCCGAGATCCTGGAGCATCGCTTCCCGGTCAGGGTAAACGAGTTCTCCATCCGCAGCGGATCGGGCGGCGGTGGAGAGTTTCCCGGAGGTGATGGAGTCGTGCGCGAATATTTATTTGAAGAAGACGTAGAACTCTCCCTCCTCACCCAACACCGGAAGGATGGACCGCAGGGGATGAATGGCGGTCAATCCGGAGAGCCCGGACGGCAATTCTTGATCTTGCCTGACGGGAGCGAAGAGAACTTGCCCTTTGCCTGCACGGTTTCGGTGAAAGCTGGGACGCGGCTAATCGTGGAAACTCCCGGTGGGGGTGGGTTCGGCTGATTTGACAAATAGCAATTGTCTGTGTATTGATCTGTGTATGGCTACAAAAACTCTATCGGTCGATGAGGAGGCTTATTGCAGGCTTGTGCAAGCGCGGCGTCATTCGCGTGAGTCGTTTTCAAAAGTGATCAAGCGTGCGAACTGGAATGATGGGAAACGGCTTTGCGGTGACCTATTGGATCGAGCTTCCGGTCAAATGACCGACGAGCAACTCGACCATTTGGAGGCCGCTCAAAGAGAAGACCTTCCTCCCGCGGATAAATGGAAGGGTTGATCTTCGACACGAGTTTTCTCATCGATTTTCAGCGGGAGCGGAATCGCGGAAAAGCAAAGGCACATCGATTTCTTGAGCTACATTCCCAACTGGTTGCCTATCTTTCCATTGTTGCCTATGGTGAGTTCGCCGAAAGGTTTTCCAGTCGCACCGATCCGGTTTTTCTTTCCATGGTTGGTGGATTCGAACTTTGCCCCACAACAAGAGAGACAGCGATTATCTATGCAACGATCTGTCGGGAACTTCGGGCTGCGGGGAGATTGATCGGGAGCAATGATCTATGGATTGCTGCTACTGCCATTGAGTTGAATTTACCACTGGTTACCCGCGACTTGGATCACTTTAGTCGAGTGGAAGGACTTGCTCTGAAGTCCTATTAATTCTTCGCCTTGGCCTGAACGACCCGACATGATATCGGTTTCTTTATGTCAAAAGTCATTATCATTGGTGCAGGGGGTGTGGGGAGTGTCGTCACTCATAAATGCGCGCAGGTCCCCGAAGTCTTTCATGAGATCGTTCTCGCAAGCCGGAACGAGGCAAAATGCCGGAAGATCGCATCCGAAATTGACCACGATATCCGCACGGCAGAGATCGACGCGGACGATACCGCGCGACTGACCGGGTTTCTGCTATCGGAAAAGCCGGAGCTCGTGATCAACGTGGCTCTGCCGTACCAGGACCTCTCCATCATGGACGCCTGCCTTGCTGCCGGGGTTCACTATCTCGACACGGCGAACTACGAACCACTCGACACGGCGAAGTTCGAATATTCCTGGCAATGGGCCTATCAGGAGCGGTTCAAGGAGAAGGGGCTCATGGCTCTCCTTGGCTCGGGCTTTGATCCGGGGGTTACCAACGTGTTCACCGCGTGGATGGCCAAACACGAATTCGATGAGATCAATGAATTAGACATCATTGATGCCAACGCCGGAAACCACGGCATGCCCTTTGCCACAAACTTTAATCCGGAGATCAATATCCGCGAAGTGACCGCCCCCTGCCGTCATTTTGAGAATGGCGAGTGGGTTGACTCTCCCGCGCTTACGAACCACAAGACTTTTGATTTCCCCGAGGGAATCGGGCCGATGAACATCTATCAGATGTATCACGAGGAGTTGGAGTCACTTGCGAAGAACATCAAAGGGCTCCGCACGGCCCGGTTTTGGATGACGTTTTCCGATAACTATCTGAAACACCTGGAGGTTCTTCAAAATGTGGGGATGACCCGGATCGATCCCGTGGAATTTCAGGGCCAGCAAATCGTCCCCCTGCAATTCCTCAAAGCAGTATTGCCGGATCCCGCCAGCCTGGGACCACTGACCAAGGGCCGCACCTGCATCGGCTGCATTGCCCACGGCACCAAAGGAGGAGAGGAGAAAAAGGTTTACGTCTACAATATCTGTAACCACGAAGACTGCTTTGCCGAGGTCCAATCCCAGGCGATCTCCTACACCACGGGCGTGCCGGCCATGATTGGCGCGAAGATGATGTTGACCGGTAAGTGGAAAGGGGAGGGTGTTTTCAATATGGAGCAGCTCGATCCAGACCCCTTTATGGAAGACCTCAATCAATACGGATTGCCGTGGACCCGGACGGAGATACCGCTTTGATCGGGAATCCGGTCCAATTCCCACACCCGGCCGAGTTGGAGACCATCCTCCGTGAGGCGGACAGTCCATCCTATGTAATGGTGGAGCGCGCCTTTCGGGAAAACTTGGAAAAGCTGAAGCGGATAGGGGACGAGAGTGGCGCCACGGTATTGATTGCCCTCAAGGGATTTGCCTGCCGTCCCCTGCTGCCCTTGGTCGGGAAGTATGTCAGTGGCGCTTGTGCCAGCTCCCCGCACGAGGCACGACTGGCCCGCGAAGAAGTCGGGGGGGAGGTCCATATCTTTGCACCGGCCTATCGCGAAGAGGATTGGGCGGTATCGGTGCCGCTGGTCGATCACGTGGTGTTCAATTCCCTTTCCCAGAAAAAGCGCTGGATCGACTACGTTGCGGGAAAACGGGAAGAGGTTGATTTCGGCCTGCGCGTGAACCCGGAATATTCGGAGGGACACACCCCCATTTATGATCCCTGCGCTCCCGGCTCCCGGCTTGGGATCCTCGCAAAGGATCTTTCCAAGGAGTCACTGCAAGGGATCTCCGGTCTGCATTTTCATACTCTGTGCGAACACGATTCCGATGCACTGGAGCGAACCCTTGCCGTAGTAGAGGAGAAGTTCGGGTGGTGTTTCCCGCATTTGAAATGGGTGAACTTCGGTGGGGGCCATCACATCACTCGCCCCGGATATGGCAGCGATCGCTTGATCCACTTGATCCGCGACTTCCGTAGCCGCACGGGCCTGCGGGTCTACATCGAGCCCGGGGAGGCTTTCGGCCTGAATACGGGCGTACTGATAGCCACCGTGCTTGATTTGACAGAGAACCAAGGTCACAATGCCATCCTCGACACCTCGGCGACAGCTCATATGCCCGACGTTCTCGAAATGCCCTACCGCCCGGAGATCTTTGGAGCGGCGGAACCGGGAGAAAAGGAGTTCACGTACCGTCTCGGGGGGCTTACCTGCCTGGCGGGAGATGTGATCGGCGAGTATTCCTTCGACGCGCTCCTGCAAGTAGGAGACCGGTTGATTTTCGGCGACATGGGGCACTATACGATGGTGAAAAATACCACCTTCAATGGCATTCAGCTTCCGTCGATCGCTGTTTTACAAGAAACTGGAGCCCTGGAGACGTCGCAGCGATTTGGATACGAAACGTTTCGGGATCGACTGGGGTAGTTCTGATTCGGTTATTCTGTAGAGGAATGACGAATGTCATTTCTTTGGCAACTGGTAGGATTCTCTCTCTGGGCAGTTTGAATAGGAATCACATCTCTCCCTGCAATGCAGGAGAGTAACAAGTTGTGCGCCCGCCGACTTGAACCCGCCGCAAGGGTTCGCCTGTTTTCGGGCAGGTGCCTCCATCTTTCCATCGATGGGTAAAGAGCCAGCTTTTCGGCGGAGTAGACCAGTCGGGAGCGATGACTCGGATGGCCCCGCGGCACACTTCGCGGAGGCGGCGGTAGAGCACCTGCCGCTCTGCTTCTTTCAGGTCTCGGGTTCGCTTGGCGGGATGGATGGCTGCTCGCCAGAGAATTTCATCCGCCATCCAATTCCCAATCCCCGGGAAGTGTTTTTGATCAAGTAAGAGAGCCTTGATCGGTGTTCCCGGGCGACGCTGCAAAGAGGCGTTCATTCGGTTGAAGGTGTACTCGTCGGCTAAAAGATCCGGCCCAGCCTCTTTCCACCAGTCTGGCTCGGATGGTAGGCGATCCCAGAGAATCCGCCCGAAGTAGCGGGTGTCCCGAAAAACGAGGTAACTTTCATGGGTCTCGATGACCAAATGATCATGCTTGTGGCGGGTGTAGGTATCAGGGGTTTCGCGGAACAACTTGCCGGCCATGCCGAGATGCACTCCAAGCCATCCCTCTTCGCCAAAGCGAAACATCATCTGTTTGCCATGAGCTCTCGCTTCCCGGAAATCACTGCCAGAAAGGTGTTTGACGAGACCCTGAGTATCGGTTCCCCGGAAAACGCGGTTCCTTTCATGCAAAGTCACCGAAACCACAGTTTCTCCGATGGAAGGCTCCCATCGCCTCTTGTAGAATTCGACTTCCGCTAGTTCTGGCATGAGTTTGAGGAAAATGCCTTTGGAGCATAGTGCAACTCGTGGGAGGGACGATCCCGCGAATGTGTAACTCGACCGCAACACTTTCATCGGAGGGACGAGCTCCGTCTCGTCTGCGTCCTACCGGAGGGACGAGCTCCCTTAGGCGGTGGAAGGGTTCTGGATTTGGATGGGGAGTTGGTTGAATGAGATCTGGCGGCCTTGATCGCGCCCTGGGAAAACCATCCCACCGCCTGATGGCGGCCTCCCCCTTCTCCTTTGATAAAGGAAGGGAGTTATGATGCAAGAATGGGAACTTTTGATCACAAAGCTCCCCGTGGTTGTGGGTACGCCATCCCCTCGTGTGCCTCCTTAGCTTTCGACGCTTTACAAGCGGGGATTTGGCATCAATGTTAATGGACTTCTTATCAATTTTTAACGACCACAGAAAAGAAAACAAAATGAGTGAACGCACGAGCATCACAGTTGCCAAAGGCGACGGAATCGGACCCGAAATCATGGACGCTACCCTCCATATTATTCAGGAGGCAGGCGCTGAGCTGGATATTGAGGAGATTTCAATCGGCGAGAAGGAATATCTCGCCGGGAACACTTCGGGCATGGGGCCGGGTGCATTCGATTCCATTCTGAAGACCAAGGTTTTCCTCAAGGCACCAATCACCACTCCACAAGGCGGCGGGTATAAAAGCCTCAACGTCACGACCCGGAAAGCTCTTGGGCTCTATGCAAACATCCGCCCTTGTGTTTCCTATTATCCTTTCGTGCGGACCAAGCACCCGAAGATGGATGTCGTTATCGTTCGCGAGAACGAAGAAGACCTCTACGCGGGGATCGAGCACCAACAGACTGTCGACGTTACTCAGTGCCTGAAGCTTATCACCCGTCAGGGTTGCGAGCGGATCGTCCGCTATGCATTCGAGTATGCAAAGGCGAACAACCGGAAGAAGGTCACTTGCTTCACGAAAGATAACATCATGAAGATCACCGATGGTCTGTTTCACAAGGTCTTCGATGAAATTTCTCCTGAATATCCAGGCATTGAAAACGAGCACTGGATCGTTGACATCGGAGCAGCGAAACTGGCTGACACCCCAGAGAATTTCGATGTTATCGTTATGCCGAATCTTTACGGTGACATCCTCAGCGATGTTGCCGCACAGATTGCAGGCTCTGTCGGTCTCGCTGGATCCGCCAACATCGGCCCCGAGCACGCAATGTTCGAGGCGATCCACGGATCGGCTCCTCGACGCGCTGGACAGAATCTTGCCAATCCATCGGGTCTTTTCCTCGGTTCCATTCTTATGCTGATCCACATCGGTCAGATAGAGGCGGCAGAGCGCGCACACAATGCCTGGTTGAAGACCATTGAAGAAGGCATCCACACCTACGACATCTTCAAAGAGGACGTGAGCACCGAGAAGGTTGGGACGAAAGAATTCGCCGAAGCAGTTGCCGAGCGCATTGGGCAAAAACCCGAAACCCTGCCAGCTGTGTCCTACAACAAGGACAAGGCTGACATTGAGACCAACCCACCGTACAACCGCCCGGTTGTAGTGCGCGAGTTGGTCGGGGTCGACGTCTTTTGCGAGTTCAGAGGCGGGACCGAAGAGATCGCCGCACTATTACAAAAGTGTGACGGGGAAAGCCTGAAGCTTCGCATGATCTCCAGTCGCGGCATGTCCGTCTGGCCGAATGGATTTGCACAAACCCTTCTTTGCGACCACTGGCGCTGCCGCTTCATCATTGAGGATCCCGACAACGGTGGACCACTTCCACACGCCGAAGTGGTTGCTCTCCTTGACCGCGTAAACAAGTCAGGACTCGAGTTTATCAAGACCGAGGGATTATACTACTTCGACGGCAAGCCCGCCTTCCAGATGGGCCAAGGCCAGAAATAAGGACGATTCTCCACTAGACAGATGAAAGGGTTTCTCTCCCTCCTCCTTTTTCCTCTCCTCAGCTTTGGGTTGACGGAGGGGCAGGTGGTTGATGCGGAATCGGAGGTCAACGTTGATGAAGTTTCCGTTACTATTGGTACCGGAGGAGTAACAGGAGTTTACTATCCATTGGGCGGTTCGATTAGTCGCCTTGTAAACAGGGATGCGGATCGAACGGGTATCCGTTGCTCAGTGGAAGCGACGGATGGCTCGGTCTTTAACGTCAACGCGGTAAAGGAAGGTGAACTTGATTTCGGAGTCGCACAGTCGGACGTTCAATATGAAGCCTTTTTTGGACGGGGAGAATTCGAAGAGGTCGGACCATTTACCAAGTTGCGCTCTTTGTTTTCGATACACTCGGAACCCTTTACCATCGTGGCGCGCCGGGATTCCGGAATCCAGACGCTGGAAGACCTGAAAGGCAAACGGGTGAACATTGGAAATTCCGCATCCGGCCAAAGGGCGATGATGCAGTTTCTTATGGAACACATGGGATGGACTGAGGCTGACTTTTTCTCAGCCACTGGACTATCACCAATTGAGCAAGTCAAAGCTCTGGCAGAAAACGAAGTGGATGCGATTATATTTACCGTCGGCCATCCGGGCGGATCGATCCAGGAAGCGATTGATCTTGTAGATGCGGTGATCATTCCAGTTAAGGGAGACGTTATCGATGCGATCATCGAGGAATATCCATTCTATACAAAAGCAACTATTCCAGGTGGACTCTACAAAGGGAATGAAGAACCGGTACCGACTTTCGGCGTCCGAGCTACAATGATTACCACTGCAGCCGAGAAGGATCGCGTGGTGCGGGAGTTGGTGCGGGCTGTCTTTGAAAATTTCGACACATTTCGCCGATTGCACCCTGCCTTCTCGGAGATCAAGCGCGAGGACATGGTCAAAGAAGGACTATCGGCCCCCCTGCACCCCGCTGCCCGCGCCTACTACATCGAAAAAGGCCTGATTCAACCCTGACACGTACCAAGGCGGAGCCGCCATCACCCAATCAGGATCATTAGCGAAGCGAATGTGATTTCGGCAGGCCTTTGCCCTTGACTCAGTGAATGGCTGAGAGCTTCGATAAACATGACCCACGGAGGAGTGCCAGCCCTGCCGCGCCGAAGCTCGAAGAGCGAAGGCGGGAGTGGTCGAATGGGCCTGACTCGCACCAAGGCGCAGCCGCCATCACCCAATCAGGATCATTGGCGAAGCGAATGTGATTTCGGCAGGCCTTTGGCCTTGACTCAGTGAATGGCTGAGAGCTTCGATAAATATGACCCACGGAGGAGTGCCAGCCCTGCCGCGCCGAAGCTCGAAGAGCGAAGGCG